>Ga0307515_10011228_pt1 | contig 17010 bp, 3 predicted proteins | sample 17_EM_MG_FD_194513 | JGI IMG/M metagenome (GOLD analysis project Ga0307515, IMG submission 194513) | Populus trichocarpa ectomycorrhiza microbial communities from riparian zone in the Pacific Northwest, United States - 17_EM | ecosystem: Host-associated > Plants > Roots > Unclassified | place... | reverse complement strand
AGGTCCTTAATTAATTACTAGTATTATGCTTCTTATTTAGCTTATTATTAATTTAAAGTAGCTTAGTTCTATTTAAGGGCGTCTATAAAAGACTTCTATATTCCTACTAATTGTTTTTAGAGTGCGGTTATAATACTAGCGGCCATTATAGGGGCTTTAGGTTTATTTTATATATTAATAGTAGTATAAGTAGTTAACGTAATATAGTGTTATAGAGTAAGTATAAGCGACGATAATATATAGCAAGGTAGATATTATTAAGCTATATATATAAACTATATAAGGAGGTTAAGACGTTACGTAAGGAAAGAAGGTAGAAAAACAGGAAGAAAGGGTATATATTGTTAACTTAGTTGCTTAGTTAATACGTATATAGGTAGAATAGGGTTTAGGTTATAGTCCTAGTAGAACTTAGCAGAATTTAGTGGAACTTAGTAGAATATAGCAGAATGCCGTAGATTGCCGTTAGATTGCCATTAGATTGCTATTTTATAGTTAGTCTCTAATTGCTAAGTTGGTGGAAATAGGTAGACGTATGTAAGGTGTTACGGGGGTATCCCGTAATATATTCGCTCTATCTCTAATACTAAATATACGCAACCTATTACTCTTAATAGTCGTCTAGTTCCCTAGTTAATTTATCTTAGAATATTATATTTAATTTACTACTACGCGGCTAGATAATAAATTATCTATTACTTTAGCGGAGTTACGCTGTTCTTATAATGTAGAATGGGAGGCTGCTAATACTTAGTAACAGGCCCTTAAGTTTTATTTTACGGCGTCCGCTTAGTTAATCCGTCTTAAGAAGGGTTATAAAAAGGTCTATTTTAAGAAGTAGAAACTTATAGAATAAGGTTTATAAAAACTTAGTAATAAAAAAACGGATTCTCTTCTAGCCGAGAAGGAAATAAATCTAAGTAGCTTAGTAACTACTCTTTTTAGGTTCCCCTTAGGTAACTTATTTTTTAGTAATCCTTTTTTATTAATACTGCCTAACCTAATTTCTTTTAATACTTCTGTACCTTTCCTATAGCGTTCTTTAAATTCTCTAGTAGCTCCTAAGTAGTCTTATTATAGCCTATTTACTTAACCTTATACTATATTTTGTTATTAATGTCCTTATAGCTAATAATCTTTAAAACTTACTATTTATCTTCTTTTTATCCTCTATATATATCTGCTTTGTAAATTAGTAGCTTAATATTCCTATATACTAGCTCTAGCATTATAATATACTATATAGGGTAGATCTTTATTTTAGCTAGTAGGTTTAACTTAAATATAATTAATAAAATCCTTTATTTAATTTTAAAAGGTCCTAGTCTAATATAGTCTAACTTCTTACTTAGTTATTAATTCTTAAAATTTTTATATAGTAGCTATACTTTATCTCCCTCCTTAAGATCTAGTCCCTTAGATCTCTTAACATTATAGTACTTTTTTATTCTTTCTTATACTTTCTTTACTAATTCTATAAGGTTTATATAAAGATTTATTAACGTCTTTATTCTTTCTTTAGCTATACTACTTATCTTCTTTATTTATTATAGTAATAACAATATTCTTAGCTTATATCCGTAATTTGCCTTAAATAGTAATATGCCTATCCCTTCTTATAGTATTATATTATATATAAACTATATAACTAGTAATAGTAATACCTAATTATTTTATGCGTAATTAATATAGTATTTTAAATACTATTCTAGTATCTAATTTAACCTTTCTATTTAACTATCTGTCTGCGGATAATATACGGTAAAAGTTACTACTCTAACTTCTTACTCTATTAAGAATACCTCTTAAAATACTACTATAAATCTTAGATCTCTATCTAATATAATTTTACTTAGTACTCTATATCTTATAAATACTTCTTTAATATAGATTCTAGTAATATCTTCTAGTAATATTTCTTCTGTATATACTATAAAGTATCCCTACTTTATAAGCTTATCTACTATTACTAAAATCGCGTTATAATCTTATCCGGTAATAGGATCTCTTAACTTTAGTAACTTAATAATAAAGTTCTATAATATAACCTTCTATAGTCTCTCTAGTATTTTAATAAGTTGTGGCCCTCTATATAGCTTATACCTTATTAGTTTATTTCTTTAGCAATCTAAATATTTCTTTATAACTTTTCGCGCTAAGACCTAGATTCTATTAATAATATACTCCTCCTAGAGTCTTAACACTAAGCCTATAGCTCTATTATGTCCTTAAATTAATCCCTTATAGAAATCTTCTATAAAGTATTCTGCTCTACTTCTTAGGATATACTTTACTTCTTAATTTTTGTATATATCTAGCTATAGATCTTCTAGCTATACTTTTAGAATTCTTTATACCTAAAAGCTTTCTAATAACTTATAAACTCTTTCTAGTTCTTTTTAAGTTGCTATAATTTTTAGATAATTATACCTAATTAATCTGTCTGTGTCTTTTTGTAGTAAAGCCCCTAATAGCTTTTTATCGTTTTATAGTTTAGCTTTTTAACTTAGAGCGTTTACTCGTATATTATCTATACCCTTAGTATACTAAATCTTAAAATGGTATTCTATAAGTATCTCTACCCATCTAACCTATCTTTAGTTAAGTTTCTTTATTATTAGGAATCCTGTTAAGTTCTTATAATCTATTTTAACTATAAATAGTTTCTTTATACCTTATAAGAATACTCTCTATTTCTTTAGTACTATAACTATACTTAATAACTCCTTATTATAGATGTTATAGTTTAACTTTAGTAGTATTATCTTCTAACTATAGTATACTACTAAGTGCTATCTATCTTAATATTTCTATATAAAGTACGCCCCTAATATATAGTCTAATATATTTATTTCTATAACTATCTCTAGTCCTAGTTAATAGATCTTAAGAACTAGCTCCTAGGTAAATAATTCTTTAACCTTCTTAAATAGTTTCTACTGCTCCTCTCCCTATACCTATAGTTCTTCTTTCTTTATTAATTATATAAATAGTTTAATATCCTTTAACTATTACGCTATAAACCGTCTATAGTAATTATAAAACCCTAAGAATAATCTTAACTATATAACGTTCTCTAGTTCTTACCAATTTACTATAGCCTTAATCTTCTTTAGATCTATACTAAGTTAGCCTAGTTTAATAATAAATTTAATAAAATTGGGTTTCCTAGTAAAGAACTTGTATTTCTTAATTATTACTAGCATCTATTCTTCCTATAGTCTCTTTAAGACCTATTTAACGTGTTCTCTATATTCTTCCTTAGTTATTAAGTAGATAATAATATTGTTAAGGTATACCATAATTAATTTATCTAAGTACTTTCCTAGTATATTATTAATACGCTTTTAAAACGTCGCTAGTGTGTTTATAAGCCCGAATTATATAACTAATAGTTTATATAGTCCTTTCTTTAATCTAAAGGCTACTTTTTATTTATTGCCTTTCTTAATCCTAATCTAATAGTACGCCTATCTTAGATCTATCTTTATAAAGATTTACGCGTTACTTATCCTATCTTAAATTTCGCTAATTAAGGGTAAAGGATACCTATCCTTCCTAGTAATACTATTTAACTGTTTATAGTTGATATATAGCCTTAGTTTACCATTCTTCTTTAGTATAAATAATACTAGATAATCTACTAATAACTGTAATAGTCTAATATATTATTTTTATAGATTTTCTTAGATAAACTCTTTTAATACTCTACCTTCTTCTTTAGTAAGCTTATAGATTAGAAAGAACCTTAAACTTATTTCTAGTTTTAATTCTATTTTATAGTCCTATACTATATACTCTAATAGCTTCTCGCTTTTTAGTAACTATAGTTTTTTTACCATACTTATAGTATCTTTTTAGTATATAGCTTAGCCCTTTTTCTATTTCTTTATAGGTTGCTCCTACTTAGTACTATACTAACTTAGCTTATTATTACATCCTATGGCGTTAAGTATCCCTAATATTAACTTAACCTATAACCTAATTAATCTTTAGATTGTATTCCTGTAACTAAGGCATTCCTAGTACTACCTTATTATTCCCCAATAGTAATATATTAAAAGATATCTCAATTTATCTCCTTTTAATGGTTAACTAAATAGGTCCTATTTTAAGATTAATAATACCTCCTCTATAGGCTATTGGATCTCCTAAAATTGTTACTAATAGGTAAAAGTACTCCTTTTTCCTATATAGTAATTCTATTTTTTTAACTGCTGCTAGTAAGATATGGTTTCTTATTACTCTACTATCTATTAATGCTTTAAACCGTTAATCTTACTATTTAACTTATAAATTTAGGTATTGTCCTTAAATTTCTTTAAGGGTCTAAGGCTTTACTATTAGTTCCTTCTAGTTTTATAGGCCTCTACTTTTCCTAATTATTAGCTGCTTAATCCTATTTATACTTAATCCAACTTTAGCTAATACTTAATTCGCCTTTTGTCTTTAATATACTATAAATATATATTCTCTAGGCATTCTCACTACTATTATCTATCTAGGCATTTTTCTATAAGGAATCTTCCTAGCTAAAGTATTAAATCCCCTTAGCTTTATACTTCTACTGGGTGCTAACTATATATATACTTAGCGTTTTAATATTTCGCCTTATCCGGTACTTAATATATTCTTATTAAGTACTTTTAGTGCTTATCCTTTAGTGCTCTATATATATTATATATATTATTTACGTATATAATCTATACCAATATATAGTATACTTAGTGTCTTAGGTTAACTCTTAGCTCGTCTTTATCCTTAAGTTTAACCCTTTCTTATATTAATCTAAGCGTTATAACTTCGTTTATAAGTACTAAGATTTACCTCTTACTTCTCTAGTCCTCTAATTACTCCTCTAGATCTTTTAACATTATAATTAAGGCTCCTTTAATATAACTTATAGCCTTTTCTATAATTAGGTGGTCTTAGATAACTTTTTCGTCTAACTATATATAGAAATCTTCCTACTTATCGTTATACCTCTACCTATACCACTTTTAGTATAGCTGCTAGAGTATATACGGTTTATCCGTAAGGAAGTATCTTCTTATTACTATGTTATAATAGCCCTTTATATATCGTTTTTTAAACCTAGTTAAAATCCCTAGATCCTCTTCTTATTCTAGTTTAGTAAGCCACTTAGCTCTTAGTATACCTATCCTAGGCCTATTAGTAATTCTTTATATAGGTGCTCTATCCCTTATATAACCTAGTACACTAGACCTCTTATTTAGTTTCTAATCTTGCTATAAGGTAATTCTTACTTTAAATTCCTTTATAGTTTCTTTCTTTTTATATTTTATAAGTAGATCCTTAAAGTCTTCTTACTTCTTAATTTTATTAATAGTCCTTATTTATATCTTAAAGTCTTAGTTCTATAGGATTCTTAATCCTAAGCCCACTTCTATCTTAAGCTTTACTCCTACCTTAGTCTAACTAAGCTTAAGTATTCTTATCTCATCTTAAGAGTCTTAAATTTTACTTATCTTATCTTAAGAGTCTTATACCTATAGGAAACTCTATCCCAAGCTTATTTGTATATTTTTAAACTAAGCTATTACTCTGCTTTATCGGTTTCTATCTATTATAGGTCCTTAAGCTTACCTTATCTTATCTTAAGAATCTTAGTTATCTTTTATTTTATCTTAAGAATCTTAAGCCTTTAGCCTTTAGCCTTTTACCTTTATTAAGTGATAAATTAGTACTAGTAGTTATCTGCTTGCTTAATCTCTATAAGATACTCTTCCTTTTATCTTATAAAGTAATAGATGCCGTATCTAACGGTGTTATAATTCCCGTTACTAAACCCTGCTTTATAGCGGTCTTAGTCTCTACTTTTAATATAACTTCTTTAAGGTTTGCACGTTCCTAATAAACTACCCTTATTACCTTATTATCTGTAAATATTTCGCCTATATTAAACTCGTTATCTTTAATATCTAGCCTATGTAATAGTTTATTAGTTCCCCTATACTCTAAGGATTCTAGCTCCTATAGCTAATAGCTTACGCTATACTTAGCGTCTTTATAAATTTAGTATACGTTATTATAACAAAACGTAAAACTTCTAATTAAATATTCTTTTGTTCCTCGTAGTATACTATTATCCCTCTATATATATATATCTTCTACTATTAGTCTAGTTCCCTTTATTGCATAGTAATTCTAACCATCTTTATAATCCCTTGCGAAATAACCTTATTTCCCGTAATTTATATAAGCTCTGTCTTTAAACCACTAACTTTACTATAAAGTCCGCCTAAACGTCTTCTACTGCTAAAATCCCTAGTTTAGTTTTTGCTCCTTAGCCCTATAATTACTAAATCCTTAGCCTCTAGGTTTCTATAGTTATTCTTTAAACTATTTTTTCTCTTTAGTACTACTTAGGTCTATTAGCTCTGCGCTATACCATAATTTCTAGCTTAGCTTTAGTTATTGCGTACCTTATGCTTTATATAACTATAGAACTCTATCTTAACCTCTCTTAGCCTATTCCCTTTAGTAGATCTAATTGTTAATCTTAATTACTTAATTTATTAACTCCTGTAGGGTGTCCGCATCTTCTATTAGAATAATTACATCCTAGACTTTAGCCTTAAGTCTCTATTTATATTATACCATAAGCGCCCTATTATTCCACTTAACTTATATAGCTAACGTCTAGAACTATATAGTGTACTTAATTACTAAGGTTCGTTGCGTAATATCTTAGAGTTTTCTTTCCGCCGTGGTTACTGCCTCTAGGTCTCTAAATATTTATATAAGTTGTTTTATAAACCCTTCCTAGCTTAAGAATATAAACCACACCTCTTAGTTAGTAGTTGTTATTCTATTTACCTATATTTCTATAAGGTAAGGCTTAAACTACTTAAGTACTCTTCCTAATAGGAATAGTCCTATATAGGCTATTCAATCTATAGGTATTAGTAGCTTTACCCCTTCTTATATAACTTTAAAGTGCATTTAGGTAAGAAACCCCTTAAGCTTTAATCTTTCTCCTAAATACCTCTTAATTAATAGTAACTTAATCTTTACTGCTTCTATCCTATTAACCCTTTCTTCTAATACTGCATTATTTGTTATTAACTAGTTAACTATCTCTTATAGTTGTCCAACTATCACAGGTTGCTATAGGTTAGTATCCGCTATACTAGTGTTACCTAACCTTAAAGTAGTTGCCGCCGTTAATGGCGTTATAGTGGCTGCTTTTAGTAGCATATTGTTTAACTTTCTATATTTAATACTATAACTAAGTAGTAATTATATAACGGAACCTTATAGCAGGTACTATAATAGGCTTATTATTAAGCTAGGTATATAGGTGATATAAATTAAAGTTAATAACGTAATAATAGCTGGTGGGGTAGTTGCCTAATAGATTAACTTTAATTATATTCTAAAAATTACTATAAGGAAGGAACTATCTAGGTAGGGGCTAAGGGTCCTTAAATACACAACCATACTTCTATAAAATCCTTCTTATATATAATATACGTGTGCTCTATCTACTCTATTACGGATTACGCAGATCCTATAGATTATATAGATTACATTACGTAACCTTAGTTACTATTCCTCGTTATATAGTTCTATTAGCTCTATTCTAAACCATGCCTATATTAACTAACTAGCTTCTTTTAACTCTTCTCTAAGTAGTCGTAATATTGTACTTAAAGCGTCCGTAACAAATAGTAATATATTAAAAGACATCTTAATTTATCTCCCTTTAATAGTTAACTAAATAGGTCCTGTTTTAAGATTAATAATACCTTCTCTATAGGCTATCGGATCTCCTAAAATTATTACTAATAGGTAAGAATGCTCCTTCTTCCTATATAGTAACCTTATTTTTTTTAACTACTGCTAGTAATATATAGTTTCTTATTACTCTACTATCTATTAATGCTTTAAACTGTTAATCTTACTATTTAACTTATAGGTTTAGGTATTATCCTTAAATTACTTTAAGGGTCTAAGGCTCTATTACCAGTTCCCTCTAATTTTATAGGCCTCTACTTTTCCTAACTATTAGCTGCTTAATCCTATTTATACTTAGTTTACTTTTAGCTAATACTTAGTTTGCTTTTTGTCTTTAATATACTATAGATATATATTTTTTAGGCATTCCTACTACTATTATCTATCTAGGCATTCTTCCGTAAGGAATCTTTCTAGTTAAAATATTAAATCCCCTTAGCTTTACACTTTTACTAGGTGCTAACTATATATATACTTAGCGTTTTAATATTTTGCCTTATTTAGTACCTAATATATTTTTATTAGGTACTTCCGGTGCTTATCCTTTAGTGCTCTATATATATTATACGTATTATTTATATATATAATCTATACTAATATATAGTATACTTAGTGTCTTAGGTTAACTCTTAGCTTATTTTTATCCTTAAGTTTAAACCTTTCTTATATTAATCTAAGTGTTATAACTTTATTCGCAGGTACTAAGATTTACCTCTCGCTTTTTTAGTCCTCTAATTACTCCTTTAAATCTTTTAACGTTATAATTAAGGCTCCTTTAATATAACTTATAGCCTTTTCTATAATTAGGTAGTCTTAGATAACTTTTTCGTCTAACTATATACAGAAATCTTCCCACTTATCGCTGTGCCTCTACCTATACCACTTTTAGTATAGCTACTAGAGTGTATACGGTTTATCCGTAAGGAAGTATCTTCTTATTACTATATTATAATAGCCCTTTATATATTGTTCTTTAAACCTAGTTAAAATTCCTAAATCCTCTTCTTATTCTAATTTAGTAAGCTACTTAGCTCTTAGTGTGCCTATCCTAGGCCTATTAGTAATTCTTTATATAGGTACTTTATCCCTTATATAACCTAGTGCGCTAAATCTCTTATCTAGTTTCTAGTCTTGCTATAAGGTAATTCTCGCTCTAAATTCCTCTATAGTTTCTTTCTTTTCGCGTCTTACAAGTAGATCCTTAAAGTCTTCTTACTTCTTAATCTTATTAATAGTCCTTATTTATATCTTAAAGTCTTAGTTCTATAGAATTCTTAATTCTAAGCTTGCTTTTATCTTAAGCTTTACTCCTACCTTAGTTTAACTAGGCTTAGGTGTTCTTATCTTATTTTAAGAGTCTTATACCTATAGGAAACTCTATCCTAAGCTTATTTATATATTTTTAAACTAAGCTATTACTCTGCTCTATCGGTTTCTATCTATTATAGGTCCTTAAGCTTACCTTATCTCGTCTTAAGAATCTTAGTTGTCTCTTATCTTATCTTAAGAATCTTAAGCCTTTGGCCTTTTGCCTTTATTAAGTAATAAATTAGCACTAGTAGTTATTTGCTTGCTTAATCTCTATAAAATACTCTTCCTTTTATCTTATAAAGCGATAGATACCATATCCAATGGTGTTATAATTCCTATTACTAAACCTTACTCTATAGTAGTCTTAATCTCTACTTCTAATATAACTTCTTTAAGGTTTATACGTTTTTAGTAAACTACCTTTATTACCTTATTATCTGTAAATATTTCGCCTATATTAAACTTATTGTCTTTAATATCCGGCCTACACGGTAGTTTATTAGTTCCCCTATACTTTAAGGATTTTAGCTCCTATAGCCAATAGCTTATACTATACTTAGCATCTTTATAAATTTAGTATGCGTTATTATAACAGAACGTAAAACTTCTAATTAAATATTCTTTTATTCCTCGTAGTATACTATCGTCCCTCTATATATATATATCTTCTACTATTAGTCTAGTTTCCTTTATTATATAGTAATTTTAACTATCCTTATAATCCCTTATAAAAATAACCTTGTTTTCTACAATTTATATAAGCTCTATCTTTAAACCATTAACTTTACTATAGAGTCCGCCTAAACATCTTCTACTACTAAAATCCCTAGTTTAGCCTTCGCTCCTTAACCTTATAATTACTAGATCCTTAGCCTCTAGGTTTTTATAGTTATTCTTTAAACTATTTCTTTTCTTTAGTACCACTTAGGTCCATTAGCTTTGCGCTATACTATAGTTTTTAGCTTAGCTTTAGTTATTACGTACCTTATACCTTATATAACTATAAAACTCTATCCTAACCTCTCTTAGCCTATTCCCTTTAGTAGATCCAATTCTTAATCTTAATTACTTAATCTATTAACTCCCGTAGGGTATCCGCATCTTCTATTAAAATAATTACATTCTAGACTTTAGCCTTAAGTCCCTGCTTATACTATACCATAAGTGCCTTATTATTCTACTTAACTTATATAGCTAATGTCTAGAACTATATAGTGTACTTAATTACTAAGGTTCGTTGCGTAATATCTTAGAGTTTTCTTTCCGCCGTAGTTACTGCCTCTAGGTCTCTAAATATTTATATAAGTCGTTCCGTAAACCCTTTCTAGCTTAAGAATATAAACCGCACCTCTTAATTAGTAGTTGTTATTCTATTTACCTATATTTCTATAAGGTAAGGCTTAAACTACTTAAGTGCTCTTCCTAATAGGAATAGTCCCGTATAGGCTATTTAATCTATAGATATTAGCAGTTTCGCCCCTTCTTATATAACTTTAAAGTGTATTTAGGTAAGAAACCCTTTAAGCTTTAATCTCTCTCCTAAGTATCTCTTAATTAATAGTAACTTAATCTTCGCTGCTTCCACCCTATTAACCCTTTCTTCCAACGCTACGTTATTTATTATTAACTAGTTAACTATCTCTTATAGTTATCTAACCGTTACAGGTTACTATAAGTTAGTATCCGCTATACTAGTGTCACCTAACCTTAAAATAGTTGCCGCCATTAATAGCGTTATAGTGGCTGCTTTTAGTGGCATGTTATTTAACTTTCCGTATTTAATACCGTAACTAGGTAGTAATTATATAACGGAACCTTATAGCAAGTACTATAATAGGCTTATTATTAGGCTAGGTATATAGGTAATACAAATTAAAGTTAATAACGTAATAATAACTGGTAGAGTGGTTGCCTAATAGATTAACTCTAATTATATTTTAAGAATTACTATAAGAAAGGAACTATCTAGGTAGGGACTAAGGGTCCTTAAATACACAACCGTACTTCTATAAAATCCTTCTTATATATAATATACGTCTTATATATAAAGTACGTAAGTTCCTCTTATCCCTCTTATTTAATACATAGCATGTTATATAACCTTAGCTACCATTCCTTATTATATAGTTCTATCGGCTCTATTCTAAACCGTGCCTAAATTAACTAACTAGCTTCTTCCGACTCTTCCCTAAGTAGTTATAATATTGTACTTAAAGCGTCCGTAACAAATTCTAATATAGAGATGGCGAGATATCTTAATTAACTTTATAATTAACCTGCCTAATAATAATAGGTTTATAAATATTAGTAGTTATTAACCGTCTTATAAAAATGCGATATATAATTCCTATAGACTTAATTAATGCAATATTAGTAGCTAAATATTTTATTAAGTACGTCTTTAAGCTACACAGACTTCCTAATTTAATAATATCTAACTATAAAAGCTAGTTCATTTTAGGCTTCTAGCAAGCCCTATATAAATGATTAAGTATATAAACACAACTCTTAACTGTATTTTATCCTAAAATAGACGGTTAAACTAAAATTATAAACGTAATTATGGAACAATACCTATAAATATACTGCTCCTACCTATAAAATAACTAGGAAAAGTAGCTACCTTTAGCTAAGTTTACTATAAATAATACAAGAAACGAATTAATAGGCATAACGCCGTTCTACGCAACCTATAGATAAGACCCTTAACTTAGATTTAAACTATAACCTAAAATTAATATAATAGGACCCATAATTAAGAGGATTTAACTAATTAACGCGTATAACTTCGCTAATTAAATAAAATAGTTAACGGAACTATTATAAAGTAAATTAGCGTACGCTTAAACGGTATAGGAATAGTATATAAATAAAAGACGAGCTCCCGCGTGGGACTTTAAGGAAGGCGATATAGTTTACCTAAATATATAAAACCTAAAGACTTAATAACCCTTAAAGAAACTAGACTAGAAGTTTGCGGGCTTATACTAAATTAAGAAGAAACTAAGCCCGTACGCTTATAAGCTTAAACTACTAACTAAGATAAAAATATATCTAACATTTTACGTAAACTTGCTATAACCCTTAAAGGGTAAACCTATAACTCGCGAAGTACCACCGCTACCTCCTATAATTGTTAATAATGGCAACGGTTCTTACTTTATTAACTTAATTAATAATATACAATAGAAAACACAATCTAAATAATTTAAACTTCTTATTAAATGGGAAGAATATAAAATATAAACTTAGGAAACCTATAACTAGATTAAGACCAACGTGCCTTCCCTAATAAAAGAATTCTATAAAGATTATCCTTTACGGCCTACTCCGGCTAGATAAACATAATATAAAAGTAAACAATTATTACCTAATATAAATATATAAAACACAATAGCAGGAAGCTTAAAATTAAAAAGAACTTAAAATATATTATAATGTTTATAATACGATTATATAACACGTAAGATATTAAGGAACTTTAACCGCCAGTTAAAGTTGTTTAATTAGTTAGATTTACCTTACTAAGACCTACTATAAAGATATTAGTTTTGCTTACCGCCTTAACTAAGCTAATAGCAATTTTCTATCCCGGGGATAGAAAATCCTAATTAGTTTATTTAGTAATAGAATTAGTAAAACCCTATACCGCTACCTAACGCGAAAAATATAACACGTAATAAGTTATAAGTCTTAACTAAAATTAAATTATTTAGACCTTCGGCTAAAAGGGGGGGTACTATAACGGGACTAGCCCAGTTATAGTAGGAATATCTCAGTAAAACACTTGATAAATAAATTCCGACGCTTTAACTAAAATCTATTAGATTAATCAAATTACTAAAGTCCGTTAAAGTCCGCGTATATATATACGCACGCATTAACTACTAAGCCCCTAACTATTTAATTATATAATTCTCTTATTATTCCTTTCTCTTCTTTACACAACGTCTTATTCTTAGCGAGAGCTATATACCCTTAGATTTAGATAGAATTTATATTATTCCTTTAAATCTTCCCTAAAGTCTCTTCGCGCCCTTATAGTAGCGGCCCTATATAATTAGAAAGCTTGCTATTAGCCAAAGAAGATTAGAAAATTACTTTGTTGCAATAAGTTAGAATATAGTATCGTTAATAGACAGATCTACTTCCGCTAATATCTCTTTATCCCTAACGCCCTAGACCTCCGCCTAGAAGTTACCTATTACTCTTATAGCAGCGGCCCCGCTAGTTACCCTAGCCAGGTTAAGACTTTTAATCTTTTAAACTAAATATACTAGTAGCTAGGAATCTCCTAGTTTATAGCTACCTTTATTAAAGACTATACCCTATACTTTTGCACTAAGACCCCCTATTCTACCCCGCCCGGTTTCCTAAAGCTACTAAAATTACCCGCCCGCCTATAAACTAATATCTTAATTAACTATATTATAACGCTGCTAGTATGCTAGTACTATAGTAAAGTATATAAATATATCCTTATTATTATAAACCGCCTAACTAAAATATAATACCTTATTTTAGTAATAGGACTCTTAATAGAGGAGCTAGTTAATAGCTTTATTAACAATATATATAAGCTCCACGGTATACTAAGTATAATTATCTCCAATTATAATATATAATTTATTAGCAACTTCTAGCAATAATTAAGTAAACGCCTTAAGATAACCTTATAACTAAGCTTAGCCTAGCACCTAGAAACGGACGGCTAAACTAAAATTATTAACGCTGCCGTAAATAAATACCTTTGTGCTTTTATTAGCTTTATATAGAACAACTAGGTTAACTACCTACTACTTACTAAGTTTGCTATAAATAACCAAGTTAATAAGAGTATAGGCATCTCCCCGTTCTTTATAAACTATGGCTTTAACCCTTACCTTGGAATTAAGCCTGCTAGCCCCTACCTACTAATACTATTAGTATAAGTAAAGAAGGAGTTCTTCTGCGTAGACTCTATGGCCAACCGCTTTAAGTGGATATTAATATAGCTTAAGGCCCTAGCCCGGATTTTATAGCAACGCTATAAAGATAACGCTAATACCCATAGAGATAAAAGCGTGTTATTCTACGAAGGCGATATAGTTATAGTTAGCTTAGAAAATATAAAGATAAATAAACCTAAGAAGAAATAGGACGATAAATAGGACGGCCTGTACCCCGTACTTATAGTATATTAAGGGGTAGTTATAGTAAACCTCCTAGACCATATCTAAGTAAATAAATCCTTTTATATATCTAAGGTCCGCCTCTAGGCTACTAAAGAGATCCTTAGCTAAGCAAATATTAATACTATAAAGCGCCGTAATATACAAGAACAAGTAGTAGAGAGAGATAATAACGGCAATATAGAAGATAAATAGGAGTTTAAAAAAATCCTTAATGTATATAATAAAGACTCCTAAGGCCTAACTTATAAGATTAAATGGAAATATTATAAGGATATAACCTAGCAGCTAGAAGAAGACCTAAAGGGTTGTAAATAAGCTATATAGCGCTTCTATAAGCAACACCCTAAAAAGCTAAAACCCCTAGATTAGGTATAAGATAAGAAAAAGTTACGCTAAGGTTGTAGCCAACCACCGTATTAAAATTTGTGGTAGTTAAGATGTTATAGAACTTCAACCGGTGGTTAAAGTTATCTAATTAGCTAGATTCTTACTAAGAAGTGCCACACGGATCGGTTTGGGTGGCGGTGTAGAGTTCTACTGATATTACTTACTAAACTAACCAATTAGGACTTTCTATGCCCGGTATATAAAATCGCTATTAGCTCGGTTAAGGGCGGTAAGCGGAACTAATATCTTTGTAGTAAAAAATAGGTAACCCTATATACTGTCTATTTTAGAGTTATTTATTTAGTTTAGGGACCAAACTATCTAGGAGAGAGGAGTACTGTTACGGCACTAACCTGACGTATACTGTTCTATACTATCTTGTACTATTTCCTACTATTAACTAGCCCACCACTAGTGCCTTGGCGGCTGGCCCTACTATTTATATATAATACCCCCTTTTCACCTTCTCCTCTTTATACCACAACGTAGTTATTTAGTCTACTTCATTGCAGCACTGTAACACTGTAGCTAATATTGTCGGTAGAGAGCTTTAAAGTTTGTAATTATACCCTAATTAAGTGGCTGGTAAACGGAGGTGTAATTAGGAGGAAGGAACTTAACTCTTATATTCTTTAAAGATCTATTTTTAAGAGCTATTTAAACAGCTACTTAGTAGGCGCTAAAGCCGTTAATTAATAGAAGAACCTTCTTATTTTGTATCCTTTTATTAAACTAAGTAAGCCACTTAAGTATAATTACTATCGTTATCTAGGCCTTTTTATTATACCTCTAATGTGCATTTAATAAGTTAATATTAATTTAAGCTTAGGTAAAGTAACGTAGCCGCTTTAATACACTAATAATCTAGAGAGGGATCTTATCAGAGCCATCCGTATTAGAGTAGTTAGTGAGAAAAAGTCTTACCTTCTGCTTCTTAGTCCCTAATTATAGCTTAGTAGCTAATGTAGTATCTAGTATAGCCTTCTAAAATAGCCTAGTCTTATCTATATTATAAACGTCCTTTAAAGGATAAGGCGCGATAATTGCATAAAGCTCTATTATACGATCTTCGGCGCCTTCTATATTAACCGACGCAGCCTTACCGTATTGCTTTTTCTTATAAATTCTATTATAAGATTTAAAGCCTTTTAACCAGCTAATCGACCACTTAGGCTCTAGTAGCTCTGCCAATATAGGTATACGATTCTATAATTGAGTTACGGCAGCATAAATAAGGTTACCCATAATAGGAATGCGAGAGTTCTATAGGCGTTGGTGCCACTTAAAGAGAGCTTCCTCTAAGAGAGGCTGCTTAGCGTTTCTTCTGCGCTTGCGTACACCTTACCTATAACGAATTTTAATTAAATCTAGGTGGCTAAACTTGTCGCTAAGTATTTTAGATATTATAGATTAATTAAACTTATGGTAGAAGGTGTCGGTGGCCCATATCGCAAGGTGTTTTTGCATAAGGTAAGGGTGCTTACATTAGTAGCTACAAATCTTCTGGCGCTCGTAGTTAGAAATACCGTAGCAACAACGCCTTTTAGGATTTTAGCTTCTTGCTATATTAAAGAAATAGATTTAAGTATAGAGAGTAAGATTTAAAGGTTATTTTAATAGAATTTGATCGTTATGTAATAAGTATTAATAGCTAAACTAGCGGTAAGGAACCACCAGATCAGCTCTATAAAATACTAGCTATACTAATTTTAGTAGAGAAAACTTAATGATATTATTAATAGTTAGTATATTGTAATATTACACCAAAAAAGTTTTAATTAAGGGGTGTAGATCGTAATATAGAGTATATTGTTATAAGCAAATATTATACTAAAGAGTTTTGACTATATTAAGCAATTACTCTATATAGCGGTTCTTACCTATTAGGTAAAGTTCTAGTAGAAGAGCTCTACTTATAGGTGGGCTAGAAGATATAAGAACTAAAAGTTTACCTATTATTTAGGATTAATAAAAGGGGTATATAAGAAGAGGTCCTCTAAGCTATATATACAGGCTAGGAAAACATTAAACCTCTAGTTCTCCTTTATAATAGCCATATAGTATTATCGGAACACATGACCTAAGGCTAATATCACGTAATGTCGTAATCGTAGTCTTGTTAGGTTATATGATCATCATATTCTAATCGTACATGAAGAGGTGCAATTTAAGGGGTTTCCTGAGCTCGCTTAGCTCACGTGATTGCGACTATAAATTCCTGTTCGAACTCGTTCAGACACTGGCGGTACTTGAAAAATGAAACCACCTGTGTATAGCCTCCGTAATTGCTTTGATAGAACCGTAAAACATAAAGAAAATACATAAGAAATCCCTCCCGAGTGCCTTCTAGGCTGCCTTCTAAACGGTGCTTCAAGCT
>Ga0307515_10011227_pt1 | contig 17010 bp, 2 predicted proteins | sample 17_EM_MG_FD_194513 | JGI IMG/M metagenome (GOLD analysis project Ga0307515, IMG submission 194513) | Populus trichocarpa ectomycorrhiza microbial communities from riparian zone in the Pacific Northwest, United States - 17_EM | ecosystem: Host-associated > Plants > Roots > Unclassified | place... | reverse complement strand
CTACTAGGTGCTATCTATTCTAATATTTTTATATAAAGTATGCCCCTAGTATAAAGTCTAATATATTTATCTTTATAACCGTTTCTAGTTCTAGTTAATAGATTTTAAGAACTAGTTTCTAGATAAATAACTCTTTAACTTTCTTAAATAATTCTTGCTGTTCCTCTCCCTATACCTATAGTTCTTCTTTCTTTATTAATCGCGTAATGGTTTAATATTCTTTAACTATTATACTATAAACCTTTTACAGTAATTGCAAAACCCTAGAAACGACCTTAACTATATAACGGTTTCTAGTTCTTACCAATTTATTATAGCCTCGATCTTCTTTAAATCTATATTAAGTTGGCCTAGTTTAATAATAAATCTAATAAAATCAGTCTTCCTAGTAAAGAACTCGCATTCCTTAATTACTACTAGCATCTATTCTTCTTATAGTCTCTTTAAGACCCATTTAACGTGTTCCCCGTATTCTTTCTTAGTTATTAAGTAGATAATAATATCGTTAAGATATATTATAATAAATTTATCCTAGTGTTCTCCTAATATATTGTTAATACGCTTTTAAAACGTTACTAGTACGTTTATAAGCCTAAATTATATAACTAATAGTTTATATAGTCCTTCCTTTAACCTAAAAGCTGCTTTTTATTTATCGCCTTCTTTAATCCTAATCTAATGGTACGCCTATCTTAGATCTATCTTCGTAAAGATTTATATATTGCCTATTCTATTTTAGATTTCGCTAATTAAGAGTAAAGGATACCTATTCTTTTAAGTAATGCTATTTAACTATCTATAGTCGATGCATAACCTTAGTTTACTATTCTTTTTTAGTACGAACAGTACTAGATAACCTGCTAATAACTATAATGGTTTAATATATCCCTTTTATAAGTTTTCTTAGATAAACTCTTTTAGTACTCTACCTTTTTCTTTAGTAAGCTTATAGGTTAGAAAGAACCTTAAACTTATTTCTGGTTCTAACTCTATCTTATAGTTCTATACTATATAATCTAACAGTTTTTCACTTTCTAAACTCTATAGTTTCTTACCGTATTTATAGTATCTTTTTAGTATATAACTTAAGCCTTGCTTAGTCTCTTTATATATCGCTCTAACTTAGTACTATACTAACTTAGTTTACTATTATATTTTACAGCGTTAAGTATCTCTAATATTGACCTAACCTATAATCTAATTAATCTTTAGATTATATTCCTATAACTAAGGCATCCCTACCTTATCCCGTCTTAACGGTAAGATATTAAAAGATATTTTAATTCGTTTTTCTTTAATAGTTATCTAAATAGGTCCTATTTTAAGATTAATAATCCCTCCTCCATAGGCTATTAGATCTCCTAAAATTATAACTAATAGGTAAGGTTGCTCCTTCTATCTATAAGGTAATCCTATTCTCTTAACTACTGCTAGTAAGATATAGTTTCGCGTTACTTTACTATCTATTAGCGCTTTAAACTACTAATCTTGCCATTTAACTTATAAATTTAGGTATTGTCCTTAAATTCCTTTAAGGGTCTAAGGCTCTACCACTAGCTCCCTTTAATCCTATAGGCCTCCACTTTTCCTAACTATTAGCTATTTAATTTTATTATACTTAGCTTATTCTTTAGCTAATACCTAGTTCGCTTTTTATCTTTAATATACTATAGATATATATTCTTTAGGTATTCCCACTACTATTATTTATCTAAGTATTTTTCCGTAAGGAATCTTTCTAGTTAAAGTATTAAGTCTCTTAACTCTTAAACTTCTATTAGATGCTAGCTGTGCATATACTTAGCATTTCTACACTATCGCTTATTTAGCGCCCAATACATCCTTATAGGGTATTTCCGGTTCTTTTCCTTTAGATTCTTATGCATTTTATATATATCGTCTACGTATACAATCTATAATAGCGTATAGTATACTAGGTGCTTCGGGTTAACTCTTAACTCGTTTTTATCTTTAAGTTTAAACCTCTATTATATTAATCTAAATATTATAACTTTATTCGCAGGTACTAAGATACGTCTCTCACTTCTTTAGTCCTCTAATCGTTCCTTTAGATCCTTTAATGTTATAATTAAGGCTCCTTTAATATAAGTTATAGCCTTCTCTATAATTAGATAGTCTTAGATAACTTATTTATCTAACTATATATAGAAATCTTCTTACTTATCGTTGTATCGCTGCCTATACTACTTTTAGTATAGCTATTAGAGTATATACGGCTTGTCCGTAAGGAAGTATCTTCTTATTACTATATTATAACAGCCCTTTATATATCGTTTTTCGAATCTAATTAGGATCCCTAGATCCTCTTCATTTTCCAGTTTAGTAAGCCACTTAGCTCTTAGTGTGCCTGCCCTAAACCTATTAGTAATTCTTTATACTAGTACTATGTCCCTTATACGTCCCAATATACTAAATCTCTTATCTAGTTTCTGTTCTTGCTATACGATAATTCTCTACCTAAATTCTTCCATGGTTTTTTTTAGTTTGCGTCTTATAGATAGATCCTTAAAGTCTTCTTACTTCTTAATCTTGGTATTAACATCTTAATCTTTAAGCTAAATACTGCGTTCCCCTAGTAAGTCTTCTAGGTCTATATATCTATCTCCTAATCTAACTACTGTTTATATTATAGATTCTCTAATTTCTTATCTTCTGCTTATAGGTGTCTCTATATATACTTTAAATTTTTAATCCCTTAGATTTTTTAATCCTAAGCTTGCTTTTAACTTAAGCTTAGCTCTAGCCTTAGTCTAACTAGGCTTACTTAGTGTTCTTATCTTGTCTTAAGAGTCTTATACCTTTAGGAAACTTCGTCCTAAGCTTATTTATATATTACTAAACTAAGCTATTACTCTACTCTATTGGTTATTATCTGTTATAGGTCCTTAAGCTTACCTTATCTTATCTTAAGAATCTTGGTTATCTCTTATCTTATCTAGAGAATTTTAAGCTTATGGCCTTTTACCTTTATTAAGTGCCGAAGTAGTTTACTATCCTACTTCTCTTACGTCTTGCGAAGCGATAAATATCGTGTCTAGTAGGGTCTTAATCCCTACTAATATTCCCTATTCTGTAGTGAAATTATCCTCTACCTTTAGTATAACATTTCTGAGGTCTGCGCGTTCCTAGTAAACCGCTTCTATTGCCTTATTGTTATAAAATATTTCGCCTACGTTAAATTTATCGTCCTTAATATCCGATCTACAAACTGGTTTATTAATCCCTTTATATTCCGCTAAATATAGCTTCTATAGCTAATAGCTTGCACTATACTTAGCGTCTTTATAAATTTAGTATGCATTATTATAACAAAACGCAAAACTTTTAATTAAACACTCTTTTGTTCCTTGTAGTATATTATTATCCCTTTATATATATATATATCGTCTACTAGTCTTATCCCTTTTACTATATAGTAACTCTAACTACTTCTATAATCTCTAATGTAATAACCCTATTTTCCGTAATTTATATAAGCTCCTTTTTTAAACCATTTTTTTTGTTATAGAGTCCGCCTAAACGTCTTCTGCTGCTAAAATCCCTAATTTAGCCTTTGCTCCTTAGACCTTTAATTACTTAATTCTTGTCCTCTAGGTTTCTATAATTTCTTATTCTATCTTCTAGATTCTTTAGTACCACTTAGGTCTATTAGCTCTGCGCCATACTATAGTTTTTAACTTAGCTTTAGTTATTGCGTGCTCTGCGCCTTATATAACTATAGAACTCTATCCTAGCCTCTCTTAGCCTATTCCCTCTAATAGATCCAATTATTAATCTTAATTACTTAATCTATTAGTTCCTATAGGGTGTCTATATCTTCCATTAGGATAATTATATCCTAGACTTTAGCCTTAAGTCCTTACTTATACTATGCTATAAGCGCCCTATTATTTCACTCTACTTATATTACTAACGTTTAGAACTACGTTATATACTTAATTACTAAGGTTTATTACGTAATATCTTAAAGTTTTCTTTCCGCTATAGTTACTACCTCTAGGTCTCTAAATATTTATGTAAGTTATTCTATAAATCCTTTCTAGCTTAAAAACATAAACCGCACCTCTTAATTAGTAGTTATTATTTCATTTTCCTATATTTCTATAAGGTAAGGCTTAAACCATTTAAGTGCTCTTCTTAATAGGAATAGTCCCGTATACACTATTTAATCTATAAGTATAGGCAGCTTGGCTCCTTCTTGCGTAACCTTAAAGTATATTTGCGTAAGGAATCCTTTAAGTTTCAATCTTTCTCCTAAGTACCTTTTAATTAATAGTAACTTAATCTTCGCTACTTCTATCCTATTAACCCTTTCTTCTAGCGCTGCATTATTAGTTATTAACTAGTTAACTATTTCTTATAGTTATCTAACCGTTATAGGTTGCTGTAAGTTAGTATCTGTTATATTAGTGTTATTACCTAACCTTAAAGTAGTTGCCGCCGTTAATAGCGTTATAGTAGCTGCTTTTAGTGGCATGTTATTTGACTTTCTATATTTAATACTATAACTAGGTAGTAATTGTATAACAGAACCTTATAGCAAGTACTACGGTAGGCTCGTTAATAGGCTAGGTGTATAGGTAATGCAAATTAAAGTTAACAACGTAATAATAACTAGTAGAGTGGTTGCCTAATAGATTAACTCTAATTATATTCTAAGAATTACTATAAGGAAGAAACTATCTAGGTAGGGACTAAAAGTCCTTAAATACACAACCGTACTCCTATAAAATCCTTCTTATACGTAATAAACGTGTACTCTATCTACTTTATTACGGATCCTATAGATTACACAGATTATATAGATCACATTACGTGACCTTAGTTACCATTCCTCGTTATATAGTTCTATCGGCTCCATCCTAGACCGTGCCTGAATTAACCAACTAGCTTCTTCCGACTTCTCTCTAAGTAGTTATAATATTGTACTTAAAGCGTCCGTAACACTAACGCCTTTTTTTACGAAGTTTATTGACTATATAGGCTACCTAACTTAATTACGTCCGACTAAGGTATATAATTTAACTCTAATATATAAAGACGAATCTGCTAACGCCTTAGTATCTCCGTTAAAATATCTATATCTTTTTACTATAAAACTACTAGGTAACCGGAAAACGCTAATGCTAGTATAAAAGCGTACCTATAATAGGTAGTTACCTATAGTTAAAATAACTAGGTAGATTACCTTTTACTAGGTAAATTTATAGCGAATAACTACGTCTTAACCACTATAGGACTTACCCTATTCTTTATAAATAAGGGTTATTACCCCTAATCTAGCATAGAGCCACTAGAACCTATTAATAAAAAACTACCATATAAAAAACGCCTTAAGATGCTACTTACTAACTAGTATATAGACCGTATAAAAAATCTACTTAACTACTATAAGGGAGAAATGGCCTAGGCTTAAGTAAAGTAGGCTTACTTCGCCGACCGTTATAGAACGCCACTACCGAAGATGTGTGTTGGCGACTAGGTATAGCTAGATATATATAATATCTCTATATAGAGGCCTATAAAGTTACTTAATTATAAAAACCTTAGCCCCTATTTAATTAAACAAGTTATTAATAGGGGAGCTGTATATAAGCTAAAACTCCCGCCTACCCTAGCTACCCATAGGATATAGCCTATATTTTACCTATAGCTACTATACCTCTATTAGCCCAACCCCTTACTAGGGTAAATATAGCCTAAACCCCTACTAGTACTAATCTAAGATAAGAATAAAGATAAGAACCATAAGGAGTGGACTATTAAATAAATTATTAATTCTAAATACTTTAGCAAAGGTAGAGGACGACGGCTCTACTACAGAGCTATATATACAGGATTTGATATAAATTAGCTAGAATAGCAACTATAGAAAGACTTTAAAAATGTAAAGGATTTAATTAGCAACTTTTACTACGCGAACCTATAGAAACTAGGCCTAAGTAAAGACTTTATACCTAATTCTCTATAGGAGCCCTTATAGAGTTAAACCGTTATACATTACCACGTAAGGGCAAGTTGCCGTTAAATTGCTATTAGATTACGGTAAAGTGTAATTATATAACCGGAATATTGTTAAGATGTCTAGGAACTTTAACCGGCAGTTAAAGTTATCTAATTAGTTAGATATTTAGATGCTAAGCCCTATTATATAACGTTATTTTAAGCCTTTAGTAATACCCCCCCTTTTTTCTTTTCTATACCTTAAGTGTCCCCTTTATATATATATAGTAACCACAGCGTCACTAGAGCTTCGCCTTTATAAAAGGGGGGGTAATATTACAGAACCCTACTGCAGGGGCCTCTATAGGAGAGCTCTGTGCTCTTACGTACACCTCACGTACAGCTTATATTAGCTACGCGTAGGTATATTACCTCCTTACGCCCTTAACCCTTACGATCGATTACGTAATATCTTATAGACTCCTCAAATACATACGCTTTATAGCCACTACCCCTATCCCGTAACACGGAATAAGTTAGTACCCTTAGAAGGAGAAGTCTTAAATAAACTAATAGGGCTAATTAACCGCATCCTAAATACGAACCGCGCGGCTAACTCCCTAAAAGCCCTCTATAACTAAGCTATAAAAGGTAACCCTAATTTAAAAATAGAAGAAGGACTACTTCTATACTAAAAACGGCTTATAGTCCTAGATATTAATAACCTATAAATAAAATTAATCTGCAAAGCCTACTATTAAGTCTCTATAGTATACCTTAGTTAAGATAAAACCCACTAACTACTAGCGCCCTATTGCTACTAATAAGGACTTCTATCTAATATAGAATAATTTATTAGAAACTGCTACGCCTATAAATACGCGGATACTTCTAGGGATTAAACCTCTAGGTAGTTATAACCGCTACCTATTTTAGAACGCCCTTAGTAATATATTATAATGGACTTTAAGTTGTTTTTAAAGAACGCCTACGGCTATAATACGGCCTTTATAGTGATCGACTAGCTATATAAGTAATCTGTCTCCCTCCCTTATTTTAAGACTATAACTATAAAGGATATAGCCTACCTCTACGTTGATAATATCTATTGATTTTACAGTGCCCCCTAAATTAATTATTTCTAACTATAGTCCCTAGTTTATATTAGATTTTTAGAATAAACTCTATTATATCCTTAGAATTAAAATTAAACTCTCTACTATATTCTACCTTTAGGCGGACGGCTAAACCGAGATTATAAACCAGTATTTTAACTAGCGACTACGCCCCTTTATAGACTACTATTAGGATAACTAGTTAGAATTACTGCCTATAATAGACTACGCGCAGCTTATACTCCCCTATAATAGTATAAGGATATCGCTATTTAAACTACTTAACGGGTATGCACCCCAAATGTCCTTTAATTGGGATAGGCCTACTAAACCCACTACGGCTTGCGAACGCCTTAGCCGTAAAGAGGCCTAGGTATTTGCTAAAAGAATATATAAAGCCTAGGAGACCGCCTAAATAATTATAAAAAAGGTATAAGAGAAGAAGGAGTCTGATATAAATTAATATTATCGTAAGGTAAACTTTTAAGTAGGAGATAAGGTATAGGTATTAATAAAGAACTAAAAAACCTAGAGGCTAAGCTATAAGCTAGACCATTAAATAGCTAGCCTATATAAGATTTTTTTTAAAAATAGGATACTCTTTTAAGGTTAAGCTACTAGAATTAATAAAGATCTACTCTATCTTTTCCCTAGACCAGCTATAAAAAGCTATAGATAATCTATTACCTAGGTAATATAATAACCCCCTACTACTAATCTAGATTATAGAGAACGAAGAATAGAAAGTTAAAGAAATCCTAGTAGTTAAAAAGGACTATAAGGTCTTAAAATACTATATAAGCTAGGTAGGCCATAATAAAGACCTAGAATGGTATTCTATATCTAACTTTAAGTACTCCCCCTATAAGCTGCGGGACTTCTACCTAGCCTACCCTAACCTCCCTAAACTACTACGTAAATTAAATAGCTAGATTAAGTGCTAAGAAGAAGGGTTAGATAACTATAACAATTTAGATAATAATAAGGAGCTTAGATAACGCCTAAGGGCAGGCTTTTTTAGGGAAGGGGGGGGGGTGATATAATGGTGCTAAAGCGCGTTACCTGCCAAGTTCTGCTATATTCTGCCACCTATTATACTATTGCATACTATCTAGTATTGTTATATACTATCTAGTACTATTTCTTGCTATTAGCTTGCCTACTATTAGCTTATCTACTACTAGCGCCTTAGCGACTTACGCTACCTATTTGTTAACACTAGCCCTTACAACCCCCTTTCCTTCTCCTTAGCTTAGTATCTTTATTAGATAGCAATCTATAAGCTTTAGTTTAGAGGTATTTATATAAGCCGTTACAACTTTATACTTTAACGGGCGCTACTTCTTAAAAAAGGAATTAACAAATATTTACTAACTTGGAGGAAGCCTATTAATAATAGCTATAACCTTACGCAGGACTTTCTTACTAAAGAAGATTGGGCGGAAGTTAAGCAGCTTATTAAAATCCTAAAGCCCTTTATATTAGCCACCAAACGCATAAAAGGCGATGCTAATAGCTATAGCATTAAGGGCTTATATAAAGCTTTATGGGAATTAATTACAAATATAAAGCTTTTTTACTAGATCCTTATACGAACTTAATAGAATCTTAAAAATATAAATAACTGCTTTCTTAAATATAGCGTTAATATGGCTCTATAGAAGCTTAATGAGTATTTTAATAAAATAAAAGCTAAGAGCCCGTACTACTTTATTATAGTTATTCTTTATCCCTCTTTTAAACGCGCCTACTTTCGTAATAAGTGGAAACGGTAGCTATAGTAGTGGAAGTACGCTAAGAGGTGTATAGAAACAGTATTTAATAACTATATTAATAAGTAAGTAGGCAAGAAAGACAAGGAGGTAGTTAAACTATAATATAGGAAAGTTCCTTATATATCTAATAACAATTTAGGCGATAAATATTTATAATCTCTACTAGTTAATAAGAACCTTACTTTCTTACGCTCGTAAAAGCAAATTAAGCTTACTACTAAACTTAATTGCTACTATAACGTAGGCCTTAAGCTAATTAAGATCCGTAATAAAAACAGTAGTAAGGTAAGCGACGTTATTCCAGATCCTCTTAACTAGTAGCTCACTACTAGTTAAATCCTTTATCCAACTCTCGCTAAGATTGCTTTAGATCTATTCTCTATACTAGTAATAAGCTCTATATATAAGCGAGCCTTTAGCTAAGCTAAGAATATTATTACCAATAAGCGTAATAGGCTCTTAGCGGATACAGTTGAAGCAGACTAATGTTAAAAATGGTGGCTACTTAAAGGCCTTCTGCTAAGCAGCTTAATTAACTATATTAACTCTAACGGAGCCTTAGCTACGCTCTAGTTGACGAGTTTAAAAACCGATCTTACTAGCTATAGGTTAGATATAGTGGTAGATATACTAGATAAGAGAGGTATGTTTACTAGAGCTCTCTACCTAATAGAATCTAACTTTAAAATAGAGCTTGTAGAGCCTACTTAACCACCTAACCCAAGTCCCTACCACTGACATCACTACCTACTTCTTCAAAGCCTGCGCGGCGCGGCGTGGCGATATCTGAATACTATACAAGGTTAATTAAGGTAGATTTAAGATCGGGTAATATTAATATTTGTATATATAGAAGTGCTGTTAAAAATCTAAAAATTAACTCCATGACTCCATTAGATCTATACAAATTACCCGATTTGGATAAGCGCGCTGTCAGCGGTGCAGTTAGCGTATATGTTTACTCAGCGAGCGGACAGCGAGCGGTTCAATTGGTGCAGTCAGTCAGCGAAGCTCGCTGGACGCTGACTGTTGGCCACACTGGCTACGTTTAGTCAGGTCATAGGTAAATTAAAGGGAATTGCATGCTATAATCCTGTGGGCTTCACTTAAAAGGTACCTGGCCCTATCCCACTACATCCTAGACGCGTATCATTCCAATAATATCCTTCCTCTAACTAATATTGCTTAGCAGTAGCTTATAGGTCAGCGCAGCTACTCGCGGCGCACACATAATGCCTCCACCAGCTAAAAAAAGATAACTTCGGGTATTCTAGAGTCTGGGAAACCTTAGTAAAGAGCTCGAGTTTGATTCAACTCACTCACTATGCGCGTGGTTTCGGTCAGATTTGTTTCAACCGTACTGGGACATATATAAATGAGACTGGTTGGACAAGCAGGCTGGAAAGAGCGGGAAGAAGGGCGGAGATCTGTCGCATGTGGTCAAACGTCTTGCTGAGGGAGAGGCGGGAGGAAGGCGCGTCTATTCAACCGACTTCCCTAAGAAGGATAATTGGGGTGGAGTTGATTATCAGGCAGCCCTCTTTTATAAACTGGTCTCTGTCAACCGAGCAGACGTCAATGGAGCCCTCTTCGGAAAACAACATCCCCTTAGCGAGCTCCAGAGACGAATGTGGCTCGCAATTAATCGAAAGACCTGGAAATTAGCCAGCTCAAGAGTCACTCGACGTAGCAAGGAAGACACCATCTCTAACTCTAATAACCCACCGGCAGCTACGGATACAGCACTAACGGAGCCCGCACCTATAATTAATAAACACCGTGGCCTTGCGCGTGTTATATGGGAGAACATTCCATTGGAACTTGAGGAAGACGGCGCTCGTTCAGTAACCACAATCAAAGGAATTTGCGATCTGAGTCTCGAGGATCTCCACCAGGAAATTACTACAATTTTCAAGCTAGAAGCTCTAGGGTTTCGCATTGATGACGTCTCATATGACAACAAATTCTCAACCTTTGAGGAATTTCAGGACTCTGCCGCAGCCACAGAAAACCGAGTGGAGATGGAGCTACGCACCACCGCGCCTCTGGGAGGAGGATTGGGCGTCTAGTAGCTAATGCGTAGTGAATAGCCAATGAGTGGTACTCCTTATGGCAGGGCGTCTAAAAATTATAGTCTCAGCCACTTAATACCTGACTCGTGTCTATCGTCTAGCCTTTACCGCTGCTTGCCTATATCGGCGCCCTCCTTAAAGCTCATCCTTGCTGCCTACCTTACTATTACCACCTCTTAGTATTGTTCGCCATGCCCCGGGCATAGTAGCGCATCTTCCCTCTACGCGTATCTTCTGCCTCTAACGATATTATCCTCGCCCCGGGGTCAATTAATTTAAACGCCGTTAACGTTACAAAGGATATAGAGGAGTTCCAGCTGAACAGCAAGGTATATATTCGGTGTAGAGCTCTAACAAAGCTAGTACTGCATATCCCATGCGCCGTTAAGGCGCTACCACAATTTGTGACCCGTGCGCAAACACCAAAACATCAAACAGACTTGCGGCTGACAGAATATCCTGTCAAACCTGTTAAACAAACAGGGTGTCAGCTGACAGGGCTGTCTGTCAGACAGCTGTCGTAACAGGGCTTGGCAATCTAAAATTTTCTAACATAGATTTCCCTGTCGTACGACCTTATTAATATGGCCTACCCTAGTGAAATTCTATCTAATGATCTTTACAGTAATAACTCCTTTAAAAGTAATATACCTTCTACTCTTTTAAGCCCTATTAAAGCCGATGCTAATATAGGCTTAACCTTAACACGCTAAACGACCACGTTCTCCAGATCCCACTCCTTAATCTATAAATATACTTATATAATAACGGCAGAAGAAAAGAAGCGAATAAAGAAGAATTACTTCTGTAAATATTACTCTCCTAAAGATCTAAAAGGACATTACGCCTTAACGCAAGGACTATAACTTTATCTTAAGAAATATAAAGTTTAATGGAATCCGGAGGAGAATAATCCATATATAATAATAAAAGATAAGGTAGAAAGTTTTATTTAATAACTATATAAAAGACTTCTGGTAAAGGGAGAAATATAAGGTCTTAAGGGCGAGGTTCTGAAACGTATAGTATAAAAAAATACTGTAAAACAAGCACTTTTAGATCTCATTATTGTACGACGGCTTCTATTCTTATATATGGAATAGAAGGAGTTTTATACTTTTATTAAAGCATTAAATTAAGAAGCACCTTTATTCGTCCCTAAATATTATTTAATAATATTAGACTAGATCTTTAAGTACTTTATTAAGAGTTAGGATATTATATAAAGAGCGCTTTAATTTATAAAGATAAATATCTACCTTACCGTTAATATCTGGACCTATCCTAATCATTCTCTTCTCCTTAGAATCTGTGCCAGCTTTCTTAATATCCAAAATAAATACCGAAATATCTTAATTGCCCTTTATACAGTATATAGTTAGAGTAGTGCAGATTAATGGGAGGCACTTTATCCTGTCCTTATTAAGTATGGAATTACAGCAAAGATTAGAGCTCTTATTGGCGATAATGCTGGATTAAACGACGTTCTTTATCGTACGATAGGCTAATGGCTTAGGCTTAAATATAAAATTACCTAGAACGTAATATCTTAAAGAATTCGCTGCTAGGGGCATGTTATTAATCTTATTATCCAGGCCTTCCTATTTAAATTAAAGAAGGATAAGAAGCTTATGGAGTTATATAACAAAGAGGATTAGGAAGAAGAAGAGGACAAGGAAGAGCCCGTATAACTAGTACCGTAGCTAGTAATAGTAAAAGATAAGAGGAAAAAGAAGGGTAAAGAACTAGAGCCATCGTTGGCCAAAAGAGGTAAGAATATTTAAGATATTATAGGCCCTATAGGAAAGCTCTATAACCTTATTATATATATTTGCAAATTAGCTAACCGTATAACATAGTTTAAAGAATATATACTTAAGATTATTCCTCTTAATAATTGTATAAGATGGAATAGTTGGTATAATATATTAAGTATAGCTCTAGAGGATAGAGTGAAGGCTGGGCTTTAACTTTACGTAGAATATTACCAGGATAGTATCTTAAAAGAGGATATCCTTATAATAAGTAAATGGGTACATCTTTGTACGATTTATAACTTCCTTTAGTCTTTTTATAAAGCAACTCTATTTCTTTAGGGAGATTATATAACACTAGAAAGGGTTCTAAAATTAATTGATATTCTTAAAGATCTAATATAAGACGTATTGGTATGTCGTATAATACTCTTAACGTTTCTTTAGCTAATTTTTTCCTACTAAGTAATAGCTACTAAGGCTAAGGATAAGTTTATAGCACTTTGACTTTAACGTGCTTAGGAAAAGCTTATAAAGTACGTTAAGAAGCTAAATAATTCTCCGTACTATCTAGCGGCACGAATTCTTAACCTATAATATTATACGGCTTTCCTTAAAGATAAGAATGACTATATTATAATTAAAGGAGAGAAACAACTCTATACTATATAAAAGCTTTAAAAGAGATTCCGTAATAAGGCACTACTTTTAACTATACCGTACGAGTCTAAAAGTACTAGTAAATCTGCTCTCTAACCGGAAGAAAATCTCTCTGCCTTCTATAAGGCTCGTCGGCTATATATTTTAAAGTATACTTGTCTACAGAGCTAGGATAAGTTTAATAATTATATTAGTGAGAACCTAATTATGCTAGATAGTAAAATAACGGCTATTTAATGGTGGAGTTAGTAGTGTAAGAGATATAAACGACTCTTATAGCTTGCAATTAAAGTTCTCTCTATACCTAGAATGAGTAATAAACTAGAGAGAGTATTTTTAGGCTCTTAATGTAGAGTTTTATAGGATTGTACGAAAATAAGTATACGAATGCTTAAGGCGACAGAATGCTTAAAGGACTGGACTAATTAAGGAATTCTGGGTATCCCTTTATAGTTTCTTTATTATACAGTAGCTGGTAGAGGGTTTTAAGACAATAATAAATTGAAATTTCCATTTATGGCTTAGGCTGTCAGACCCTGTTCTAATAATATCTTGATACTGTCAGCTAATAGGCTGGCTGTTTAACAGGGCTGTCAAGCCTGTTACCCGCAAGTCTGACATCAAAAACCTAACGTACTTTATAGGCGAGTCGCGAATACAAGCAAGCCGCGAACCTCAAAACTTACTAAAAAATGGAAAAATCGCACCTTAATATCTTGACAACCACTTAATAATAATTAATGCAAATTTAATAGCGGCCTATTAATGTAATAACTAACTTATATAGGAAGTATTGGAAATCTTATCTAAGTAGAAGTAGGTTAAATAGAAAAAGTAAGGCAATTCCGCCCCTACTTTTCTATTTAACCTACTTCTACTTATATAAGATTTCCAATACTTCCTATATAAGTTAGTTATTACATTAATAGGCCGCTATTAAATTTGCATTAATTATTATTAAGTGGTTGTTAAGATATTAAGGTGCGATTTTTCTATATTTTAGTAAGTTTAAGGTTCGCGGTTTGCTTGTATTCGCGACTCGCTTATAAAGTACCTTAGATGATTTAGTTAATCCGCTTATAATAGCGCCTATCCCTTACAACATCAAAATAGGTCGTTGGGTTATCGATAAGAACCAATTAACCAGATTAGCTGGATTCGGTACCCATACTTAGAAATTTGTAGGTGTTCCCGTATAGACTACTTATTCTAACGTTATAAGGGATATAAAGGGGTAATACGGATAGGTTAGACGGCCCTCCCTACTAGTATACTAGCAGAATAATACAGCTTAATTATTTTATAAAAGTTCGCTTATTTTAATAATATACTAGTAATATAAGTAATAGGGTTATAAAAGTATCCCTAATTATAAAGGATTGTAGGTTTTACAAACAAATTTTGTTTATACACTTATTTTAATCTTTAAAACCTTTATAACTAAGGACACCTTTATAACCCCATTACTTACGTTAAGGAAAGCCGTCTAACCTATTTATATTAACCTTTTATATTAACTGCGTATAGGATAAAATAGTATATATTCTTTAGTAGAGCAACTAGCTAATTTAAAAGGTAGTAATATTACTAGTAAGGTAGAGAAAGCTAATAAGAATAGTAATAAGGATAATAATAAGGATTAAGGGTAGTAAATTAGTAAGATTTATACTAAGTTTCCTTAATACTAAAAGGTTACTAAGACTTATAAATATATTCTATTAATAGTATAGTTATATCCTAAAGCTTTTAAAGCTTTACTAGCTATTTATTACGGACCTTATATCGGCAGTAGTACGACTACTAAGAAGAGATATAAATAGGTTAGTTAGGATAGTACGGGAGGCGCTAAAACTAATTAAGCTATAGGATAAGGGGTAGCCGAGTTATATAGCTAGTTACGTTATAAGTTTAAAACGTAGGAACGTAGGAATATAGGAATGTAACGTACTATAAGGGCGCGAAGAGACTTTAGGGAAGATTTAAAGGAATGATATAAATTCTATCTAAATCTAAGGGTATATAGCTTTCGCTAAGAACAAGACGTTGCGTAAAGAAGAGAAAGGAATAACAAGAGAATTATATAATTAAATAGTTAGGGGCTTAGTAGTCAATGCGTACGTATATACGCACGCGGTCTTTAATAAACTTTAGTAAAATTTAATTAATCTAGCAGAATTCGGTTAAAGCGTTAGAATTTATCTATTAAGTGTTTTACTAAGATATTCCTACTATAACTAGGCTAGTCCTATTATAGTACCCCCCCTTTTAGCTAAAGGTCTAAATAATTTAATTTTAGTTAAGACTTATAACTTATCGCGTATTATATTTTTACATCGGGTAGCGGTATAGGGTTTTGCTAATTCTATTATTAAATAGGCCAATTAGGATTTTCTATCCCCAGGATAGAAAATTGCTATTAGCTTAGTTAAGGCGGTAAGCAGAACTAATATCTTTATAGTAGGTTTTAGTAAGGCGGATCTAACTAATTAGATAACTTTAACCGGTGGTTAAAGTTCTTTAATATCTTATATATTATATAATTATATTATAAACGTTATAATATATTTTAAGTTCTTTTTAATTTTAAGCTTCCTGCTATTATGTTTCGTGTATTTATATTAAGTAGCAGTTTTTTACCTTTATATTATATCTATCTAGCTAAAGTAGGCCGCGAAGGATGGCCTTTATAGAATTATTTTACTAGGGAAGGCGCGTTGGTTTTAATCTAGTTATAGATTCCTAAGTTTATATTTTATATCCTTCCTACTTAATAAGGAGTTTAAATTATTTAGATTATATTTTCTATTATATATTATTAATTAAGTTAATAAAGTAAGAACTATTACCGTTATTAACAATTATAAGAGGTAGTAGTGGTACTTTACGAGTTATAGGTTTACCTTTTAAGGGTTATAGTAAGTTTACGTAAAATATTGGATATATTTTTATCTTAGTTAATAGTTTAAGCTTATAAGTATATAGGCTTAGTTTTTTTTTAATTTAGTATAGGCCCATAAACTTCTAGTCTAGTTTATTTAAGGGTTATTAAGTCTTTAGGTTCCGTATATTTAGGTAAACTATATTACCTTCCTTAAAGTCCCACGTAGGAGCTTATCCTTTATTTATATACCATTTCTATACCGTTTAAGCGTACGCTAATTTACTTTATAGTAGTTCCGTTAACTACTTTATTTAATTAGCGAAGTTATATATATTAATTAGTTAAATCCTCTTAATTATAGGTCCTATTGTATTAATTTTAGGTTATAGTTTAAATTTAAGTTAAGGGGTTTATCCGTAGGTTATATAGAACGGCGTTACGCCTATTAATTTATTTCTTATATTATTCGCAGTAAACTTAGCTAAAGGTAGCTACTTTTCCCAGTTATCTTATAGGTAGGAGTAGTATATTTATAGGTATTATTTTATAATTACGTTTATAATTTTAGTTTAACTATCTATCTTAGAATAAAATATAGTTAAGAGTTATATTTATATGCTTAATTATTTATATAGGGCTTACTAGAAGTCTAAAACGAACTAGCTTTCGCAGTTAGATATTATTAAATTAAAAAGTCTATATAGCTTAAAGACGTACTTAATAAAACATTTAGCTACTAATATTGCATTAATTAAGTCTATAGGAATTATATATTATATTTTTATAAGA
>Ga0307515_10011226_pt1 | contig 17012 bp, 3 predicted proteins | sample 17_EM_MG_FD_194513 | JGI IMG/M metagenome (GOLD analysis project Ga0307515, IMG submission 194513) | Populus trichocarpa ectomycorrhiza microbial communities from riparian zone in the Pacific Northwest, United States - 17_EM | ecosystem: Host-associated > Plants > Roots > Unclassified | place... | reverse complement strand
AAGAAGAGATTTAATAGACGGATTAACTAGTTTATCTTAGACTACAAAGGAGAGGAAGTAAATGAGTCTCTTAACAAGTCAATAGAAGCCCTTATAATTAATTTTAACTTAAATACTTAGGAACAGGAGACCTTAGAGACGTTCTTAACTACTTTTAGACCTTTTACGGATAGCTAAGCCTTTAATATTACGACCGTATTAGCCGACCGCTCCTTTATACACTTAATTGTACCCAAAAACTGGCCCATAAGCACACCCATTAGACCTATTACGGACGTTACGGACCCCAAATAGAACCTATTTGCATATATTACTACAGAACGCTATACCCCTAAAGAATTCTATAGCGTTATAATTGATATAGGTGCCTCTAAAAAGTCTACTACAGGTTATAGACAATACCTTATATATAAGACCACCGTAAATAATAATACGGACATTAATACTATATAAACTGGGGCCGTAAACGTCCAATTCGGCATTAGTTTAACCGCATTAATTAAATTAGTCAAAATTAAGACTCTAATTAGCCCAGTTAACTTCTATATAGTAAAAGCGGACACCCCTTTCCTACTCTGCCTTGCGGACATAAACAGACTATAGGTTTACTACAATAATGTTATAGATACCCTAATCGGCCCCGCAACTGCCCTAAGAAGCAAAAATATTACCCTACCAATTATACGATAATTTAGACACCCGTTCCTTATATAGGGAGAGACTTTACAGACCTATATTTAGGAATCTTTTAACTATAACCCATACTACCTCACTAGTACGGAAATCCACTGCCTATACCACCGTTTTAGCTACCTATTAGCCGAAAAGCTGTATAGAGTCCTTAAATGCTCTAGACATAACAACGTTAATAGGAAGGCAATCAACCACCTAACTAAATACTGCTCTTTTTACTAGAAATATAGACGTTCCCTAAACAGATTTAAGTTTACCCTTTATAAGGACCTTAACTTTAACCACTTAGTATATATGGACATTATATACATTAACGGCAGTCTAGTATTATATATAATTAACGAGGCAACCCGCTATTAAGCCGCCCGTTAGTTATAAAATATATCTATAAAATATACTTAGAACATTTTACGGACCTACTAGATTAATATATACCTCGGACCTCCTAAGTATATTACCTATAACGCTAATAGAAACTTTATTAGTAAGGAATTTTAGCAGTATGCTATGGCCATAGCTATATTAATAAAAGCCGTTTTAGTTAAGGCGTATTAGTCCGTTAGGCTTATTAAGTAAGCTTACCTAGCTTTATAGAGAGCTTATTAGATTATTACGGACAAGTATAAAAATATTTAAAAGGAACTGGCTTTATAGATGGCCGTAAAAGCCGTTAATAACACCGCTAGCCCTAACAGACTGGTACTTACCCTCTTAGTCTACAGAGCCTACCTAAGGATAAGCAAACTAGACCCCCCTACCCCGTCCGTTATAGATTAAGCAGCTATAATACGGAAGATAATAGCCGAAATAGTTAAATTACGGGCTAAACAAACTGTTAATAACGCCCTATACTACCGTAACGGACCTAATACAACCCTAGTATATAACCTCCCGCTTAATTCTAAAGTCCTCGTATGGCGTAAAAGCGGTAATTGGACTAGACCTTACCGTTTACTAGCCGTAGAAGACGAGACCTGCTGTATATAGCTCCCTAGCGGACTAACAAGCTTCAGAAGCACATCCGTAAAACCCTATTTTCGGTCCGAAAACACCTATAATGTTAAGCTAGACGAACTAGAAATACCTGCTAAATTAAACAAACTAGAAGCACCCTTACCTACCCTAGAGGTCCCCTAGAAACCCACTAAACCTACTAAACCTACCATAAAGCGTAGCCGAGGACGCCCCTATAAGAACCCCATAACGAAGAATTATCTAACCTTTATAGGTATATCCGCAAGGCAATCTCCGCCTATAGATATATTAGTTCTAGTATAGGAAACCCCTTTTACGGACTTATAACGCAAAGAGATTAACGGACTACTTAAAAAGGGCGTCTTTGCGGTTATAATAGAGAGAGATATTCCGTAAGGCGTCCGTATATTTAACTCGCGCTTTATTAACAAAATTAAGCACCCTAGTACTGATAAAGCCTTTAAAAAGTTAAGGCTTGTTATATAAGCTTATAATGACTAGGGAAAGAACTTAGTCCTTATATAATCGCCTATAATCTAATAAGTCAGCTAACGGATTATACTTATACTTATGCCCAGCCTATAGCAAAGTAAACCCATAGCTCTTTACCTACGGGATATCTTATAAGCCTATGTACAATCCAATACCTACCTAAGTAGGGATATCTTTATACGACTACCACTGGAGCTTAATTTACAACTAGGAATAATTTTATAGGTTATAAAACTACTTTATGGAGTGCTAGAAGCTAGAAACCACTAGTTTAAGACGTATTACTAGCACTACGTCCATAAACTTAAGATGGAGCAGTTAACCTATAACCCCTGCCTCCTATACACCCTATTAAACGGCCTTAGTATTATTAGACTCTAAACAGACGATACCCTCTTTTTAGCGGACCAGATATTTACGGACGCTAAAGAGACTAAACTATAAGAAGCTAAGTTCCTAGCAAAGCCGCGAGAGCAGTTAACTAAGTAGACTCTAATTAAGTTTAACGGAGGCTTAATTATATAAAGGGGCAACTTAATCTAGCTAACCCAGAAACACTAAGCTTAAAACCTAAAGCCCATTATAGTAAAGCCTACGGACCTTACTAGTTCCCGCGGAGAGACCTATAAGACCGTAAATATAAAGGACTAATACGCTATATAGCGTGCAAGAGGCGCCTATATTACCACAGTCTGCTAACCCGAATCTACCTACGACTTATCCTTTACGGCCTAGGCAGTAGATCCGTAAGAAGAAAATATTAAGCAGCTTAATAAGCGCATTTAGTAGCAAATTAATAATGCAGCAAGGGGACTTACTTTTGTACCACTAGACCTAAGTTCCCTTAGCTTACTAGCATTTATAAACGCCTCCTTTACTAATAATAAAGACCTATTATTACAAATTGGCTTTATAATTGTACTTACGGACCGTAATTAGGACGCAAATATACTATACTGGTCTTTAATTAAGTGTAAACAAGTAACCCGTAGTATACTAGCTTCTAAACTATATACACTAGCTTATGGATTTAATATAGCAGCCGCAATTAAATTAACGGTTTAGAAGATTTTATAACTAGAGCAGTTACCCCTGGTTTTATACACTAATTTAAAGTCCCTTTACGACTGCCTAGTTAAACTAGGTATAATATAGGAGAAGAGGCTTATAGTCAACCTAATGTGCTTATATTAAGCCTACAAACGACGTAAGATTGCGGAGGTTAAATGGATTACTAGCGGAGACAACCCAGCGGACGCTATAACTAAGGCAAAGCCGTATTAAGCCCTTAAAACCCTAATTAACACAAATAAGCTTAATATAAAGGTCATAGAATGGGTGGAACGAGACTAACGGAGTACTATGGTTCATTTACGGCCCGTCGGAAGGCCGTACGGTACATTTACGGCCCGTCGGAAGGTTATACGGTTTACTTTACGGACCGTAGGTAGGACTTACGGCCCGCTTAAAGTACCATTTGGAAGGCAGCCTAGAAGACACCTTAGGAGGGATCCCCTATAGATTTCTTATATATTTCTTTTATGTTTTATAGTTCCACTAGAGTAATTACGGAGGCTATATACAGGTGGTTTTATTTTTTAAGTACCGCTAGTGTATAATTACAGCACCTGTCGTACCGACCGCGTGCCTACGCGTTCGGTACGCTAGGTACGCGTTTACGCGTTCAGTATACTAACCACTCGCTTACGCGTCTGGTGCACTCCTAAAGCACTAACTAATTAGGGGGAGGTCGCATTAGTATATAGATCATGTAGTCTGCTTTAATACAAGAGACAGTTACTACCATCCTAAAGAGCATATAATACTATACGTATTTCGTGCCCCGGGATATGACTTAACTGTATTATTAAATTGATACAAACAATTACGAATATATTACTTATGTTAATTCTTATATTCTAAGTAGATTAGAATATTATCTAAATAGATAATATATATACGGTTAACCAGTCTCCCTAAGGCCTTATAAATATATAATTAAAATATTATAGGCATATTAGCTAGCCTAAAAGGTATTACCAGATACTTAAAGGAACTATATTAGGTTTTAAAAGCAGTTTTTTACTTATCCCCTTCTTTAATATAGAGCCTATAATAGGCGTCTTATAGATTTAGCTTTATAAAGATCTTTGTCCTAAATAGCTAATCTAGTATTTTACTAACTAGTGGTAGTAGGTAATAGTTCTTAATTATAATCTTATTAAGGCCGTAATAGTCTACATATAGCCTTATGGTTTTATGTAGTTTTAGAATAAAGAGGATTAGTCCGCCTATTAGTAACTTACTATACCAGATTTATCTCTTCCTCAGTAAGCTATTAAAGTACTTCTATAGGAATTTAAACTCTTTATAAGAGAGGTTATAAATAAGAAGGTTTAGTAGCTATTCGGCTTTTTTTAGATAAATTATATAATTATATTCTAAGTTCTGCGTAAGGACTTTAGCTTATCTACCTAAAAATACCCTTAGTAAGTCTCTTAGGCCTAATAGGATATTTAACAGATTGGGGTTATATTTATCCTCTATATTATTATTAGGTAGATCCTAAAGCTCCCTTAAAATACTTATGGGCAGCGCTACGCGCTATAGTAGTTATTTATATATAGTTATTACTATGCGTTAAACCGTTATATATAGTAGCTAGTAAAGGGTAAAGAATTTCTTAACGCAATATTTAAGGTATTATAGCATACTTTTTATATATTGCTTAAGCTAGAGTAACTTATAACGGTTAGAGTATCTTATAAAATCCTTAAGATTGCTGCCTCTTTATAATGTCTCTATAACCTATTTAGTAGTTCCCTATAAAAAGTATTTGTTTTAAAAGGGTTATTACCTATACTAGGCTCTATATATATCTTGCTATAAAATAGGGGTTAGTTCTAATACTTCTTTAAGTATAAAGCGTATACTATTTTATATAGGGCTATATCCTTTAGGATATTTTTTAATTCTTTATTATTCCACTATTTATAGGCTTCTATATTAAAGCGTATATTAAAATCTGCTTCTATACGCTAAGGGTATCTAAAAATAATGTTATAATCTATAAAATTAGCCGCCTAGATAGGTTGCGAGCTAACTACCTTAGTACGGTTATATATATTAGCTACTAATACTATAAGCTTATAGGTACTGTATAGTTTAATCTAATACTTATTTAGGAAGCCTTTAATAAGTTCTTACTACTTTAGTAATAGAATAAGTTTCTACTCCTTTACTAAATTATATTATATAAGATTAATTCCAGCGCCGCTATTATATAGTACTTAGAACTAATATACCTTGCTAATAGGGTATATCGTTTTTAGCTTAATTGTAATATAGAGTCTTTTCTTCTATATTTTGCTTTAGTTATAGCTAAAAATGGTCCGTAACTAGGTTTTTTTTTTTTTAGATTATTAGTGTAGTTATTACCCTACTTATTTTTCTAATAGAATTTACCTTTAAAAAAGTTTTCTCTTAACTTTTTAGACTGTTTTTATAAAGGTGCTAAACGGGTATTAGGTTGGCCTTAGGAGTCTTTCCTATTACTTAAGGTCTCTAACTTTAACCTTTTTAAAGGTTTCTTTAAGAACTACTTTTTTAAAGGTTAGGTTTTATTATAGAGTAAGTATAAGTAGCAATAATATATAGCAAAGTAGATATTATTAAACTATGTATATAAACTTGTAACAGGACTAGCCTAGTTACAGTAAGAATGTCTTAGTAAAACACTTAATAGATAAATTCCAACGCTTTAACCAAATTCTGCTAGATTAAACGAATTTTACTAAAGTGTATTAAAGACCGCGTGCGTATATACGCACGTATCAACCACTAAGACCCCTAACTATTTAATTAGATAATTCTCTTATTAATCCCTTCTCTCTTTACGCAACGTCTTATTTTCTATAAGAGCTAAACCTATAGATTTAGATAGAATTTATATTATTCCTTTAAATCTGCCCTAAAGCCTCTTTACGCCCTTATAAAACTATATAATAAGATTAAAACTTTATATAAGGAGAGAAGGTAGGAAAACGGAAAGAAAGGGCATATATTATAGACTTAGTTGCTTAGTTAATATATATATAGAGTAGAATAGGATTTAGGTAATAGTCCTAGTAGAACTTAATAAAACTTAGTAAAATATAGCAAAATGCGGTAGGTTGCCGTTAGATTGCTATAAATTGCTATTAAATTGCCATTTTATAATTAGTTTTTAGTTGCTAAGTTAGTAAAAATAGGTAGATGTATATAAGGTATTACAGGGGTGTCCTATAATAGTACCCCCCCTTTAAACTTAAGCTTCTATAAGATAGGGCTATAATAGTTCTAGGTAGAGTTTATAAAAGTCTTCTACGGCTTATATAAATCCTATAAAGTTAATAGGTTCCTATAAGGGATTAGTAAAGCCTCTCTATTTTATAAAATATATATATTAGCGTTTCCGTTTATTATACTTAATATTATTAATTCTTTTAATAAAGTACTTATGCTTACTATCTACTTTAACTAGTAGGGGAGGGTCTTATATCTATCTAGGTAGGGCGTTTATAACTAACTACTAAGGCTCGCCTTACCTTATAACTTATTATCTATTTCTTAATATTGTATATCTTACTACCTCTATCTTACTACCTATTTCTATTACCTATTACCAACTATAAACGCTATCTACCTTGGCAATTATGCATTATCATTATTATCTTTTTATTACACACTTTATGTATATATAGACGCTTTAGAGCTACATTTATAATTAAGTCGCTTATTTAATACTTATATACTATAAAGCTTACAGTTATAAGCCCGGATCGCACTACCTACTAAGCAATTAATCTATTACCTTATTTAAGAAGTTACTACTTATATTACCTTTATAAGTGTCTTAAGCTTCTTTACCTATTAAACAAACGGACAATTAACCTTAACTAACGACCGTACCCAACTAATAAACGAATTAACGAATTAAATTAAGAGTTCGGAACGTTAAAATAAGGGTTTTGCTAAGCTACTAATTAGACCCTACCTAACCCTATAAATTCTAAAAATAATAACCTCTACTAAATTAAAGATTAACGTTATCCTTAACTAGCCATCTAATTGGATCTAATGGTCTAAGACATAGCTATAACTAATAAGGTATAGTAGTATATCGACCTATTTACAAAAGACGAGCTTCCAAAGCTAGAACTACCGTATTAACCTATACTAGCGGACGTACTTCCTATAACTAGCTCTACGCCAAATATAAAGACGATCTGCGTATATATAAGAAGCGAAAACAGGCTATAAACAATATTAGCAACTATATTGTCCGCACTATATCGGTAGCCTACCTTCTACTTATTAACAGCCTTAATACGGTATATAAACGGCTTTAAGTATTAAAGACTGCACTTGCCCCTACCTCCTTAGGCTAAAAGCACGACGTCCTTAATTAATACACGGCTTTAAGAGCCTATAATAAAAAGCAGAGCATTAATAAATGGTTAAATAGCTAGCGGAACGTCTATAAGCTTGTAGGGTAATTAAAGCTACCGGATATGTAGGGATTTAGGCTATACTATATTTTCGTTTAAGTAATTAAACCCATCTCTTCTAGTTTTATAGAAGTATTAGAAGTAGACCTTATTAGAAAAAAACGGAAGGACGAAGACGTCCTATCTATTATCGATCTTATTAAGGAATTTAAGGAGCACTACCGTATACAGCAAGCATCCTCTACCTCTACTACTAATAACTCTGCGTTTGTAACCCTTTAAAACAATTCTAATTCCAATTTAGATTTTAACCCCGATTTAAATTCCGATTTAAAATGGCATAAGAAATGTATTTGCGGTTATAAATATTAATATAGCAACTGCTACTATATCGCTGAGTAGAAGCGCCCTTAAGGGTGGAAACTAAAGCTAGACGTCCTTAAGAAAATAAAAGAAATAATGTCTTCTATACCCTAGGTTAAACGCATAGTTAACTATATTTAAAAAGAAGAACAGAAAGTAAAGAGTATAGAATTTACAATTAATTTTAATTCTAAAATACCAACTAGCTATACTGCTGTATTTAATACTAGTTAATTTCTATTCAAACTCTAGAATACCTAAATACTTAACCCTAGTGTAAATACCCACGTCTATAATAACTAAGAAGACTTTACCTTCTTCTACCTAGTAGTAGAAGACGACTACCTAATTACTATCGGAAATTTTAAGAAGATTTAAGTCTACGGAATAGTAATTATTACTATTAATTGTCAGGCTATAGAGACGCACTTACTATACCTAGCTTAGCATAGGCAAAGCGCAGGTAAGGCGCCTATAAAACGTAGTTGCCCCGTACTTAAGAATAGCAGAATTTAGTTCTATAGTTCTACTCTATTAAGAACCAGATACCTATTATATTCCGCTACTATTATTACGTTACTATATACCCTTAGGGCCTTAGTGTCCTAACAGTTTTAAATTCTTATCCCTTTTTAGGGGTAGCGGTCTGGCAATACAGCTGTCTACTAAGGCTGCGACTATATAGCGACAGCCCTCTATTAAAAAGACGACCTATATTTATTAACTGCATTATAGTCTATTGACCTAATAGCGAGACGCGGGCGTAATATTAGCGTAGTGCGTAGTACCGAGTCTAGGGATTAGCCCTAAGACGATATAGGCGGACCTACGTCCTAGATAGAACCGGAAGCTATAGGCGAGGATACTATATAGGAAGAAATACGACGACTAGAGGATAAGAAGCTACAACTCCTAAAGTAAGGAAAACTATAGTTGCTTAGGGAGGAGGTGGAAATGCTAAGACGGCGTTAATACGGCGAGGTAACGTTAACTCCTATTCCTAACCTAGATTTGCCACCTTAAAGTATCCCATTAGAGTACTTAAACGGTAGCTTAATGCATCTAAATCTTAAGTGGAAGGCTACTAATATAATAGGCGCTCCGGTAAAATGGGCTGTTAAAATAGAGAAAATTGCTTTGTATTATGGTAAGACTATATAAGAGTACTAAGACTTCTATAATAGCTTAAAGCTAGCGTTCCGCCTAAAGGCCGACGCCTTTATAAATAAGGATACCAAAGTTTTGTTTACTATGTAATATATAAAAGGGACTAATAGAACCCTTTAGTTATAATATAAAGATAACCATCTAAATATATAGTTTACCTAGGAGGAGCTAATGGAATTCCTACTTAACTAGATTAAAAGTCCTATTAATTAAGAACTCTATATAGCCCTAATATATATAAGGGTAATATAACGAACCGATTAACCTATAAATGAGTTTACCACTTACCTAACCTCCTTAAAAGTATAAATTAACCCTCCTTATAAGGCAAAGTATCTAATAATATATCTATTTGTAAAGCTACGGCTAAAGTTACGGCTTACGGTTACTAACTATTAGGAATTTCTATAAACTTAAAATTAGCTTATTTCCTTAGCTGCCCTATTAAAGGAAAACTAGAAGAGCGCAAGCGCCCTATAGGCTAGAGGTAATAGGCGCGCCGCGAACTCAAATATAAAGACTACCCTATTAGGTAACTTAGGGAAAACGGACTCTAAAACTACTGCTAGTGATATAACGGCGGGGCGAAGCAATCCTACCTAGGGTTTAATCTAACCTAAAGGGAACTGTAAAAATTGTAGCAAGCTAGGATATTGGTAGCGATAGTGCCTAAAGCAGCGACAGTAATAGTAGCCGCCTCCTAATAATATAAGCGCCATTTCTACGCTAGGAAAAGGCAGGCACCCTTAGAGCCCCTTATACCTATAGGGTATAAGCTACTACTAGATTATAAGGAAGCTATTACTATCTTAAAAGAAGTCCTATTTAAGCAGACTTAGAAGAAGACCTTAGTAATATTTAATCTCCGCGCTAAAGTAAATATAATTAATTTGTAATTCGTAATAGAGTATAATTTTAAAACACTAGACGTAGAATTGCCTACCTACTCCTAGTTAAATAAAACTTAGGTACATTACTATAAAGCCTATAAGGTACTATTAAGAATAAAGAATAGCTGGGGCAGGATTTGGGAAGTAATCCTTATCTACTATAAAATAGCTAATATATCCCCTACTATTACCCTAGGTATACCAGGGTTAAAGAAGGCCCGACTTCTTATTAACTATAAGGCGAAGGCGTGGCGATAGAAGCTAGACAGCTTATTCCTATTACTATAAACCCCTAAGGGTTTTGCAGAGTCTCTCTAGAGGGAATCTAGGGTCTTCGCCCTAGTAATTACTAGATTAATACCTAGTAAATAAGATAATAGTAGCTTATTAGTTCTTTCCCCATAGTTAAAAGAAGCTAGCAATATCTTCTTATATAAGGAAGTAGGAAAGCTACCCTAATACTACTAGGGCTAATATACTATTGACCTAAAAGAGGGACAGAAGGTCCTATATAGACTACTCTATAACCTCTTAGTTAAGGAGCTAAAGGTACTAAAGGAGTACTTAAATAACGCCTTAGCTAAAGGCTAGATTTAACTAAGTACTAGTCCTATAGGGGCACCTATCCTATTTATACCTAAAAAGGATAAAAAGCTATAGCTTTATATAGACTACAGAGGCCTTAATAAGGTAACGATTAAGAATCGTCTTATACCACTATTAATTAGTAAGACCTTAGACCGCTTAGTAGGGTTTAAAATCTTTATTAAGTTAGACCTAATAAATGCGTACTACTGCCTTTATATCTATCGGGGCGATAAGTAAAAGACGGCGTTCCGTACACGTTACGGCCACTTTAAGTATTTAGTTTTACCTTTTAGGTTAACGTAGTTCACAAGCGAGCTGCGAATATAAGCGAGCCGCGCCTCACCAAAAATTAGAAAAATCGCACCTTACAGCCTGTTGCACGACCAGCTTCACCCCCCCCTTTTAGCGAGTGCTCCAAAATTTCAAATTCGGTACGCGCATCCAATCTCGCGAGTAATTGTAGCGAACGGCTGTGGCTACACGCAAGGACCTTTTTGGTTGCCATGGAGAATCGCCTTGGTTGACCAGGAGAATCAAATTGAAGACGTACGCTTCCTCTTCTCCCCCTTAACTACGCCTCCCGTTGTTGCCGCCAAAACGCGAATACAACGCAGTCTCTGCAGAGAGGTCGATGAAATTTGGCAGTGTCGTACGGGTAGAAACCTTACGACATTTGACAAAGATTACGGCACTGCAGAGGAAGGCCTCCAGAAACAAAGTTCTTGCAGCCAAGCATATGGCTTTGCTACAATTACTACGTATAGCTGGTGGCAACCAGGCGAAATTGGATGCGCGTAGCGAATTTGAAATATCGCAGCGCTCGCCAAATGGGGGGGGTGAAGCTGGTAGTGCAACAGGCTGTAACTTGTCTAATCGCAGCGAATATCACCGGTGCTGGTGGTTGGGACGATGCGCTTCAACAAGCGAACTCGTTTATGTCGAAACTCGCGCTCGAAAAGAAGGCCAACATGGTAACAGGTAGCGACTGCCTAAGCCATATCATGAGTCGTAGCATTAACCGGGCCTGGGAACAACTGGGCCTTGTGCTGGAAATATCTCTCCAGTTTCACGCCTTGGCTTTAATGGACTTTGTCTTCAAGATGGACCGCTTGCTATTCGTCAAGCCGTGTATGCAAGTGTCTTCCCAGTAGGACTGACAACAGTGGCATCTCTTTCATCTCCCCCACACTTGGCGGCAACATCACCATTGCCGTTAGCAATGGTTCGCTCTCCATATGATATGATTCGCAGGATCACGACTCCTTACTTCTATCTTGGGCAGGATTCCGGGTACCCTGCTGTAGATGGATCTGGAGTTTCGTTGAACTTCTTTCCTGGATCCACCTGGGTCGATCAATTCACGCTTGGCCCTACAAGGACGTTCGCGACGACCACGCAACTTTGGTCCGAAATCATGGTTCTGCGGGGACCGTTTTGTTGAAAAACACGAAGAACACCCTTCCCCCAAAGGACATTGGCGTCTTCGGCAACGACGCTGTAGACTTCTCGGCTGGTATGTACAATCATCTACAGAAAGTCATTGGTCGATTTGGCGAATACGAGATCAAGCCACCACCATACAATACTTTGATCGTTATTTACCCCCCCTTCTACCACCCCATACGCCAACTATGGTATATAAAAAGAAAACAAATCAACAGGAGCATCCTCCTAAGGTTATTTCGGTAATATGGGCCCCACATTACATGGGGTACTCTGCCTCAAAAATACAACTTAAAAATGGGCTGCCAAAGCCAATAATTACATCGATCACCCGCCAAGTGTGGGGGTACCCCAGTAACCCCTTTTCGTAAAGCTCTACATACGGGACATCCTCTAAAGCTTGACACACGAGCCAAACAACGTTTAGTAAGGTTTATAGCCAACCACCACTTTAAAATAACTACCTCCCTATTAACACCGTTAAAATCGGATTACCGCATATTAATACTACGCGATATTACCTCGCTAAAAACCACTACTATACCTTCCGTCCTCGGAAGAAGCCTTATCTAAGGCCTTACTATAAGACTTTAAGGCTCCGGTGGGCCCAAATATACGGGAATTTAGAGTTAAGTGACTGGGCTCTAGTTAGCTTTTCTAATAAATTAATATTCGAGCTTAGAATTAACTTAAGGCCCCCCTAAGCACGTCACAAAATAGGCAAAGCCTATAAGTTAAAGAACCTTAAGCCTACATTTAAATCAGGAAGAAGCTCCGTGGGTATTTAGGGTAAGATCTTACTTAAATTTAAGGGAGGATTCGTAATATTAAAGAAAGGAGCACGGATAAACTCTTATAGGTATATTAACAAGATCCTAATACCCTATACGGCTCCTTTCTACGCTAAGAGAACACTTAAATACGGTAACGCTGTTTTTGCCAGGTGACCGAGCCACCTCGCCTATATGTATTGTTCCGCACAGCCGTGCCTGGCATCAAGCCAGTCACTCGCTTACCTTTTGTGGGTTTGTGTGGCTGAGTGGTGCGGAGATTATCACCTCACAGTTTTTATATAGGACGGAGCTGGGTACCATACATTAAAGGCTACCTTACAGCACCTTAAAGATCTTAAAATACAGGTGCTCTCTTAGTCTGCGCGGTCGCCCGATCTAAATCCTATTAAGCACTATTAGAGGATTATAAAGCTTCAGATATCTAAGAGGCGCCACTTAATTAATAATCTACAAGAGATGGAGGCTATACTACAAGAGAAATAGGACAAATTAACCGCTGCCGATTAGAGGGCGTGTATTAAGAGTAGGACAGCGGTAAAGAGACACCCCCTAATTGATATACGGACATCCCCCAATTGATAAGCGGACACCCCCCACTGATTAAGTTTAGTTCCTCCCTTATTAAGTTAGAATATCACGTGAATTTAAGTTGTTTGTATCTGCATCGCGAAAATCAATTTATTGAAATATAACTCTTATAACCGTAACACCTCGATTGCGCAGTGCTCTGTGAGGCGTCGCATGAACTTATTTAAGTGCTGCTACTTCTGCTTAATGTTTACGAACTGCCTTTGTAAGTATGCCCGCACTCGCGCCTGCACCCACGCCTGCACCCGCGCCTGTACCCGCACCCGCGCCCACGACCTTGCCCACGCGTAGCATACCCGGTATTCTGTTCGAATGCTGATGGCTCGCGACGAGTCGATGTATTAACGTAAACAGAGCCAGCTGGGCGGCCGTGGAGGCGCTTAATAGTTAGAGGCTGGGGTGGAAATAGGTAAGGCAAATATGAGGTAATATTTTGGGTACGGGCGCGCGACCATTGCGCACTAGTGCAGATGCAAACAACTTAAATTCATGTGATATTCTAACTTAGTAAGGGAGGAACTAAACTTAATCAGTGGGGGGTGTCCGCGTATCAAATTAGGGGGTGTCCGTGTATCAATTAGGGGGTGTCTCTTTACCGCTGTCCTAAGAGTATAAGGAGGCGTTACGAATTAGTAATTAAAGCTAAGGGAGGCTCAATTAAACATTAGGGCTCTGCTACACTAAAATATTCTCTAGATACAAATCTATTATACATTTAAATTGCTTCAGGATTGTTTGCGAATTACTCACAGAGTCTAAGGGCTAGGCGAAAAAGTCGTCCACGCCAAATGCCTTGGCGTAGCCCCACCATACAATTCCTCACCAAACCATCACTTTGAGGCACCACAACACCACAACCACGCTTGTGAGGCTACTCGCATATATATATAATTGAAATCTCGTTATTTTTGTGGCGGTTACCAGTTTGTTCGCCCTCCCTCGGCATCTACGCACTCCTGTAGCCTCTGTGGCATAGTGTCTATCAATTTATCTATCCCCTCCTAATTAATTGCGTCCCATTTAGCCTGCAGCCAGTCCTTAAGCTCCTTAGGACTACTAGCCCTTTTCCTATAGTTCTTAAGACGCTATTTAAGAATGCGCTAAACTTTCTCTATTACTAAAAAATTAGGAGATTATAGTGGGTTAGCGTAGTAAAGAATTCTAAGCTCTTCTTTTAAGCGCGCTACTAGGTTTATTTTACTACAAGTACTATACCCTTAATTATTATCTTCTTATAGAAGGAAATCTCTTCCTTCTACTTAGGCGGCGCGCTATACCTTAATAATATAAGGCTTAAAATCTCCCTAATATACCGCTCCTAGGTAAGATTTCTACTACCTAACTTGGCTTTTTTAAAACCCTTATAGTGTCACGGGACTCACACGTTCTCACGTCCCTACGCGTTTTGACGTTCTTAACCCGTGCTCACGTTCGTCCCGAGACACCTACGCACGTTCCCCTACAACCCCTATTTATACCCATACCTAACCTGTTCTGTTTCTGTATCTAAATGTCTTTATATTAACCACGCATAGTTACGCGTACGTAGCCTTCTTTAATTACTACCCCGTTTAGTACATTGTATTCCAGCTCGTGCCCACTTCCGTAATATATAGCAAGTATATTTATATACTTGCTTATTCTTACACTTATACTTATAACGCTATTACTCTCCCTCTTTCTCTCTAGCCTCTTGTATATACTAGCGTACTTATTCTTAAGGTTCTCCTTAGTAAGCTTCCTACTTAGCTACCTCCTAATTTATTTCTACCTTAGGATCTATAATCTCTTCCTCTTTATAAAAAATTAAGAGCAGCTAGCTATCTTTCTATACTATACTTCACGCGTAAAGAACCGAGCTGCCTAGCTTATACTTAAATTGGCAGCAATCTGGGTAATTACGCTTAGAGCGTTGCCGAATAACCTACTTAGTGCAGTTATTATTAAGTTAAAAATAAACCTTATCTATAAACCTAACGACATACTAGATAGAGGATGGGTAGTCCTTCTATTTATTAGAGAACTCCAGCCTTTTATAGGTGTTATTTTCCTAAATATAGGTCCTTTGGCATACTTTACACTTAAAATATCTATGCTTATTAAATGCGTTTTTAACTATTTCTTTATCTTTAACTTCTAGACAGTATTTAAGTGTTACGGCACTGACCTGACGCATACTGTTTCATACTGTCTCGTACTATTTCCTACTATTAGCTGGCCCACTACTAGCGACTTAGCGGCCGGCCCTACTATTTATATACAATATCCCCTTTCCACCTTCTTTCCCTCTTTATACTATAACGTAGTTATTTAGTCTACTTTATTGCAGCACTGTAACAGTTTATAGTATCTTTAATTTACGCCCCGTCGCAATTACTAATTCCCCATACCCTAGCTAATTGACCTCCGCCCTAGAGTAATCGCGACCTACACGTACCCCTACTAAAACCGACACGTCCCTAGCACAGTTTTAGAACGATCCTTAGTTTTTACCTACCGCCTAGATAGGCGACACTAATAATACTGAAATGGCCGAAATCTAGAACCCCCGCGACGTTTTTATAGACCTCTTTATAGAGATATACCCTAATATCGCGTGGATAATCCGCCGTTCCCTACTGTACCCTAAGACTTTTAAGCTTAGTAAAGCTTACCTTACCCTTATTAAATATACTAATAAGTTCCTTAGCAATATTAAAGTAGGACTATAGTATATATATAACACAAACACCGCTAATAAGAAAGCTAACGAAAACCTTAGTGCCCTTATTACTTCTTAAATAGGAACTATTAACTCCTAGGTAGAGACTATTACCGTTTTAAAACAATTAACCCCTATAATAATAGTAGTAACCTATTAAAAAAAACGGAGATTTAAAGACCCGCTAATATTTAGCGGAAAAGGCACCCCGCTAGAATAATAAGCTAATTTTAAGACCTAGTATATTAAGATTAAGGGAGTCTTTAACCGGGACTGGGACTACTTTAATATAGTTTAATCCCAGATCCTTTATATCTTAAATATACTAGAGGATAAGGCCTATAAGTTTATTAAGTAGGGCTTAGAGCTTATATATAAGAACCTAAATAATATATCTACGTGGAAATGGCCTATTAAGGAAGATATACTTAAAGACCTTACTACCTACTATAAGGTCCTTAATATAACCTAGGTCGCAAAGAATAAGCTTAACTATTTTCCCTAGGGCAAGTATAATTACTAGTCTTAGAAGGGAGAGCTTAATAAGCTAATAGTTTATACTAAGAAAATAGATAAATAGAAGGTGGACCTACTTTAAAAATTTATTTCTCTAAAGATGGAAGAGCTGGTACTTAGACTTGCCCATAAAATTAATAATAGTGACTATATAGGTTAGAGTAAGCAGATAGATATATTTGCTAAAAACCTTATAAACTATATATACCAAGCTAATCTTAAGAAGAACGCTAACTACCGCCTACTTACCTAAGCCCCTGCCTCTATATTAACCCTAACTCTAGTAGTAACTAGAGAACCTATAGACCTTAAT
>Ga0307515_10011225_pt1 | contig 17012 bp, 4 predicted proteins | sample 17_EM_MG_FD_194513 | JGI IMG/M metagenome (GOLD analysis project Ga0307515, IMG submission 194513) | Populus trichocarpa ectomycorrhiza microbial communities from riparian zone in the Pacific Northwest, United States - 17_EM | ecosystem: Host-associated > Plants > Roots > Unclassified | place... | reverse complement strand
CACCTCTAAAAAATCTAGTAAAGTCAAATGATTGTTGAGTCAAAGATTTTGTTAATTCAACTAGCAACTTTACCATATCAAGTTTAATATTCTCTACTTATTTGAAATCAAATTCTATGTCAAATTGAATTCAATTAATAAGTAAATTTTGATTCAATTATTAATTTATTAAAGTTTTAGCAAATAAGAAAGGATACTTTCTGATTTACTTTTATACGTTTTTTATAAATTGAATTCTATTTTTAAAAGAGTTCAAACATCATAATTCATCTATCCTTTAAATTAAATTGAATTCACATATTCCAGACATGTTTTGAAACTTAAGGCAAGGTATAATTAAATGAACATTAGTTCCATCATCTATCATATTTAGAGCATGCCTTAGTTAACGGATCCTTAAAAAGACATGGAAGGGTAGTAGTCTCTCCCGGTTTTTGAATAATATTACATTTTGATTTAAGTGCTTTTAAAAATTATAATTTCATTTTTAATATTAAACAAGGTTATTTAATTATATAACTTGAGTAAATATTAGAATTATATATTAAACCTTGGTTTTTAAAAATAAAATCTAATTATATTTACGAGGTAAAATCCCAGATATCTTTTAACAAGTCAATATATAGAATGGAAGAAAACAATTGTTTTGAATAAAAAACTTTTATAAAAATGTTTTTTAAGAAAATCTAAGACACGTAAAGTATTTGTTCAATTTGAATAAAAAGATTTATTTTGTTCAAATTATATGTACATGTGATTTAAATAAAATTGATTTATTTTTAAATAAAATATTGTATTTATAAACAATACCATGAACAATACTATATATACTATTGATATTGCTTTCCTAAATATTTGGTCAGTATCCGCCACTGCTACTGCTATCCAGAACCCGTTAATTTTCTATTTGAGGAGGGACAACGAATTCAAAAGGAAGAAGAGAGAAAATAGAAGAACAAATTAGATGGAAAATTCCTTCAAAACGTAAAGAAAGAATCTCGATTAAAGGGAAAAAAACGTCAGGAGTTGAATTCCAAAGTTCAGAGGTTGATTCGTCCAAGTTTCATATTTTGTTGTTTAGTGTTTTTGAAAAGTAAGATGTATCATCTTTGTAAAAATACTCGATTGTTTGTAAATATTAAAATATATTATAAAAGCCAATCTAGCATGGATCCAATATAAATTTATACAGGCTGCAACGTCAAGGCTATAGGCTGGATTTCCATCACCGATGTGTTTGGAGTTTCCTTCGAAGAAGTGAAAACCAGTACAAACTCTAGTTACATCAAACGATTTCGATCGTTGGTGTAAATATACGTACAAAAACCCTCCTCATCAAGAACTCACTCTCCTCGGTGACCTTTACACTACCACTTTTAACACTTTCACTCGCCATAGCTGCGACCCCTCTAGCAAGCAGGCCCTAACCTATCCAAGCTCCACTACTGTTTATGGGTGCCATCATTAAAGTCAAAGCCACAACCTCCACACTCCCCCAAATTAATTTGACCATGGAAAGCCAGATCCAGACCAAAGTGGCTTACTGTTTGAGAGACGTGATAAGAACTCGTGAGACTTTGGTTTAACATATCTCATATCTCCTTTTTCACGTTCTCATGACCCACCTGACCAGCTCAGTCTGAACGGATAGTCTTGCTAAGCTTACTAATACTGCGATTCTGGTACATGCATTGCACACCGTGTAGACGGCGTTAAGATCTTCCAATCACTGTCCTTGAAGGCAGTCTTTTGTGGCCAGACAAACCCTCACACATCAATTGATCGGTGCAGAGGTATCCACATTCTAGCAAGTGGGTTGCACTCACCAACCGTTTCTAAATAATATTTATTATATACTAATTACAACAAAACCAATGTGAAATGACCAAAAAATCCTTACAAGAAAGTTATATATATTTTTTTGTCTATAAAGGCACCAAAGTAATTGTACTATTCTGAAAAAAAATAAAAGAACATTTAGAGAATAATATAAATCATATTCTGGAACCTCACCTAATTAACAGCTTAAGCTATTGAGTTGAGATGGTTCTTTGATATGGTATCAGAGCCTTGATGATCAAGTGGTCACGAGTTTGAATTTCACCATCCTCATTTATTTGATAAAAAATTAAGCACAAGGTAATGTGGGTCTGTGCAAGTTTCAAGTCCAAAGGGCTTTCACTTGAAAGGGTATGTTAGAGAATAATATAAATCATATCCTGAAACCTCACCTAACAGCTTAAGCTATTGGGTTGAGATGATTCTTTGATATGACCAAATTAAACACCCCTAGTCAAAGACATTAGATTTTTTTATTCAAAGGCCAAATTAATAATTTTACTCAAAAAAAAAGGAAAATGACATATCTAACCCTGTATAATAAGTTAAAGATAATTATTTTACGGTGAAAAGATAATTTTCTCCTATCACCTAGTTCAATGAGGGTTTTTTTAATAGCAAATTTATAATTACATCATGAACAGCGATTCAAATGTCGTACATTTAGGTTTTTTTTAATAGTAGTAATTAATTGTTAAAACAAGTTTGGGAAGTGGAAGAGTAGAGCTGAAGAGGATAAAGAAAAACATAAATGGACAAAGTGACATTTAAATTTTGGATGATTTAAATATGAATTGTTCTTCACGGTGTGCTTTTTAGGAATATAATTGGCGGTCTTTATTAATTAGTGGAAGATGTTTGTTCTCTATGCATTCATTATATGTCGAGATACTGATCTAGATGTCTATTTCATGGAGATCTCGAGTCATTAGAAGAATTCTCTTTTGCATATTTTCAAGGGATCGAAAAGTTTCAGCTGTTCTTTCTTTATTTGTAGAGAGTCAGTTTGTTTTTTGAGAACTTGTGCAAGTAATTATATATATATAGGCAGGAGATCACAAATCAATTTTTTGTCCTGGAAGGAAAGTGTGTGTTTGTGTTTTGTCTCATGGTTAAATTCCACAACATATTGCAGTTCTTCCAGTCTCCTAGCTGCTTTTGCACTGTCTTTACCAGCCGTATTTAAATCATTCCAGGGAATGGGGGGTTAAGGGTCAAAGAGAAAAGACAAAGCTAGCAAGCAATTCTGTCCTGAAAACTGCAGACTTTAATTTCTCTGGAATTGGTTCTCCATAAAATGGAGAGTTTATCCCCAACTGTGCAGGTGGTTGGGATTAGTTCAAGGCTAGGCAAGAAGAATATAATGTAAGAGGAACATTTCCCAATTGAATGATAGCTAGTACTCCAAGATAATCAAATTAAAGAAGCTTTCCAAATTATGTTCGATTTAAGTCCAGTGTTTTCCTTTTTATAGCCATAATATCATTAATAAACACCGAAATATTCAAGTACAGAATGGCGAAAGAGAAGGCAAAGCAATCTGCAGACAAAATGCAGAAAAGGAGCAGCAAAAGAACAAGAAACCATGCAAAACTTGGAAATACTATGTCCAGTGTTGAAGACTTGTAGTGTTCTCTCTCTTTCTTGCTTCCCCTTCCCCTTCCCCTTGTATTTACTTCTGGTACGTATCTGATTTACATCCGGCCGGATACTAGATGCTGGTCAAAGTAGGTTTTACTATTTGCCCTGGTGGTTGTCGCTATATATATATAATGATCAGTTCACAATATGAATGCTTTAGGAGCTAATTTTTAGTTTCTTTAATTCTTGGATTTCTTAAGATTTCTACTTGCCCATGCACTGCTGAACCTTAAACTATATATCTATGATATGTTTTTACAATATGACTTTTTTTGGAACATTTTTTTTTTGCATAGATTTGATTATATAGTATGATTTTCATTGAACTATATTATTTTATTTCCATTTTAAAGGAAAACAGTTAAATAAAAATGAAATAGAAAAATAGGAAGTCCGATTTTTACATAAGTTAGATTCAGATATATACAAAATGAAACTCAAAACTATTAGATTAATTGTATAAAAAAAATTGGATTAACTTCAATGCAGTTCAACTTCAACCCATATATGTTATAAAGTTATAAAAATATATTTTTTGCCATTCACCTACCAAGGTAAGTTTTTTAGGATTCCCTTCGACCTCAAACTAATTTTTCCCAGCATTTTAATTTTGACTGGCTTTTTTTTTTTTTTTGTATTCAACGTCATTAGCCAATATATATCACGTATTTTTTTTTTTCTCCAAGGACAAATCCTTGTTTCAATTCCCGAGTTATGGCATTTTTTTTGTTCTAGAATTCAGTCAATTCTAAGTTTCTAACTGGTTCGCTTGCATATGCAACACTATTAATCAATTTATCTTCTTTTAATATAAATAAATATTTAAACATTACTAATATTTTTTTCAGGAGAAATTTTTTTCATCATATAGTCAATTCTAACTAGATCGCTTGCATATGCAACATTATGAATCAATTTATTTTCTTTCAATATAAATAAATATTTAAATGTTGCTAATATTTTTTTTAGTAGAAATTTTTTTTATCATGTAGAAGTTGATCCAATATAAATCAGTTGACTTAATGTGTTCAAAAGCAATCCGAACAATTAATAAAAATGTAGTATGACTAGAAAAAACTCAAGAAAATATCAATTTTTTTAAAATATTAAGACGACAACATATTGAATTGACACATGTCAACTTGAGTTAACATGTCAAGTTCGCGATCTAGATCATGAGATTATAATAGCCTCATATAAAATAAATCAAAATAAATTATGAAGTTCAATTCTCAATCAATTCAATGTTGAAAAATGAAATTGAAAAAAAAAATTAATTAAAAAAAAATAAAAAAATGACTTGAGTCAACATATCAAACTCATGTTCAGAGTTATAATGTCATGATAACCCTATAAAAAATGAATTAAAGCAAATGAAGCCTAATTCTCAATCAATCTAATATTGAAGAATGAAAATAAAAAAATCAATGAAAAAAGGATAAAAAAATAACCTGAGTCAACTCGCCAAACCCGTTATCTAAATAAATAAAAAATAATCTGGGTCACCTAGGATTACACTATCAAACCTGCGATTCGGGTTATAAAACTAAGATAACCCCATATAAAACAAATTGAAACAAATTCTAAGCACAAATCCCAATCAACCCAGTGTTGAAGAAAATGAAATTGAAAAAAAAATTAATATAAGAAAAGAAACATGATAAAATAATCAAATTCAACTCAGGTTAACTCACAAAACTATTAATCTGGGTCATAAGATCGAAACAACCTAATATAAAGTAAACTGGAAAAAATCACAAAACTTAATTCTTAATCAACATAATATTGAAGGATAAAATTAAAAAAAACCAATTAAAAATAAAAAAAATTAGATCAACCCACTAAATTCATAACACGAGTCAAGAGACTAGAATAGACACATATAAAGCAAATCGCAATAAATCATGAAACTCCATCCACAATAAATTAAATATTAAAAGATAAAATAAAATAAAAATATTTTTTTATTAAAACATCATTATTACAATAAATAGTATTTTGTAATTAAACACAATCTCTTTTATTTTTTTAATGGTTTATTTAGTTAGTCCCCATTCATCAATATAAATGTTCTTTAAAGAAATTATATAGGACTTTGTTTCAAGATTGATCGGAGTTGCGTTAAAAAGCTATACTAATTTAGTATACTTTAAAGAAACTCTCGGTACGATATATATATATATATATATATATATATATATATATATATATGTTTTATCTGATTTAAATAAGTTTCAGATGGGGTTTACTAATATGAATTTCCAAATTATCTAAAATAGCGATACATTTGTGTCATCGGTATCCATCATAATCCTGTTAAATTCCCATCACTACCACCAGGAAGTTGTTTCTGATTTCATGTAACAAGAAGTTCCTCAATCATATGATAATTACTTAATTAGTGTTAGCAAAATAGCCGCTGTCAATACGAAAAAGAGAGTATGTGAGGGTGGACAGAAGCCACCGATACAAAACAATGCTACTTCCAATGAGTCCGAAGTCCGAACAGGTATGACATCGCCCAGGAAAAGAAAAGAAAAGGAAAAAAGGAAAAGATGTAGGCCTGCTGAGGCTAGCAAGGACAGTCCTGAGCCAATGAGATTTCGACAACACGTACTCAAAAAACCACTCTGGTTTTGCCCATTCCTGCCAATTTCAGTGAACACCGCTATATATTCAACATCTGGTCATCCCATTTTTTCCACTCTACATATGTGCATGCTTTTCTCAGGGAAACTTCTTCACATTTATAATTTCCTTTCTCTTTCTTTCCTTTCTATCTTTTTTTTTTTCTTTGGGTTCAGGTTTGGTGTGTTTTTTTTTTTCTTGGGTTTTGGTTGTTGGGTTATTTTGAGGGATAAAAAAGGTTAAGGCATTTAGAGAGAGAGAGAGAGATGGGAAGGGGTAGGGTTCAGTTGAAGAGAATAGAGAACAAGATCAACCGGCAGGTAACATTTTCCAAAAGGAGAACTGGATTGTTGAAGAAAGCTAATGAAATCTCAGTCCTGTGTGACGCTGAGGTTGCTTTGATTGTCTTCTCTCACAAAGGGAAGCTCTTTGAATACTCCACAGATGATTCGTACGTACTAAATTCACTCTCTTCTTCTCTTCTATATATTATATTTATACCTTATCACACAGTTAGCATATATCCTGATTAGGTTTCTCTCTCTCTGTCGTTTTCTTGGTTTCTTCAGGGGCTTTTGTTGTTTGTTTTTTCTTCTTCTTTCTTCTGTGACATGACTTGGTATAATATAACCACTCTGTCTAACTTCTGATTTTCTTTTTCTCTGGTTTTTCCATAGAATCTCTTGATCTATGTCTCCTCTACGTTATCCTGGCCAAGCCAAGACTAAAGCCATAATTAAATACCCATTGGTTTTGCTGCTTCCTACATCAATTTTGGTGTATATAGATAGGATTTGGTAATATATAATGTACTGAATAACTGTGCTATTATTTTCACTTCTATATATATATATATATATATATATATATAGAGAGAGAGAGAGAGAGAGGGAGGGAGGGAGGGAGGGAGAGGGAGATGGAGTCACTTCATGCAGAGTTATCTCGTAATGTGTTGCTTCATCCGTAAAAATAACTATAAATTAACATAAAAAATAAAATAAAATAAAGTAACTGTAAACATATGCTTCATGAGTTCTCAAGTCTTGTCCAGATTGATATAGATGGCTGTAGGGTGGTGGTGTGTCCATATCTGACTGGAGGAGTACTACTCCCTCTCCCTCTACTTTATGACAGTTTTTAAGGTGAAGGTGCAACATCCTAGGATAAAACATGTCATCTTTTTAATTGATTGAATTTGTTTAACAAAAACTATAAAGGAGAAATCGTACATGTAATGGGATTTTTCGTCATTAGGTTAGCTATGACGCTGGCTGTCACTTAATCTTCTCAACACTTCTTTATTTTTTACTTGGTATTTTTTCCTTTAGTTTTATTTTTCTGTTATCCAGCTTGATGTTTCCTTTAAACATAAAAGCTACGGGCCACAGCTGTAATTTGAATATGTAGTCGCCCATACTTAGGGGATATATTGATCAGGGAATTGAAGAGCCTGACTGTGTTTTTTTTTTTTAATCTGTGCCCGTATAAGGTCTGGTTTTACAACCCTAATGAATGAGGGCAAACGTGTCATGTTTGATATGTGTATTAAATTCTGGGGGAAGGAAGCACGTTTTAAGAAACATAAATATTATATATAAATAAATTGGATGGTGTCCCTTTTTGACCAATGGAGAAATGGATCTAACATCGACGTCACAAGAAGGCTTAAGATTAGCATTTGCTACATCATCCAAAAACATGATTCATGACACGTTAAAAAAGAGAAAAAAAGCATCTCAGAGAGAGATAATTAACCCTACTTGCAGTTTAAGATTTGATACTGCACGTAGAATCATGGACTGATCAGTAGACTAAATAATCATGATCTAAAACTCATTTCAAGTTAAGGAATACAACATATGTAAAGATAAAGCCAGGTTGTATAATGGTTAAGTTCAAATCTCCGATCATACTAGGTTGCCTTGCATTTTTTAGGAGAAACCCGATTATAGGCGATTCCTATAGTAATCCGTGGATTGATGAACTGCAAGTCAAGGCTTCGTTATGTCAAACATGAAGTCAAATATGATACATGCCTCTAATCTACAGAATTCAAGCAATCGCATAACCATCTCGGTGGGGTTGGTTGCATTACATCTTGCTTCCTGCCTGCTTGATTTTTGTGCAAGGTTTTCTTGTTCTGGGAATTTTTTTCCCTATTTTTCTTTGATATGCCTTCTGTGTTTGGAAGCAGGCTTTGTTGAAACCTGTTACTTATGATGCCGTTATTGCTTACATTTCTTTTGATTTTGATAAATAACCATAGCTAGGTTGTGAAATCTTGATTATATATATAAATATATATATATATATATATATAGCATATTTGATAGTAGATTGTTTTGCTCGAACCGCATAACTATTCTTCGACAGACAGCTATGCTGATGGTTTACTAGCTTCCATAATCTAACATCATTATGGTACAATGAAAATGTAGACAGTTGCAAGCTTTCTCTTGTCAATATGTGAAACCCTATTCTGGGTCAACTGTTTGTCCCTGTTAAGGATCCAGTGACACGAATGTTCATATGAAACAAGAATGATGCTCAAATCTTTTGGTAGAAGATATATAAGCATCTAAATCCATATGGATATACATAATATGTTAATTATTCAATCTCAAACTATGCATGGATTAATGGTGGAAGAAATAGTTGAACGGATTTTTTTCCTTCATAGATACGATTCAAGGAAAAAAAATTGGAAATTGTTATTCCTAATTTCTCATATACTGTCAAGTTTTCTCTTTCAAAATGTTGTAGAGAATTCGTACATCAGCTATAAAAACACTATATAAATTTACTAAGCAGCAAAATCATGTTGTTGTGCAACAGCATGGAAAAGATACTTGAACGCTACGAGAGATATTCTTATGCAGAGAGGCAACTAGTTGCCACTGATCTTGATTCACAGGTAGGGCCTTACTATTTCATCAGAGTTGTGATTTTCTCAGGTTCCATTTCTGTACTTTGATTTCTACTATTGATTTGAATTGAACTAATTAAAAGAGTAATTAAAATTATTAAGGTAAGTTAATGAACAATCATGTTCATTAAGCGAGCTTCAGTAGGCAAGTCAGTTCAATACTGACTTAAATATTAACTCCCCAGGGGAACTGGACCCTGGAGTATAACAGGCTCAAGGCAAAGGTTGAACTTCTACAGAGAAACCATAGGTACTGACTTGATTGCCTGCATTTTTTTTAGAATTTTTCTTAAAAAATGTTTGAGGTGCATAAACATTTGTTAATTCTCTAACTTCACCAGGAACTATTTGGGGGAGGATCTAGACTCCATGAGTCTCAAAGAGCTACAGAACTTAGAGCAACAGATTGATACCGCCCTTAAACACATTCGGGCGAGAAAAGTACTATGCTACACTGTTATATACTTGTTTCGGCTTGCTTTATGCCGGTTGCACTAATGAGTTTTCTCTTCTACAGAACCATCTGATGAGTCAGTCGATTTCTGAGCTGCAGAGAAAGGTAAGTACTTTTAACATATTTATCTTGGTTAGCATGCTGTTTGGAAAGAGTTGTAAAGAAAGGGATCTTTGTGCGAACTTATGTTTTGAAGGTCCATGGTATCAGACACTACAATTGTTGAAACCAAATTTTAAGAAATCCTAATTCATCCAAGATCACCAAGCACCTGACTTGCCCCTTTTTCATTTTGAAGTTATCCCATCGATTGTTGTTAGAAACGAGTCTTACATGAACAATGGAAGATCAGAGCCCAGCACGCATGTAATATTAAATAATTTTTCTGTTTCATAACAACGTAAGTATTAAAACTCGATTCATATAGGCTATAGCAAAGGGGGTAAATTCTTTTAAATCGATTTGATAGAGCTTTTGTTCTTTGTGAATGGCTTCTCAAATATCTAAAACGATCTTTGTTTTTAATCGTGGAGTTTATGATCATTGTCCTCTTCTGCTGAAATCTGACGAAGTTAATTAGTCCGTCGTGGTGAGGAGTTTGTGGCATGGGCATAAGAGTTTCTGGGCTGATTGTCTCTAGATATTATGCTTCTCTAGCTAGCTATCCGGATAAGTGCTTTTAAAGAATAAATATTTAACGAAATCTAGGTGGTTCGATTCTCTCTTTTCTCTCTAATTACTTACGACTTATGCCCTAAATTTGCCTGTTTAACTTGTCAACATTTCTACCTGATTCATGACAGGAGAAGGCAATTCAAGTGCAAAACAACATGTTAGTGAAGCAGGTGGCCATCCTTTATTGTCCAAAGACTTGCAAATTACATTTTAATTCTTTTCAATATGCTCAGGAAGTAGCATAGCAATTTTCAATTTGTTGAATAGCGGGTGATTTATATGCCTTTGTATGATTTGGAAATAGATCAAGGAGAAGGAGAAGAATGATAAAGCGCTGGCACAGCCGGCATTCTGGGATCTGCAAGATCATGGCCCTAATGCTTCCTCATTCCTTTTATCACAGCCGGCAGGCCTGCCACTGCCTTGCTTAAACATCGGGTAATCATCTCTTGCACTGCAATAGCTGCTATAGGGTTTAACTCGCATGGCATCGTTTTTTCTTTATCATTTGCTTCCTGGTTTCATTCCCTAATAGACAACTTTAATAACAAGATTAATGTCAAAATGAATATCTAAACACTATAGGAAATTGATATTTAACACATACTTAATATTGCTCTTTTCTTTCTTTATGAGTTTTTGCATGCTAAATACTCCCACAGTAGTTCGCATAAATGTTGGGAAATCCAAAGTCAGTAAAAGTTTATCTAAAAAGGCAATCCTAGTACACAAACAATTCTTTCATACAAAATTATACTTTTCATTCAAAAAATGATTTTTAAACAAATTTCTTTATACTAAAATTCTATACAAAATGATGTCTTAAATAATTGGTGGTAAAGTGTGGACTCCATAATCATAGAAGATTGATCTCCCATGAAAAACGCAAATGCTTCATATATTTGTATGATAATTTTATAAGATATGTTTGTTTATATAATTAAATTTCTCTTTTTTTCACCGGAGAATATATTAATTTGTAAAATAAAAAATGTTGGAGAATAATATAAATCATATCTTAGAACCTTACCTAACAGTTTAAATTATTGGGTTGAAATGGTTATTTAACATGATATCAGAGCCTTGATGACTAAGTGATCACGAGTTTGAATCTCACCATTTTATTTATTTGATAAAAATTAAGCACGAGGCATTCTTAAATACATGCATATATAATGGTGTTTTTTACTAGAATTTCAGGGAAATGACAAAGCCAATTAATAATCTCGTTGTCTTGGTTTTTGTCTGCGAAATCTCTCTTCTATAATTTATAAGATAAAGGGTTATCTGCATCTCAAAATAAATGGAAACGATATATATTCCAATGAGTCCCAGCCAAACATTAATTAAAAGCTAGAGCATCGCGGTCTATTCACTAATATTCTTTATTGCATGTAGTTAGTGATCACAAATTGACTACGGATCAAGGTGCCCTGGCATTGCTATATATATATTAATTGATTTGATGCAGTGGCAGTCACCAGGAAGAAGCTCCTGAAGCGAGGAGGAATGAGCTTGGCCATACGCTGGAACCAATTTATTCTTTTCACCTTGGAGGTTACGGAGCATGAATATTTGGGTGAAGAAAGATACTCGAAAGCACTAATAATGAAGTTATGATATTAAAATATATATTATGTGTGTTGATGGTAATAACCAAATGTATGTCGGAATGTGAATTCGGATGTTTCAAGTTAAGTGTTGTTGTTGTTGTTAAAAGTTGTATCTGAATCAATTAAGAAGACTCCTACAGCTAATTTTCATAATTTATTGGAAGGTTAATTACTGTTAGTAGCCCCGTCACCGGATAGAGGAGGCCAATTTCGCCAGAAAGTAGAGTTTGTAGGACTTTTCTTCTATGAATTTGAGTTTTGTTTAATCTCAATTTATCAGTTGTTCTTTTTTTATTTTGTTCAGCTATAAAAATATTTTTAGATCAGCTAATGCTTGCATATCAATTAAAACTAAATTCTTTTAAGGTGATCTTAAAAACTTATCCCCTCACATTTGTTTTCAGAAGAATTTAATAAATTTTTCTAGTGTTGTTCCAAGATTTGAACTTTAGTTCCAAGATTTGGACTTTAGCCTATTATTGAGATTTGATTTATTTTCTATAATTTTATAATATGCAGTGAAAATTTAATTATAAATACACATGCATGCATTTCTTGTTTATATAAAAACAAGTAATTGAGAAATATTACATAAAATATCTGTGAATCAGCTTGGAGCTCGACTAATTCTAAATTTCATGATACATTTAGAGTAATTCAATAATTTTTATGAATGCTAGCTTAATTTAGGACTTGACACCAGGCCAATCTTTTAGGATTAGAAAATATATTTATTGAAGATTTCTCCCTCATAACCTCTCATTAAATTTGGATCCAGGATAAAATTATAGGAAGTTATCACCCGAAGGAAGTCTCTGAAAGAGTCAAGAAACTACTAGACACGAAAATTTTCATCTTTGGATAGCTAACTTCTAGCCCAATATAGTTGTCCAGTGATTAAGCAGTTGAGGATAAGACACATGACCAAATGTCAAATATTACCATATGCATGGTAAGCATTAGCAAAACATATGAGAACAGAAATGAAGAGAGCAATGGCAGAGCTTGTGGGTTACTGCATGATTCTCGTTGCAGTAATTCCTAGAGCTAGGAGTAAATTAACACAGCTTCTTGCATCTTTATGTGTCAAAGTAAAGTAGCCATGGTCCTGATACCAGGCCATTATTTTATAGGCATGCCTCATGAGTGATCTCGTCTCTGTAAATTAAGCTGTCCATTTAAATTAAGTTAGAGGGAATGATGGTTTCAATTTTGCTTTTCGCTAGGACCAATTGGGTTATGGACCTCTAATGACCACGGTTCATTTTCGTAGGCCTATGTGTTTTGGATGCTTGAGCCGAACACTCTTAAAACTGGACCGTATTCAAAAGTTTCCCAGCACAAGGCGATCGAGCTTCCAGCCTACATTCTTTAGCAGGCCTCGCGGCACATTTCTTACCTCTGGGCCATTTTGGCTCGTCTGCAAAGGAAATATTTGTTATGGGAAAGACTAGCACGAGGGTGATGTCAATGGTAAGAGAGCTGATAAATTTAACGAAATACGAAAAGATTTCATATATGGTACCATTAATTAAATGATTTACGCTATATCATTGAGATTCGGTATCATATCATCTAGCATTATTCTCGTTTCGAATAGTAGATAGTCGGATAAGACACATGATGATATGCAGGCCTCATAAATAGTCCATATAACACACTACCTCGGACAGGAGTTTTACACGCGACAAACAACTCTTGGTTGGCCGTGACACGAAAATCCGAAGAGGTCCGTAGAACTTGTAAGTTCGAATAGGCAAGGCTTTGCTGGTTTTTATAAATTGCACATGTATTAAATAAACAAACGTTTTTTTGGACTGTTCTTGTTAAGTGAATAATGTTTATAAACATCGACGCCTATTTTGAACAGTGATTCATCAATTTCAAAAACTTTTATATCTTTTATTGATTGATCGGAAAACCATAGATGGTGGGAAAATTGACTCTTTACCTCTGTCTCTGGAAAAGTAACTACAACTCAAGATTATATAAACAAGCCTCAACTTTTGGCCAAGAGAGTCGGTTCTCTTCTTCAACCTCTCCATCTCATGTTTACGATATAACCATGCAGCACCCGTAACATAGCCTCTTTAAGCTCATTTCTCCTCACGTTTTTTAAAACTTAAGCATCCGAGGATCTTCAACTTTTTAAATGGAACATGTTTTTGCAAGTTCTCCGATCAATATAACTAGTCTTTTCGATAATCTTTATTTCAAATCAATCTTGTAAAGTGCCATCTCAATAGTATTGTAGGTTTTCCAGCCTCATCAGAGCAAAAGATAAAATCAACACTTCATTATATAAATTATTAAGCAACATCAGTTTTGTGGTAGAACATTTTCGGAAATGAGTTTTGAAAAAGCTACGATCGTTGATTTATAGAGAATCTATTATTATAATCCACCCCCATTCAATGTTTAAGAGTCTTGGGTGGTGTTTTTTTGAAGAAAAAAAATTCCATAAACCTAGCGTTACACTTTATATACAGCTTTTACGTACCAGGTATAAACTTTAATTGCTCAATTAGATTGCAGAATATCAAGATAAAGTTGTTCCCAAAAAGTCTAAAAGGGACGAAACTAAGTAGCGGCCCTCACGTAACAAGGGAAGGGAGTGAGCTGGGACTCTTCTTCTCTTGTTAGGATCAAAACCAGCAAACCTCTTATTTCTATCATTTATATATTAGAACTAACAGTACCAAACCCTATAATTAAATAAGAAGTATTTTAAATAAAATAAATTATACCCCATGGAAGAATTCACTTAACAAGAGTCTGATACAAATTCCGGCTCATCTTATAATTAAAACAAATGGTAATTAACGATTTGTCATGAGGAAAACAAAGAAAGAAAGATAATGATGGGGTTCCTGAACTGCAAACTGCAAAGCCATGGAACACGGCTCGACTTTTTGTACAGTGGGATATGCTTTTTGTTGCTCTCTCTCTCTTCATTTCTTTTTGCCATATCAAAGTCGCCCCTGTTTATTCTAATTTCCTTCATTACTAGAGCGAGAGGGATGCATGAGACTGAAATCCTTCACATGCTTTGCCTGAAAGAGAACCATAAGCTCAAGTCTCTCTCTTTTTTTTGTGAAAGAAAAAAGGAACTTTTCTAGAAGAGATTTAAAAAGAGGACCAAGGTAGCCAGCTAGAGAAGTTGAACCGTTTGAAAATTTCAGATTCCAAGATATGAATGGGGGCTAAAATATGTCCTTTCGTGTAGCATTCATACATGTATATATGTTTAATATTACAACAGATAAAACCTTCCCAAAAAATTAACATCTCAGTGTGAAATGATACTTGATTAATTGAATATCAAGCACGATCAAAGTCACTAGCGGCCAATCGTGAAATAAAAGCTTAGGGAAGGCAAGAAATAGGCATATAGGTAAGAGTATATATAGTGTTGGAATCACTTGTATCATTCAAATCTATCTCAATTTCGAACAATAAACTTGATAATGTCAGAGTTCAAAACAACAACAAGAAGAAGTTAATTTTTCTAAATTTTACTATAATTTTGATGGTCTGCGTATAAATCTCACTGATACTGATAAGAAGAGGAAGAAATTAAATTATAAACCCATGATACAGGTGCAAATAAACTTTGAGATGCAGGGAGTGAATCAATACTTTGTTAATTACAGGGACACAAATGTAATACAAAAGAATGGAAAATAACAAGGGAGGCTGCTGCCTTCCCCAGTTTGTAGAAGATCCGCCGTTGTAAGTCAAGATAACAAGTAGCCAAGGTCAATAAAATTAACATGGAATAGAATCTTTGTTTATTTGTTGTTCAGACAAAGTGCAGGTAGGCGAGATTGATTGTGTCGTCACCTCACGTTATTTATGCATTGAATTGGTTGCTGTTCGATCGGTTTAGATTCTAAAGTCTCTCTCTTTTGGACTAATATCGCCTCCCCTCCCAACTTTTTTTTTTCTTTTTTCAACTTCCCAGAATGGTTTTTGTAACTTTAATTCGTTTAATTTGCAACCACGCCTCGAAAATAGAAAAAATCTTGATGTAGGAAATTATTTCCCCAGAATAAATTCCCTGTTCTTGCAACTTTAATATTGGGCTGTGAATTAAGTCTCTATTTTCTTCTTCAATGCATTGCATCATAAATTAAATTATACTATAAAGTGTCTACGGATGCTTTTATTTTTCCAGATAAAATGTCTATTGGATAATTTTACTCCTCCAAATTAAATTACGCAAGATCATTGAGAGCCCGATAACAGTTTCGTGCATGCACGTAAATTATATGTTGGAGAGAGGGGATGAACATCAAGTGGGATTTCTTGAATTCACATGGACTCAAATAAACTCAGACCCGTCTTCTTCTTTTGCGGCCTATATGGTTGTCGTCATCTTCTCCCTGACACCTTAATAATACTAATTTTTAAGTAAAGTCCAAGATTAAAGGTTAAGAAAAAATATGAATAAAAGACAAACAAGAAAATTGGTATATATTCTCTTTTTTATATATAAATGGTGTCTAACAAAATTCTCTAGTCACGGGTTAATCAAATACAGAAGGGTTTACTGAGATCTAAATTTATGCAAAAAAACAAAAAAAAGGAAAATTGTTTTGAAAGCAAAAGCAGTACAAATCATTAGCTAGCATGATTTTCAAAACAGATGGGCAACCAATTTAACTACAGGAAGTGTGAAATCAAAGAAGAATTACAAGTGATTAAGAAAAGAATCGCTATTTACCGGCAAGTGATTAATTTGTAATTTATGTCAACGACTCGAATGATTGAATTGAGACAGTGTAAAAGACGCTAACACAAAAGGAAATGAGATGTATCCTTAATACAAAATGTTTTATTATTAATAAATAATCGTGTCTCATTTGATTATATCAAATTACTCCGGTTCTAAATTAACTTACTGAATTTGTTTGAAAATGTAATTATAGTTTTTTTTAAAATATTTTTTATTTAAAAATATATTAAAATAATATTTTTTTTATTTTTTAAAAATTATTTTTAACATCACCATAACTATTTAAAAATATAAAATAAATATTAATTTAAAAAAAATATATGTGTGAATAAGACACGATTTGATATACTGTGTAAAGTAAAACTAAGCAAAGACCCTCTGTTTTACAACAATGCCCATAACAGCCAACGTGACGCCAAGTCTGAGTCACGTGATGCCCGATGCCTTCAAAAACAAGCTGCGGTGCTAAAATATCCCAGCATTGATTTTACAGCGGGA
>Ga0307515_10011224_pt1 | contig 17013 bp, 11 predicted proteins | sample 17_EM_MG_FD_194513 | JGI IMG/M metagenome (GOLD analysis project Ga0307515, IMG submission 194513) | Populus trichocarpa ectomycorrhiza microbial communities from riparian zone in the Pacific Northwest, United States - 17_EM | ecosystem: Host-associated > Plants > Roots > Unclassified | place... | reverse complement strand
TGAGCGACGACAAGGCCGCCGCCTACGTGGCCGAGCTGAACGCCGACTACATCCGCGTGCGCGAACAGCACGCCAACAAGAAGGCCACGCCGCTGGTGACGCTGGCGCAGGCACGCGCCAACAAGACGCCGATCGACTGGGCGGGCTACACGCCGCCCAAGCCCAGGTTCACGGGCAAGCGCGCGTTCAAGAACTACGACCTCGCCGAGATCGCGCAGTGCATCGACTGGGCGCCCTTCTTCCAGACCTGGGACCTGGCCGGCCCCTACCCCGCGATCCTGACCGACGAGATCGTCGGCGAGTCGGCACGCCGCGTGTTCAGCGATGGCCAGAGCATGCTCATGCGCCTGATCAAGGGCCGCTGGCTCACGGCGCAGGGCGTGATCGGCCTGTACCCGGCCAACACGGTGAACGACGACGACATCGAGATCTACACCGATGAGTCGCGCAGCGAAGTGCTGATGACCTGGCACGGCCTGCGCATGCAGAGCGTGCGGCCGGTGGTCGACGGCCCGGATGGACAGAAGATGATGCGGCCCAACCGCTGCCTGGCCGACTTCATCGCCCCCAAGTCGTCGGGCGTGGCGGACTACATCGGCCTCTTCGCCGTGACCGCCGGCATCGGCACCGAGAAGAAAGAGAAGCAGTTCCTCGACGACCACGACGACTACAGCGCGATCATGCTGAAGGCCCTGGCCGATCGCCTGGCCGAGTCGTTCGCCGAGCGCATGCATCAGCGCGTGCGCAAGGAGTTCTGGGGCTATGTGCCCGACGAGACGCTGGGCAACGACGAGTTGATCGCCGAGAAGTACCGCGGCATTCGCCCGGCACCGGGCTACCCGGCCTGCCCAGACCACACGGTGAAGGCCGAGATGTTCCGCGTGCTCCAGTGCGAGGACATCGGCATGGGCCTCACCGAAAGCCTCGCGATGACGCCGGCGGCGAGCGTGAGCGGCTTCTATCTGTCGCACCCGGAGGCCACCTACTTCAACGTCGGCAAGATCGGCGACGACCAGTTGAAGGACTGGGCCGAACGCAATCAGCTCGACACACACCAGGCCCAGCGATCGCTCGCGTCGCTGCTTTAATGCCGCCGTGAAAGCGAGCCGCCGTTGCGGCCGCTTACAGACGATTCACCTGCTCGCAAGACCCGCCTGAATCGTCACCATTTGCCGCGTTGCGAGAGGTAAGCGCTTTTCGAAGCGCCAACTATTCACGCAAAGCGTCGCGCTTCGCCTCGAACAATGGCGGCACGACGCTGGTACGACTTCTGCCTGCTTAGCGTCTGTATCAGATCGCACAAGCCGAGGGAGATGTCCGTGGACAGCAAGCTTCATCAACTGCCAGAGGGTCACGCGTGGGTTCAGCGCCTTGCGCGCAGTCTCGTAGCGACCGCCGTGATCGCTGTGCTGTCCGCTTGCGGAGGAAGCAATGGCAATAGCAATGGCGACGGAGCGGAACAGCCGCAGTCGTCCGTGCCGCCTACCGGCATGGATGCTCCTGCTTCTCGCGAAGCTGCTGCGCGTTTCCTGACGCAAGCCAGCTTTGGCCCCAACGATGCCTCGGTACAGCGGGTGATGGATCTCGGCTACAGCCAGTGGATCGACGAGCAGCTGCGCAAGCCCGCATCAAGCCACCAGGCCAACTGGCAAACGCTGGATGCGGTGGCCAAGACGGCCGCCGGCGCCACCGACACCACGACCATCGGTGGCGATGGCGTGACCTACTCCTTCTGGCGCACCGCCGTTGCCGGCGACGATCAGTTGCGCCAGCGCGTGGCCTTCGCGTTGTCGCAGATCTTCGTCGTCTCGTTGCAAGACGGGAACGTGGGCAACAATCCGCGCGCCGTGGCCAACTACTTCGACATGCTGGCCACCAAGGGCCTGGGCAACTACCGCGACCTGCTCGAAAGTGTCTCGCTGCATCCGATGATGGGCATGTACCTCTCGTCGCTCGGCAATCGCAAGGCCGACCCCAAGACCGGTCGCGTGCCGGATGAAAACTATGCACGCGAGGTGATGCAGCTGTTCAGCATCGGTCTGCTGCAGCTCAACATGGATGGCTCGGTCAAGATGAACGGCAGCGTGCCGGTCGAGAGCTACACGCCGGCCGACATCGCCGGCCTCGCCAAAGTCTTCACCGGCTGGAGCTGGGCCTGCCCGGTGGCGCCCAGCACGACCACCAGCACCTGCTTCAGCAGCGGCTCGGTCAACGGCCAGTCCGATCCGGAGCGCACGACCAAGCCGATGATCAACTACCCGCAGTACCACTCGCCTGAAGAGAAGAAATTCCTGACGGCGGTGATCCCTGCAGGCACGGATGGCAAGGCCAGCCTCAAGACGGCCCTGGACACACTCGCCAATCACCCGAACGTCGGCCCCTTCGTCGGCAAACAGCTGATCCAGCGCCTCGTCACCAGCAACCCGAGCCCGGCCTATGTGAGCGCAGTCGCAAAAGTCTTCAACGACAACGGCGAGGGCGTGCGCGGCGACATGAAAGCGTTGGTCAAGGCCATCCTCACACACCCCGAGGCCAGGACCCTGTCGACGAAGTCGGGCAAGGTGCGCGAGCCAGTGTTGCGGCTGTCGGCGCTGATGCGCGCCTTCAACTACAAGTCGGACAGCGGCTACTACAAGATCGGCACCACCGACAGCCCCACGCAGCTGGGGCAGACCGTGATGCGATCGCCCACGGTATTCAACTTCTACCGGCCGGGCTATGTGCCTCCCGGTTCGGCCACGGAAGCCGCCAAGCTCGAAGCCCCCGAACTGCAGATCTCGCACGAGACCACGGCAGCCGGCTACGTGAATTTCATGCGGGACACCGTCTCGGGAAACATCGGCCAAACCGGCGGCTCGTTGAACCGGCGCGACGTGCAGATCGACTACGGTCCCGAAATGGCGCTGGCGGACAAGCCGTCGGAGCTTGTGGCCCGCGTCAATGCCAAGCTCATGTACGGCACCATGCCGGCGGCGCTAAAGACGCTGATCACGGACGCCGTCACCGGCATCACGATCCCGCCCAACGGCACCCCAACACAGATCGACGGCGCAAAGCACAACCGCGTCAACGCCGCGATCTTCCTGACCCTGGTCTCGCCCGAGTTCCTGGTCCAGCGCTGATGCGAACGGAAGAACACACATGAGCACACACAACGCTTCACGCCGCCTCTTCCTGCGCCATGCCGGCGCGCTGTCCACCACGCTGGGCAGCGCTGCAGCCCCGTTCGCGCTGAACCTGTCGGCCATGAGCTCTGCGGCCGCGCAGTCGGCCAGCGACTACAAGGCGCTCGTCTGCATCTTCCTGTTCGGCGGCAACGACTCCATCAACATGGTGCTGCCGACGGACACCGATTCGTGGACCAACTACACGACGGTTCGCAACCAAGCGCCAGAGTCCATCGCGCTACTGGCACCGGGCGCGGCCGCCAACGCAGGCGCCGCTGCCGGGTCGCCGGCCCGCTTGGGCGGCGTGCTGCCCATCAACCCCGCGCGCTCGCAAGGCCGCACGTTTGCGCTGCACCCGATGATGGGCACGCTGCAAACAATGTTCAACACCGACAAGCGGCTGGCCATCCTGCCCAACGTCGGGCCGCTGATCGTGCCGACGACCAAGGTGCAGTACAACGCCCGCTCTGTGAGCTTGCCGGTCAGCCTGTATTCGCACAACGACCAGCAGAACACCTGGCAGTCGTTCCGCCCCGAAGGCGCCACGCAAGGCTGGGGCGGCCTGATGGGCGACCTGCTGGCGGCACAGAACGGACGCTCTGTGTTCACCGCCATCTCGACCTCGGGCAACAACGTTTGGTTGTCTGGGCAGACGGTGCGCCAGTACCAGGTCGGCGCCAACGGCGCGATCCGCATGGGCACCAACACTGCCAATCAGATCTTTGGTTCTGCGAGCGTCGGAACCGCGATGAACAGCATCGTCACCACCACGCGCGGTGGCCACGTCTTCGAAAGCGATCTCGCGGCCATCTCAGCGCGTTCGATCGACGCCGAGGAAGCCCTGCGCTCAGTTCTCAAGGCAGCGGACAACCCGCTGTTCGGCACCGCGACGGGCAGCACCTACAACGCCAACAACGACCCCAAGCTGCAGTACGACCACCCGCTCAACGGCAACAAGGCCTTCAACAGCCTGGCCCAGCAGCTGCAGGTCGTCGCCCGCATGATCGACGCGAGCGCCGCTTCGGGCGTGTCGGCCAAGCGCCAGGTGTTCTTCGTGAGCCTGGGCGGCTTCGACACGCACGACGCGCAGAACCGCAGCCATGCCGACCTCTATGCGCGCCTTGCGCACGCCATGCGCTACTTCGACACCACGCTGGCTGGCATGGGCGCGCTGAACAAGGTCACGACCTTCACCGCCTCCGACTTCGGCCGCACCTTCACCAGCAATGGCGACGGCACCGACCACGGCTGGGGCGCCCACCACTTCGTGATGGGTGGCGCCGTCAAGGGCGGCGACCTGTACGGCAACTTCCCCACCCTCGGTGCGAAGAACGCCAACAACAACAATTTCGACAGCAGCGCCGACCAGTTGGGCAACGGCGCGTTGTTGCCCACCACGTCGGTGGACCAGCTGGGTGCGACACTGGCCAAGTGGTTCGGCATCAGCGATGCCGACGCCTTGACCGTGTTCCCCCACCTCGCGAGCTTCACGACACGCGATCTGGGTTTCATGAACGCGGGCTGAGATTCAGCCAACAAATCGATCAACAGGAGTAGTAGAGATGACCGTTTCTTCAAATGAATTGCAGGCACCCGGTGCTGTTCAACGATCCACGCTGCCCAAGCCCATCGTCTGGTGGCTCGGAGGCCTGGGGCTGGTCGGTGCCGGCGCATTGGCGGCATCGTTGGTGACCGCATCGAAGAGCGATACGCCACCGCCGCCCGCAAGCACGACGGTGGCATCGACCACGTCAACCACGCCGGCCAAGGTCTCCAAACCCGCTCCCACCAAGCTGGCATCGGCGGCGGTTTGCAGCAACTGCGGCACCGTGGAAAGCGTCAAGTCGGAGAAGCACAAGGGAGAGGGCACCGGCCTGGGCGCCGTGGGCGGCGCTGTGTTGGGGGGCGTCGTCGGTCATCAGCTGGGAGGCGGCAACGGCAAGAAGGCACTCACGGTGCTGGGCGCCGTCGGCGGCGGGCTGGCCGGCCACGAAGCGGAGAAGCAGGTTCGCGCCACCACGGTTTATCACGTGCAGATGCGCATGGATGACGGCAGCACCCGCACCGTTACACAAAACACGGCGCCGGCCGTGGGGGCGCGTTTCGAAGTCGAGGGCTCCCAACTCAAGCCGCTGGCTGCGGCCAAGAGCTGAAGCGCTTTCAGTGCGCCGCGAGAACGCGGCGGTATTGAATGGCCTCGGCCAGGTGGGCAACCTGGATGGCCGCGCTGTCGGACAAGTCCGCGACAGTGCGAGCCATGCGCAGCACGCGGTGGTAGCTGCGCGCTGACCAGCCCAGGCGTGCGGCGGCGGCCTGCAAGAAGCGTGTTCCTGCGTCGTCGAGCGCGCAATGGGTGTCGACCAAGGCGCCTGTGAGCTGGGCGTTGCTGCAACCCTGTCGAGCCCAGGCCAGTTGCTGCGCTCGAACCACGCGTTCGGCGATCTGGGCGCTGGGTTCGCCATCCGGCGCTGCGGCCAGCGTCTGGGGCGCCACGGCGGGCACCTCGACCTGCAGGTCGATGCGGTCGAGCAAGGGACCGCTGATGCGCCCCTGGTAGCGCAGCACGGCGTCGGGCGTGCAGCGGCAGGCGCGCAGCGGGCTACCCAAATGCCCGCACGGACACGGATTCATTGCGGCGATGAGCTGGAAGCGGGCTGGGAATTCGGCTTGGCGTGCAGCACGCGAGATGGTGATTCGACCTGTCTCCATCGGCTCCCGCAGCGCTTCGAGTGCAGCACGGGGGAACTCCGGGAGCTCATCGAGAAAGAGAACGCCGTGATGCGCCAGCGATATCTCGCCAGGGCGCGGCGGTGATCCACCACCGACCAATGCCACCGCTGATGCCCCATGGTGCGGCTGGCGGACGACTCTCGATCGCCACCGTTCGGGCGTGAAGCTGCCGTTCAGGCTCAACACCGCGGCGGACTCCAGCGCTTCGTCTTGCGACAGCGGTGGCAGCAAGCCGGCAAAACGATGAGCCAACATTGATTTGCCGGTACCTGGCGGGCCCATCATCAGGACGCTGTGGCCTCCCGCAGCAGCGATCTCGAGCGCGCGCTTGGCGGCACTTTGGCCCTTGACCTCGAGAAGGTCCGGCACGCTGGCCACGTAAGGACTCAACTCGGCCTTGGCACGCGGCAGGTCGGATGCAAGCGCGGCATCGCCGGGCAGCATGGCCTGAACGACATCCAGCAAATGACGCGCACTGTGGATGACGAGCCCGTCGACCAACGCCGCTTCCTGCGCGCTTTCTTGCGGCAGCACGAGGGCTCGCACCGGTTGCGTGTCGCTCGCTGACCGCTGCAATGCCAGCCCCATCGCGAGTGCTCCACGCACGGGGCGCAAATCTCCGGCCAGCGACAACTCGCCCGCAAACTCGAAGCGAGACAGGCGCTGCGCATCGATCTGGTCGCTCGCCGCCAGGATGCCCAGAGCGATTGGCAGATCGAACCGGCCGCTCTCTTTCGGGAGATCGGCTGGCGCGAGATTTACTGTGATTCTTTTGTTATGTGGGAACGCCAGCCCGCTGTTCTGCAGCGCCGCACGCACCCGCTCGCGCGCTTCTTTGACTTCCGTGTCGGCGAGCCCCACCAGCGTGAAGCTGGGCAAACCGTTGGCCAGATGGACTTCAACCGTGACCGCAGGCGCATCGAGACCATCGAGCGCACGGCTGTGGATAACCGCGAGTGACATGCTTGTTCTTCCCTGATTCAGCCGGTGGCAATCTCACCCCGGCTCTTTTTGATGACTGGGATTGTGCCGCCCCACCCATCACCTGAGCAGGCCGCGTTCACATGAAGTTCAGGCACCACGCGAGTGCAAGCTGGCAAGCAAACCCAGAAAAGGCACTCAACGAGGGCGAAACTCCGGCCCGACAAGATATGAAGCTCCCGAATTGGGGCGCCATGCCCACAAAAGGCACATGGCACAAAAGCTGCAAATCGTCGTTCCGACCCAAACACACGTTGAACGCGGAGATCACCCATGCTGAAGAAAACTCTCTCTCCAATGGCCGTCGACGCGGTCAAACCCATCCTCTAACCACCACAACCTCTGGAGATGACCATGAAAATGGTGACTGCCATCGTCAAGCCTTTCAAGCTTGACGAAGTTCGTGAAGCCCTGAGCGCCATCGGCGTGCAAGGCATCACAGTGACCGAAGTCAAGGGCTTCGGCCGTCAAAAGGGCCACACGGAGCTGTACCGCGGCGCCGAATACGTGGTGGACTTTCTGCCCAAGGTGAAGATCGAAGCTGCCGTTGATGACTCGCTCATCGACCGGGTGATCGAAGCCATCGAAACCGCAGCCCGCACCGGCAAGATCGGCGACGGCAAGATCTTTGTTTCGCCCTTGGAGCAGGTGGTGCGCATTCGCACCGGCGAAACAGGCAAAGACGCACTCTGACGCAAAAGAAGAGACAACCAACCATGAAAAAACTCATTGCAACCCTCGTCCTGGGCCTGTCGGTCCTGGGCTTCAGCGGAGCCGCGTTTTCGCAGGCGGCCTCCGCACCAGAAGCAGCGGCTTCCGTTGCTGCAGCGCCTGGAGCAGCCTCCGCGCCTGAGGCTGCTGCTTCGGCGGCAGCTCCCGCGGCTTCTGCCGCACCGGCTCCCGTCGCCAACAAGGGCGATGTGGCCTGGATGATCGTCGCGACCCTGCTCGTCATCATGATGACCGTGCCCGGCCTCGCGCTGTTCTATGGCGGACTCGTGCGCAGCAAGAACATGCTGTCGGTGCTGATGCAGGTGATGGTCACGTTCTCGCTGATCGTCGTGCTGTGGATGATCTACGGCTACAGCCTGGCATTCACCGAGGGCAACAAGTTCATCGGCGGCCTGGATCGGCTCTTCATGAAGGGCATGTTCGACGCATCCGCGGGCACCTTCGCCATGGGCGCCACGTTCAGCAAAGGCGTCTACATCCCTGAGCTGCTGTTCGCAGCGTTCCAAGCCACGTTCGCCGGCATCACCTGCTGCCTGATCGTTGGCGCCTTCGCAGAACGCATCAAGTTCTCGGCCGTTCTGCTGTTCATGGCGCTGTGGTTCACCTTCAGCTACGCCCCGATTGCTCACATGGTCTGGTACTGGATGGGCCCGGACGCCTACAGCTCTGCTGCCGTCGTCGATGAAATGAACTCCAAGGCCGGCCTGATCTGGCAATGGGGCGCGCTCGACTTCGCGGGCGGTACCGTGGTGCACATCAACGCCGCCGTTGCAGGCTTGGTCGGTGCCTACATGGTCGGCAAGCGCGTCGGCTACGGCAAAGAAGCCTTCACGCCGCACTCGCTGACGCTGACGATGGTCGGTGCTTCGCTGCTGTGGGTGGGCTGGTTTGGCTTCAACGCCGGCTCGGCCCTGGAAGCAGGCAACAGCGCCGTGCTGGCCTTCATGAACACCTTCTCGGCAACGTCCGCTGCGGTGTTGGCATGGTGCATCGGTGAATCGCTGATGAAGGGCAAGGCCTCGATGCTGGGTGCCGCTTCGGGCGCTGTCGCTGGCCTCGTCGCCATCACGCCGGCTGCAGGCAACGTGGGCATCATGGGCGCGATCATCATCGGCTTCATCGCCGGCTTCGCTTGCCTGTGGGGCGTCACCGGCCTGAAGAAGCTGCTCGGTGCCGATGACTCGCTCGACGTGTTCGGCGTGCACGGTGTCGGCGGTATCGTCGGCGCGCTGCTCACTGGCGTGTTCAACGCCCAATCGCTGGGTGGCCCAGGCCTGGTCGGTGACTGGGTGACGGCTTCGGTGACGTCCAACGGCATCGGTGCCCAGGTCTGGATCCAGCTCAAGGCTGTACTGCTGACCGTTGTCTGGTCGGGCGTGGTCTCGCTGGTCGCCTTCAAGATCGTTGACCTGGTGATCGGTCTGCGCGTTCCGGAAGAAGAAGAACGCGAAGGCCTGGACATCACGTCCCACGGCGAGACGGCTTACCACCAGTAAGTCGCCACTTCGGCAAACGAAAAGGCCACCGCGAGGTGGCCTTTTTCATGGGTGCGCGGTTTCTCACGCCGCTGGAGCTTCGTGCCGCTTGCAGTCCGCGCAACGAGCCCCAAGTGCCTAGAATTCCATTCCTCTGGCGTTTTCGGGCCTCCTGCTCATCATGGTTCCTCACCTCATCACTGCGCTGACCGGCCCGATCAACGAACTGGAGCAGCGCATTCTTGAGTCGCTGCCCGCCATCGAGCGCTGGTTCCGCCTCGAGTGGATGGAGCACACGCCTCCGTTCTATACCTCGGTCGATTTGCGCAATGCGGGCTTCAAGCTGGCACCGGTCGACACCAACCTGTTCCCCGGCGGCTTCAACAACCTCACGCAGGAAATGCTGCCGCTGGCCGTGCAGGCGGCCATGGCAGCCATCGAGAAGATCTGCCCCGAAGCCAAGAACCTGCTGCTGATTCCCGAGAAGCACACGCGCAACACCTTCTACCTGAGCAACGTGGTGCGCCTGAAGCAGATCTTTCACCAGGCAGGCCTCAACGTGCGCCTGGGAACGCTGGACGACAGCGTCAAGGCGCCGACCGAGATCGAGCTGCCTGACGGCTCGTCGCTCACGGTCGAACCTTTGGTGCGCACGCGCGGTCGCCTGGGGCTGAAGGATTTCGACCCCTGCACCATCTTGCTGAACAACGACCTGTCGGCCGGTCTGCCCAAGGTGCTGGAAGGTCTGCACGAGCAATACCTGCTGCCACCGCTGCACGCCGGCTGGGCCGTGCGCCGCAAGACCAACCACTTCCAGGCTTATGAAGAAGTGGCCAAGAAGTTCGCCAAGCTTCTGGGCATGGACCCGTGGCTCATCAACCCGATGTTTGCGCGTTGCGGCGAGGTGAACTTCAACGACCGTGTCGGCGAGGAGTGTCTGGCCAGCAACGCCGAGGCCCTGCTGGGCAAGATCAAGCGCAAGTACAAGGAATACGGCATTCAGGAGAAGCCTTTCATCATCGTGAAGGCCGATGCCGGCACCTATGGCATGGGCATCATGACGGTGCGCGACCCGAAGGAGTTGGTCGACCTGAACCGCAAGTCACGCAACAAGATGAGCGTGATCAAGGATGGGCAAGAGGTCACCGAGGTCATCCTGCAAGAAGGCGTGCCCACCTACGAGCGCGTGAACGACGCGGTGGCCGAGCCGGTTGTCTACATGATCGACCGCTACGTGGTGGGCGGCTTCTACCGTGTGAATGCCGAGCGCGGCATTGACGAGAACCTGAACTCGCCGGGGGCCAGCTTCGTGCCGCTGGCCTTCGCCGAATCGAACCAACTGCCCCGGCCCGGGGTCAAGCCAGGTGCCAGCGCACCGAACCGGTTCTACATGTACGGCGTGATTGCGCGGCTGGCCATGCTGGCTTCCAGCTATGAGCTGGAAGCCACGGACCCCGATGCCGAGGTGTATGAATAAGGCGTGTTCGACGTCATTTCGTGAACAGTTCAACGGTAGCAAGGCCGTTGCTGCACTGCAACAAATTGCAACCGAGCCCCACGGCCGTGGGCGATTCGCCCCCAAAGCACGGAGCACAATAGCCGCTCTTTGTGTTTGAGCCAGGCCGCTTGCGCAGGTTTGGTTGACTGTGAACCCTCCTCGTCCCAGCTCCAGCCTCGCCGCGCTCACGCTCGGCGCCATCGGCGTCGTCTACGGCGACATCGGCACCAGCCCTCTCTACGCACTCAAGGAAGTGTTCGCCCACGGCCGCGTGCCGCTGACGCCGGAGAACATTTACGGCGTGCTGTCGCTGGTATTCTGGACGCTCACGGTCGTCGTTTCGCTCAAGTACGTCGCGCTCATCTTGCGAGCCGACAACAACGGCGAGGGCGGTTTGATCGCCATGTTGGCGCTCGCTTCGCAGGCGGTCAGGGACAGGCCTGAGCTGCGTCGGCGCTTGTTGTTGCTGGGCATCTTCGGGACGGCGATCTTCTTTGGCGACGGCGTGATCACGCCGGCCATCTCGGTGTTATCAGCCGTGGAGGGCCTGGAGGTTGCCGCGCCCGGCCTGCATCACTACATCGTGCCGGTGACGCTGCTGGTGTTGACCGCCCTGTTCCTCGTGCAACGCCATGGCTCGGCCAGCGTCGGCAAGCTTTTCGGCCCGGTGACGGCCATGTGGTTCGCCGTTCTCACGGTTCTCGGCGTAATCCACATCGCGAGCAACCCGGACGTGCTGTGGGCGCTGAGCCCGTTGTACGCGCTGACCTTTCTGGGTGCCCACCCCGGCGTCGCCTTCATTGCCCTCGGTTCGGTGGTGTTGTGCGTCACCGGTGCCGAGGCGCTGTATGCGGACATGGGCCACTTCGGCAAACGACCGATCCGCCTCGCCTGGTTCGGCCTGGTGATGCCGGCGCTGGTGATCAACTATTTCGGCCAGGGCGCCATGCTGCTGGAGCACCCCGAGAACGTGCAAAACCCTTTCTATGAGATGGCCCCGCAATGGGCCCTGTATCCATTGATCGCGCTCGCGACCGGCGCGACGGTCATCGCTTCGCAGGCACTCATCACCGCGGCGTTCTCGGTCACCAAGCAGGCCATCCAGCTGGGGTACCTGCCGCGGCTGCGCGTGACCCACACCTCCGTCAAGGAGACGGGCCAGATCTACGTTCCCTTCATCAACTGGACGCTCTACGGCTGCATCGTGCTGGCGGTGGTGGTGTTCGGCAGCAGCAGCAAGCTGGCCTCGGCCTATGGCATCGCAGTGACCATCGACATGCTGATCACCACGACGATGACGTTCTTCGTGATCCGCTACGGCTGGAAGTACCCATGGTGGGTGTGCGTTGCCGCCACCGGCTTCTTCTTCGTGGTCGACATGGTGTACTTCTCGGCCAACATCGTGAAGGTGTTCGACGGTGGCTGGTTCCCCGTGGCCATCGGCATCGTGATGTTCATGCTGATGATGACGTGGAAGCAAGGCCGCTACCTGATGCGCGAGCGCCTGCGGGATGACGCCATCGACTTGAAGAGTTTTCTCGAGGCCGTGTTCGTGAGCCCGCCCACGCGCGTCAGCGGCACCGCCGTGTTCCTGGTCAGCGACCAGGGCATCACGCCGAATGCGCTGCTGCACAACCTCAAGCACAACAAGGTGCTGCACGAGACCAACCTCTTCGTCACCGTGAAGCACCACGAAGTCCCGTGGATCGGGTTCAACAGGCGCTGCGAGATGGAGCCGCTGGGCCACGACTGCTGGCAGGTCACGCTCAACTTCGGCTTCAAGAACGACCCCGATGTTCCAGAAGCCTTGGCGCTGCTGCGAGGCCGCGGCGTGCAGCTCGACGACATGGAGACCTCGTACTTCCTGTCGCGCGACATCGTGATCCCCACGCTCGGCAAGGGCATGACGATGTGGCGCGAGAAGCTCTTCGCGAGCATGCACCACAACGCCAGCGGCGCGGCTGACTTTCTCAGCCTGCCGACCAACCGTGTCGTCGAGCTCGGGTCCAAAGTCGAGATTTAGGCACCTCAGTCGCTTCGCTCTGCCACCCAGCGGCCCGGGAGACCCGTGCCCGGGGCGTGACTTGATGGACCCCTCGCGTTGCTCGCGCGGTTTTGTGCAACAGTGGCGGCCTCTCCTCGCTTGAGACTGTCCCTATGAAGCTGCTGTTCGTCGCCGACTCGCTGGAAGGCTTCAAGACCTACAAGGATTCGACCTTCGCAATGATGCGCGAGGCCGCGTCGCGCGGGCATGCGCTGCTGGCGTGCGAAGCGCGCGACCTGAGCTGGCAGCGCGGTGGGCGTGTGATGGCGCAGGCACGCGCCTTCACGCTCACCGGTGATGCGCACAACTGGTTCGCCCCTGAAGCGCAGGCGGCAGTGGCGCTGGCCGATGTGGACGCCGTGCTGATGCGCAGCGACCCGCCCTTCGACAGCGAATACTTCTACGCCACCCACCTGCTCGGGCAAGCCGAGCGCGAAGGTGCGCGCGTGTTCAACAAGCCGTCTGCCTTGCGCGACCACCCCGAGAAGCTGGCGATCCTTGAGTTCCCGCAGTTCATCGGGCCGACCTTGGTGACGCGGCATGCCGCGCAGATTCGCGAATTCCACGCCGAGCACAGAGACATCATCCTCAAGCCGCTCGACGGCATGGGCGGCATGGGCATCTTCCGCGTCGGCCCTGATGGGTTGAACCTGGGCAGCATCATCGAGACGCTGAACAAGCACGGCGCCGAGACGGTGATGGTGCAGCGCTACCTGCCCGAAATCGTCAAAGGCGACAAGCGCGTGCTGCTGATTGGCGGCCAGCCGGTGCCGCATGCACTGGCGCGCATTCCGCAGGGCAGCGAGATCCGCGGCAACATGGCGGTCGGAGGCAAGGGGGTGGCGCAGCCGCTGTCATCGCGCGACCGCGAGATCGCCGAAGCCATCGGCCCGGTGCTCGCCGCACGAGGACTGCTGCTGGTGGGGCTGGACATCATTGGCGACTGCGTCACCGAGATCAACGTCACCAGCCCGACCGGGTTTCAAGAGATCACCAAGCAGACCGGCTTCGACGTCGCGAGCATGTTTATCGACGCGCTGGAGCAGGCGCTGAAGCCCTGACACAGAGCGCCCGGGCCCGGAGCGCGACAATGGCGGTTTCGCTCAGAAACCGCCATGGCCGTCCTTTCGCTCTCCAACGCTCACCTGGCCTTCGGCCACGTGGCCCTGCTCGACAACGCGGCGTTCTCCCTCGAATCGGGTGAACGCCTCGGCCTGATCGGCCGCAACGGTGCCGGCAAGTCGTCGATGCTGAAGATCATCGCCGGGCTCGAGAAGCTCGACGACGGGCTGCTGCAGATGACGCAAGGTGTGCGCATCTGCTATGTGCCGCAAGAACCGGTCTTCGAGCCCGGCCACACCGTGTTCGAGGCAGTGAGCGAAGGCGTGGCCGAGGCTCGCGCCGTGCGCCAGGCCTATGAAGAACATGCCGAAGGCGTCGACCTCGACGCGCTGCAGACGCGCATCGAAGCGCTCGATGCCTGGAACTGGGAGCAGCGCGTCGACACCACGCTCGCCCAGCTTCACCTCGACGGCACGCGCGAGATCAGCCAGCTCTCGGGTGGCATGAAGAAACGCGTGGCACTGGCCCAGGCGCTGGTGGCGGTGCCCGACGTGCTGCTGCTCGACGAGCCAACCAACCACCTCGACCTCGACTCCATCGCCTGGCTCGAAGAGCTGCTGCGCGGCTTCAAGGGCAGCGTGATGCTGATCACCCACGACCGCGCCTTCCTAGATGCCGTGGCGACCCGCATCGTCGAACTCGACCGCGGCATCATCCGCAGCTACCCGGGCAACTTCAGCGCCTATGAGCGCATGAAAGAAGAGCAGCTCGCCTCCGACGCGCTGGCCAATGCACGCGCCGACAAGCTGCTCGCGCAAGAAGAAGTGTGGATCCGCAAGGGCGTGGAAGCGCGCCGCACGCGAAGCGTGGCCCGCATCCAGCGCCTTGAGGTGCTGCGCGACCAGCGCCAGAAGCGCCGCGACTCGCTGGGCCAGGTTCGACTCGAAGTGGACTCCGGCGCGCCCAGCGGCAAGATCGTTGCCGAGCTGCGCGATGTGAACCTGAGCTTCGGTGAGAAGGTCATCGTGAAAGACTTCACCGCCACCATCCTGCGCGGCGACAAGGTCGGGCTGATCGGCCCCAACGGCGCCGGCAAGACCACGCTGCTCAAGCTCATCCTCGGTGAACTGAAACCCGACTCGGGCCATGTGCGCCAGGGCACCAAGCTAGAGGTCGCCTACTTCGACCAGATGCGCAGCACGCTCAAGCTCGACGCGACGCTGGCCGACACCATCAGCCCCGGCAGCGAATGGGTCGAGTTCAACGGCCAGCGCAAGCACGTGATGAGCTACCTCAACGACTTCCTGTTCTCGCCCGAGCGCGCCAACTCGCCGGTGCGCACCCTGAGCGGTGGCGAGCGCAACCGCGTGCTGCTGGCGCGCCTGTTCGCACTGCCGGCCAACGTGCTGGTGCTGGACGAACCGACCAACGACCTCGACATCGACACGCTGGAGCTGCTGGAAGAACTGCTGCAGGGCTACCCCGGCACGGTGTTCCTGGTCAGCCACGACCGGCGCTTTCTCGACAACGTGGTGACCAGCACCATCGCCTGGGAAGGTGACGAGTCGCCAGGCTTCTGGCGCGAGTATGAAGGCGGCTACGAAGACTGGAAGGCACAGCAAACACGCGCCCGCAGCCTGCGCGAAAAGCCGGCCGCCAAGCCCTCAGCCCCCGCGGCCGCAGCAGCCCCTGCACCGGTCGTCAAAAAGGCGAAGCTCAGCTACAAGGAGCAGCGCGAACTCGAATCGCTACCAGGGCGCATCGAAGCACTTGAAACCGAGCAAAAGACACTGGCCGACCTGCTTGCAGGCACCGAGGTCTATGCCGACAAGAAAAAACTGACCGCAGCACAGACGCGCTACGCAGCCCTCGACGGTGAATTGCTTGCGGCAATGGAACGCTGGGAAGAACTAAGCGCCCGCTGAGCGCAGCGAAAGCGCCCTCAAGCAACGCCCGCGGAACCGGCTTTGCCGGGCCGCCAGGCGGCGCCCCCTGGGGGCAGGAGCGAAGCGACTGGGGGGCCGTCAACTACCCCAACCGGCCAAACCAAGACTCGCTGAAACCAGCGGGCCGCGTGCGGCTGACGATGAGCCCAGACTGGAGGTACAGCGCATTCAGCAGGCGTGCAGCCCGTTCGCTGTCCATTCCCGGCCAGTCCGTCATCTCGCGCAGCGTCACGCGCTCGCCTTGCAGCCGCTGCACCGCAGCCATCAGCGCGCCGGACACGCGCAGCACGCCGAGATCGATGCCCGGAGCAACCCGATAAGCCACGTGCCCCGCGATCTCGGGCAGCAAGGTGCTGCGCGCTCCGCGCAGCGCCAGTTCCCAAAGAACCGGCCGCAGCGAGTGGTAGTGCTGGTCTTCGCCCACCAGGGACAGCTCTTCGTCGCCTGGCGGCCGCAAGATGGCGGGCTCGACATGCAGAACACGCAGCTCGGTGGGGCGGTGGAACAGCAGCGTGTCGAGGTTGATCGGGCAGTGCACGAGGCGGTCGAGCGCAAACACCGTCAAGGGCACGACCGAGTCGCCCATCTGCAGATGGATCACCACCTGCTCGGAATGGCGCACACAGGCGGCCAGCACTTCAAGCGCTTCGGAAGCCTGGCCTCGTTGCTCGAATCGGCTCAAATCGGCGAGCAGCGACTGGCTCAGGCCGGGTTGGCGCACAGCGGTTTCGAGCACCTCGCGCGCTCGCGGGCCGCCTGGTTCATGGAGGTAGCGCTGAAAGTCGCTGACCCGCATGAGCTCCGGCTCGCCAAAGGGGATGGTGGGTTCGAACAAACTCATACGAAAGGGGGAATGTAGGTCAGCCGGCGGGTCGAATGCAACCCGGCCGGGAGGTGGGTTATAGGCGCTGAAACGAGGGCTAAATCGCCTCGCGTGTACGCTCCAGCGCCTGCCAGAACGTGGCGTCCTGCGTGGTCGCAAAGTTGATGCGCATCAGTGTGGACGGGCGCGGTGTCGCATGAAACAGCGAACCCGGCGCCAGCAGCCACCCTTGATCGACCATCGCGTGTGACAAACGTTCCGTGTCGACACCGGCATCGACCCAGCCAAAGAGGCCGCGCGGCGGCGCCGCGAACCGGCAGCCCGCCGATTCGGCAAGTTTGACCGACCGCGCCCGTGCCGCGTCGATCTTCTGACCCACCCGCTCGGCATGGCGCCGCAACAAGCCCTGCTCCAGGCAATGCGCCAGGGCCTGCTCCATGAGGCTGGGCGTGGTGAGGCTGGTCAGCAGCTTGGTATCGATCATGCGGTCGACCAGACCGGGTGGCACGGCCATGAAGCCCACGCGCCAGTTGGGCACCAGGATTTTCGAGAAGC
>Ga0307515_10011223_pt1 | contig 17014 bp, 11 predicted proteins | sample 17_EM_MG_FD_194513 | JGI IMG/M metagenome (GOLD analysis project Ga0307515, IMG submission 194513) | Populus trichocarpa ectomycorrhiza microbial communities from riparian zone in the Pacific Northwest, United States - 17_EM | ecosystem: Host-associated > Plants > Roots > Unclassified | place... | reverse complement strand
GTGCCAGAATGAAAAGAGCGATGCGCAAGCTCGTGGTTCGACGCGAGGTGATCCGCGAGTTGCACAGCAAGAAGCTGGGGTGTCTCGCTGGAGGAGACGCTCTGGTACCCGACACTGGAAAAGCAGACTGCTACGCTGTTGCCGTCGTGCTGTACGACGCTGGGCATCGCTGAGCGATCATTGCAAGATGTCCCGCGGCAGGCCGCGGCGGTCGATCCATCGTGCCAGCGAGACCGGGGCCATGCCCAGTCGCGCCGCCGCGTGGCTCAGGCTCCGCGACGCGCGCAGCGCGACGAGTCGCAGTGTCGCCTTCTCGATCTCCGGCAGCGACGTGCTGGCGTGCTGGCGCACCCATTGGTGATCGAGTGCCGAAAACGGCGTCCGCGGCGCCGCGAGCTCGACGATCGCGTCCGCAGCGTACTCGTCGATGATCTGGCCGATCTCGCCTTCACGGCTGGACAGCGATGGGATCTCGATCGGCGCCACGCCGTATCGCTCGCAGCCCTTGATTGCCTCGGCGCACACGATGAGCTGAACCTGCACCTTGGGAGACCGCAGCGCCTCGAGCACCTGACCGAAGTCGCGCGGCAGCCGCCGGTCGCGGACGCACAGTGTCCCACCGGCGGCGACCGCGAGAGCGGTCAGTCCGGACACATGGTTCTGCGGCGCCCGGACGCTCGCATCGCCGTGCTGTCGCCGCGGATCACAGACGACGAAGGGGCGGTCGACTCCTCGAGCGCGTCGGTGGAGGGAGCTGGCGGTGGGCACCAGATCGCCCTCACCGGACAGCACCAGCGTGGTCAGGTGCGCTGCCGCCATGCGGACGGTCCGAAGCGCCAAGTCCACGATCTCGGGGCTGCCCCAGCCCAGCAGGCGAGCGAGAAACCGGCGCAGCTCGATCGAACCCGCGCTCTCCGCGATCAGGGTGACGCCACCGACGCCGACCTCGATCCCGGGCTCGAGCGTGAACTCACTGCGTCGAGCCCCGTCGACCCTCACGCCGTTCTTGCTGCCCAGGTCACGTAGCAGCCACTTGCCCCGATCGCGCACCAGCTGAGCGTGGTGACGCGACACCTGTTGCGTCGGGTCGTCGATGCGAAGCGAGCAGAGCTCCGCGGCGCCGAGCATACATTCGTCGATCGGGAGCGACGGCAGCGGATGGGCCGCGCCCGTTCCCCATTCGCGCAGCTGGATGACGGCGTCGTCGATCGCCCATTCCGCGGCCCTCGGATTCGTCTTGGTAGGCGGCGCTATCACTTGCATGCGGCTATCGATCTCGACTGCGTTGGGTGCGTGGTGAGGTTTATCGACAGCACAGTTCATTATCGGCTTTCCACGTGGACGTCAACTTGAACGGCGGTGATCGGACGCGCTTTGCGTGCGAAACTGGTCGAGCGCGCCCGGCCATGGCAGCATCGTCCAAGGTCTGCGATCGGATGCTGCCAGCGTTTGGAATGCGGCTTATCCACAGGCCTTGTAGAGTTCGAGGGACACTCCGGACGTGCACATAGACTCACCTGGTGGCAGGAAAGCATCGGGATGTCGAGCACGCGCTCGGCATTGCGCCCGATCCTGCTCGCCTACGACAACCCTTGCCAGAAGCTCACGAATCCTATGGTGAGTATGGGTATACGTTGGCCGCTGGGCGGTGAAATCAACAAGCCCGGGTGCATGTGAGTGATCGTTAGGTGTCGCGCGGGGCTAGCGTGGCGGGGGCGTCCGCGGCGACAGACCATCCCCCGCGGGATCGGCTCGCCGGGCGGGCGGCGTATCCCGGGCGCGAGGATGCGTCCGCGCGGCCAGGGTCTTCAACTCGGCCTCCGCGATCCGCTCGATCCGGATCAGCGGGGAACCGCGCTCCACATCGCGAGCGCCGCCGTCATGCAGCATCACGAAGCGCCCGGACTCGAGCCGGCTCGGGTTGCGATGGCCGAGCGGGCGTTGCTCGAACAGCGCCTTCATCCGCTCGAGCGTTGGCTCGTCCGTCTTGCCGACGAACCAGGTCTCGATCGCCGCGCCGCGCCGGTAGTCGAGCTCGCCTGGACGCTGCGATGCCAGCACGAGCCCGAGGCCCGCCGCGCCGGCTCGCTTGAGCAGCTCCTGCAGCGGCTCCTTCGATGGCGCCTTGCCGGCACCGGCGGGCAGGAGCAGGTCGGCGCCGTCGAGGACGAACACGGTATGGAGCGTGTTGCTCGTGGCCGATGCGAGCTCGCGGCTCACCGATCCGATCAGCTGCGCGACCCACGATCGCAGCCGCGGTCCGTCGCCGAGGAATGCCGTGCTGATGATCGCGAGCGGAGCGCGGCCACCGGCGCTTGACCCGACCAGGGTCGCGGCGGTCAGCGATTCGGAGCCGGGCGTAAACACGTCGGCGTTGCTGAGCAGGGCGGCGAGATCTTCGACCAGCTCGTGGCGAAGCTGGTCATCGCCACTCGCGTCGTCGATGCCGGTCTCGATCAGCGCGATCAGCTCGAGCAGCCCGCTGGGCGAAGGCCGTCTCGCGAGCATGGCGATCGCCTCGGTCAACACGGCGATCCGCTCGGGGCTCGCGTCGGCTTGCATCGTCGCTGCGACAGCGCTCGCGGCGAGCCGCACCGCGAGGTCGTGACCGGCCTCGGGCACGCGCGATAGATCGGGCACCACCGCGACGGAGAGCGGGCGGCCGCCGCGGATCCCGGGTGTGAACAGGCGGACATCGATACGCTCTGCGAGCTGGCGTGCGCGCGCGGGATCCTCGCTCTGCTGCCACCACTCCGGTCGGGCGTAGCCGCTCATCTCGCCGGTGCGATCGAGCAGGATCGCGGGCACGCCGCGCTCGAGGGTCTGCTCGACGAGGTTCAGCGCCGCCGCGATCCGGCCGCTACCCGCGCCGTCGACGATCCCGATGTGGCCCAGGAGCGATATGGTCTCGATCGTGACGGGCTCGGCGTCGAAGCTGGTGCTGTTCCCGACCCAGAGCCGCCTGGCCGGTACCGCGGCGGGTCGAGGCACCGATCGCTCCGCGGCCTTCTGCGACTGTGGTTTGCGCAGCACGGACGACTCTGGAGTTGGGATTCGCGGCATGTCGGGCTCGTCCGCCGGCCTGGCCGCAGGTGCCCCGTTCGAGGGGCTCGGCTCGACGGCGATGGCGGAGCCGCGCGGCGGAGTACGCGTCTCCCTCGAGCTCAGCGCAGGAGGCGGGGTCGTCGAGCCGCCCCGGGTTCTGGTTCGCCGGCTGGTCTGCGGCCCGGACTTCGCGGCTTCCGGCGTCGCGAGCTCTGATGGATCCGACGCGTCCATGCGCGAGGCATGAACGGCCGGGTCGGTGACGGCGCGCGGCGCGTTCATTGGCGCGGACCGAGACGCCGAGCCCCTCGTGAGTGGCACTACCGGTTCCTCCTCGGGCAGCTCCGGGACGCCGTCGACCGGATCCACGGTCATGGCGACGGGATCCGCGGGCGCAGCGCGCGGCCAGCGCGAACCGGACTCGGCCAGCGATGGTGATGCGTCGAGGGGAGCCTCCGCTGCACCGCTCGCTTCGGCGGGCTCGCTCGCCTCGGCGAGACCGCTCGCCTCGGTGGGCGTGGTCGCTGCACGGCGACCGCCGCCGGCCGGCAGCTCTACGCGCGATCGATCGAAGTCGAAGATCTCCACCACCGCGGGAAGGCTCGAGATCGGCCGGTCGCGCAGCTTCCAGGCCGAGATGCGATCGGCCGCGAACGGCGGCTGGAACCGCTGGAACGCGACGAGTGCGCGCAGCGTCGACGCGTCCAGGTAGGCGCCCCGGCCTCGCATGTTGACGAGCTGGCCCATCGCCTTGTCGCACGCTCGGCCGCGCGGGAACTCGAGCGTGCGGACTGCGATCGGCACCGTGCCCTTGGCACGCCTGCGAAGTGACTCGATCTGACTGGTGAACGCGCCTCCGTGGTAGTTGTGGTTCACCACGGCGATCGCCAGCGCGGCGCGGTCTTCGCCACGCGACATTTGCAGGCGCAGCACACCGTTCTTGTACGGGGGCGCGGCGAGCGATAGCCCGATCTCGTGCACATAGGCTTTCGCAGCCTCGGCGACGACGGTCAGGATCTCCTCTTCTTCATCGGGAATCTCGAGATCCTTGGCCTGGATCGCCTCGCTCCACGCCGCTGCGATCTCATCGAGATCCAGCTCGCGGATTGGAGTTTTGACCTCCACGGTCTCATCCGCATTGATGATCTTGCCGGCTGCGGCGCACTGCGCCTGGAACTGATGACACCACTCGAGCACGTCGCGCAGCCGGCGATTCTCCAGCTGGCGGAGCTCGCTCTCCGGAATCGGGTACACCGGCTGCCCAGGGCGGTGAACCGTGCCGTGCTCGGCGAACATCCAGGACAGACGCCGTGCGACGACTGCCTCGATCTCGACGTACGAACGGTTGACTTGCAGCTTCGCGATCGGCGGTGCCTTCTCGAGCCGGTCGAGCGCGGGGCGGTTCAGCTCGGAGCGCACCGTGTTGTAGAGATCCGACAAGCACGCCACCACGGCGACCACCGAGGGGATCTCGCTCACGAGCCGGTACAAGGCGTCGATCGCACGACGGAAGATCCTGGTGGAGTCGGCCTCGAACCCTGCAAGATCTATCTGGTCCACCATCACCACGAGCGCGCGGCCGGTCACTGCCGCAAAGTGCGCGAGCGAACGGAGCATCTTGTGCGGATCGTCATCCCTCGTCCGAGGTATGACATCGCCGATCCAGCGCCGATCGTGGGCGTTCATGTCATCGCAATGCAGGTACTTGTACACGCTCGACGTGGTTCGCGGATCGGGCCGGAGCGCGTAGAGCAAGACCCGCAGCAGGTCGAGATCGAAGCTCTCCAGCTCGGCGATGCCGAGCAACTCGTTGACCAGCTCGTTGATGTGATCGGCGAGGTTGCCGCGTCCTTCCCAGGTGTCGTTGGCGAGTCGCTCGAGCCGCGCGCGCAGCGGTGGCCTGGCAAGCCGCAGCAGGCCGCTGGCGAGCTCGCGCAGCCCTGTACTGCCGGACTGCTCCGAGTAGCGCCGCGACAGCGATTCGACGAGGTGGAATAGCAGATAGCGCGAGTAGTCGTCCGTTCTCGATTGCAGCTGGGCGTAGACCACGAACCCGCGGTTGCCCTCGTGCACGTGGCGGCGGAAGCCGCGCAAGAGGTGCGTCTTACCGGCGCCCGAGTCGCCAAGGACCACCAGCATCTGTCCCAGATCGGAGACGCGCGACGTCATGGTCGCCTGCGCCACGAGCTGCTCGAAGCTGAGGCGTGCGTCGCGATGCACTGCCTCGACATCGAACGGATCGTTCTCGAAGATCGACCACGCCTGCTGGACCGCGCTGAACACGCGGCAGGGCGCCAGGAACGCCTGGACCCGGCGGTCCACGCCCTGCGCCATCGCCTCGCTGGCCAGGATTCGCTTCAGCTCGTCGAGTTCGTCAGCACGCCCGCGACGGCGCGGATCGTCGTCGGACACGCGGCCGAGCCGGCCCGCCTCGGCGCTCATCGAGGTCATCGTCTTCGCGTAGCGCTGGAGTGCCTCGCGCTCTCCGAGTTCCTCGGCTCGGCGGCACAGCGTCAGGCCGGGCCAGCGGATCCGTGCGCCACGGCCGAACGGGCCGCGATCGGCGGCATAGCGGTCGAGGAACGCACGCGCGGACTCGCGATCGACCACGGTGAACTCCCCATACTGCGAGCGCAGGCCGGAGGCATAGTGACCCGCTGCCGCCGCGATGATCTCATACAGCGCGTCGATCTCGCGATCCTCGATCACTCCGTCGGCCATGACCGCGCTGTGGACCACGCGCAGGCAGTCCGCGAACAGCGCCTGCCACAGGATCTCGCTGGTCGTGCCACCGACTGTGGCACGCAGATCGTCGATGAGCGCGCTGCCGCGCGTACCCGCCACGAAGTTCGTCAGCACGCGACAGATCCCGGTCAGATCTGCGGGGATCTGGCCAAGCGCGGATCGGCCACCTGGATCAGCCCGCATGAGTCTCCCGCTGCGAGACGGACGTGCCGTTCCGCTGATCGATGACGAAGTGGAATGTTGCCCCGCGGTCGTTGATCTCGGACTCATTGACCTGCCTGGCGTCCATCGCGCCGACCAGGTCGGCGCGCGCGAGCACCAGCCAGCCGTCGCGGTTCGCGCGCACCAGCCAGTGCTTGAAGTGGTCGAGCGACAGATCGCCGGCCTTGCGATCGCGCTCGATCGTGCGCCAGATCGCGGACACATAGACCTTCTCGCCGAAGCGCCCCTCGGCACCGATGCGGGGAATCGCCTCGCGCACTACCTCGAGCAGGTTCGGCGTGGGCGGTTGCCTACCGCCCCCGCCGAAGGTCGTGGTCGGCGGCGCGCCCCGATGGCTGGGCGGCGCGCCCGTCTGCGACTCACTTGTCGAGGTTGCGGGGGGTACGTGCACCTCGCCCTCCGGCGCCGGCGGTTGCGTGCGCACGTTGCTTGCCGGTGGTGCCGGGGGATCCGCAGACCGCTGCTGCGGCGGCACCGTGGCCGGTTCGCCCGTCGCGAGATGGCCCGAACCCACGCTCAGCAGATCGGCCTCTTCGCACACCCAGCGGCGTGCGAGCGCCCGGGCCATCTTGTTGCGCTGCGTCCCGCTGGCGCCGACAGCGCTACACGCGATCCACGCCGCGAGCCTGGTGGCATAACCTTTGGCGTCCGGCCTCGGGGCATCGCGGGCTTGCCGGTCGATACCGCGCTTGAGGATATGCCCCCGCATGGGATCCAGCGTCAGCTTGCCTCGCGGCATTCCGAGGGCGTCCGCGATCAGCGCATCGCATACGGCCGTCGGTGTGAGCGCACCGCGGATCCCGAACCGCGCGCACAGCACTGCTGCCATCAATGCGTTCTCGGTGCACGCCTGGCTGGCCAGCTCCGATCCTGGTGGCATGCCGAGCGCCAAGGACGGAAGGTGCTTGTCGCGCACCTCGGCCCAGGTCGGGGTACGGGTCAGGTTGAATGCGCTGCGCAGCACACGCTTGCCGCTCTCGGTCAGCGTGCGCGGTGCCTGGCCCTTGCGCTGCTTGCCTCGCTGGCGCGTCTCATCGTCGGGGGTAACCCACGCGCGACGCACCAGCTCCACGAGCAGTTCGACGGCGCGCTGGCGAGCAGCTTCGGGAGACTGGCCCGGCAAGGCCAGCTGCTGGACGGCCTCGCCGAGCTTGGCATGGCCGGGCGGTCTGTCCTGCGACAGACATGCGAGCACGACGAGCTCGATGCGAGACGGCGGAGATTCATCGCGAGACTGAGCCATGGAGATCCTCCTAGAGCAGGGCGCGCGCGGCGCGGCGGCCGGCGAGCGCAATGGCAAGGTGTTCGATCGTCGACGCCAATCGGTCGTCGACGTCCTCGGCGGGGAAGCGCAGCACGAAGTATCCGGCGCGCGCGAGCCGCGTGTCTTGCACGCGATCGCGGTGATAGCCCTCGGGATCGTGGAAGTGGTACCAGGCGTCGAGCTCGACGGCGATCCGGGCCTCGTGAGACACCAGCGCGACGTGGAGCGCCGGTCCGTCCGCGGTGGCGACCTTGCCGTCGAACTCGAACCGGCCGCGCGTCCGGGGATCCCGGCCGAGCGCGTCGAACAGCACGCGCATCGTGCTGCGGCGCGCGCGGCCGGGCAGCCGTCGGGCCAGAGCGTCGACCCGCACCAGCCCCTGCCGCGCCATCGTCCATGCCGCGCCTCCGCGGCGTTCGCCGAACGTACGGGTTACGAGCTCGTCGGGCGCGGTCACTGCGACCGAGTGCGCCGGCAGGTAGCCGATCAGCTCGGCAGCGGTGACGATCGCGCGCTCCAGCCACCGCTGGTCGGGGCTGGGGTGGAACAGGAGCACGGCGGTCGGCGACGCTAGATCACACGCGATGGCCAGGAGCTCGCTTGCGCGCACCGGCGCCGCAGCCGGATCGGGCGCGACGGCCGTCGAGCGCCGGAGCCACGACAGCAGCCAGCCGCTTACCTGCGCATGTGGATCGCGCGGGGCGCGGTCGTCGACCCATCTGCGGCGCTCCGACGTCGAGCGCGCGTCGAGCGAGGCGTCGACCGCCTGAACGTCGATCCGCGCCATCTCGGCGAGACGCTTGCGCGCCTCGGGCACGCAGCGGAGCCAGGGTGTCTGGGCCAGCAGATCGGCGACGACAGCGTCGAGGCCGATCGCCTGCGTCGCCAGCGTCAGGTAGCCATGGCGGGCCGCCCAAGTGCCCCACGACGTCTGCGCCGCCAGCGCATCGCCGGCGACGACGGTCAGCACGTGCACGCCGCACCGGCGCTCCTCGCCGTGACGATCGAGCACCGCGGCGAGCGCCTGATCGAGCACCCAGCCCTCGGTGCGGTCCGGGAGTCCGCCCGGCTCGCCACGCGGGTGCGCGATCGCGCTGGCCCGACTCCGTTCGAGCAACGCTGGCCGCGGATTGGGAGCGCTCGACGGCGATCGCGGTGCATCGGGCCTCGCTGCCGGCACCCGCGTCTGTACGCCGGCGACCGGCTCATCGAGCAGCGCGGCAGGCGACCGTGTGTGCGCACGCGCGACTGGCCTGTCGGGCGCGGCCGGAGCGGGCCGCGTCTGCGCACGCGCGACCGGCTCGTTCGGCGGCAGCGCGGCCGAGCGTGAACCCGGCGCCATGGCGGGCGCTCGTGAATCCGGCGCCACTCGCGATTGCAGTCGCCCGTCGGCTCGACCTGGTCGCTCGGCGTGCACCTTGTCGGAGCCAGTTCGCCGTGGTTGCAAGACCGTGCGTGGTGGCTTGAGCGAAAGATACAGTTCCCCGCAGTCGTCGAACTCAAGCAAGCCCACGCCCGGTACCTGCTTGAAATGGCTATACTCTCGGACGCGGCGGTGTACGTACTCCGCGATATCGCCCACGCTCACTACCGACGATTCATCGCGGGTGCCACCGCGCAACGCCTCGATCAGGTAGCCGGTGAACACCGAGTGTCCCGCGACCGGCCCGCCGTCCAAGGCCCGCTGATCCCCGCGCGCCGAGGTGAGGATGCGCCGGCTGCGGCGCTCGTGAAATGGCACTGAAGAACCATCGGTCCGCACTCCCATCCCACGATGCTGGATGCCAGGGCTCAGCGCGATCCCGCTGTGACACGAATCCAGGATCACCAGGATGTGTCGTGGAGGCAGCCGGGCGATCATGGCCAGCCAGGGCTCGATCCATTCCCAGGAGTGGTCGCGGCCGCCAACCCGATCCGCATCGACCGGGATCAGATAACCTGTCGATACGTGGAGGCCATCCGAAAATTGATCTATTGCGGTGTGACCGTGGCCGGCAAAGAACACGACGAGACTATCGTTTCCATCGAGCTCCGGCTTCAGGTTGCTCGGGAGGCGGCGGATCGCATCGCCGGTCGCCGCAACATCAAGTAGCGGCTCAGCGATCGAGACGAAGCCGAGGTCCTGGAACGCGGCGAGCACGCCGCGAGCGTCACCGACTGCATTGTTGAGATGATTCCACCACAGATAGTGATCGATTCCGATCACTGAAATGCATCGACGTCCATCGCTCATATCGTCGCTGTGCCCGGGAGGTACTTCCGGTAAATCCGACTCTCGGTATCCATTCCCGCGAGTCACCACAGATTCACCATCCAACGGGGCACGAGCACCATAGCTCTATGGCGACACGAATCGAGTTGTGACTACAAGAACAAAATTAAGTCGCTGTACAGAATATGTTAATCCGGATTAACGTATGACTGTATGAATGGAGACTACTCGTACGCTGCGCGTCATGCTCCGTGTGCAAGTGCGTCAGCTGGGCGCGCGCGAGCGTTGGTGAGGCGGCGGTAGGATATCCACCACTCGTTGGTGTCACCCGAGCGCCGGCTCGCTCAGAAATGCTCGCAGGCTTCTGTGCACGCAGATCGCCGTATTCTGCTTTCGAATCGCGTCGCCTTATCAACGTGGCGGCTCCGAGTGAACTCCGACGACGGTCACGGCGCGACGGGCAGCTGTCATACCGCCGCGCCACGGCGTCCGGTCGGCGACATGTCATGACGCGCACAGATTGCGTCGCGGTACTCCCGGGAGCGTCGCGATGAGCGACGAGCATAGCCGCCGCGCGGTTCGCCGCGACCGCCGCTCATGGCAGAGCCGCGTGTGGGCGCGAATCGCTCTCGACAAACTGCGGCGATCAGGATGGCCTCGCGACTCGGCTTCGAATAATGTGGTCCCTCACGGAGGGAACATGAGTGACGGGACGGATCGCAAGCCGGCTGTACCACTCAAACGTCCAGCTCGGCTCCGGCCGTCCTGGACCCGTAGACTCGCAGGGCTGGCGTTAGTTGTCGGCCTGTGTGTAGCAATCTTCAGTCTACGCTCCGACCCCGCGCTTATTGATCGAAGACAAGATTGTGCCGCTGCCTCGCACAAAGGCGAGTGGGCGATGGCTGTGCACCTATGTCAACACGAATTCTTCGTCAGTCACGATCCGAAGAGTGGTGTGCACCTGGCGGATGCTTTGACCCGAAGCGGAGAGGTTGCTGAGGCCAAACGGATTGTAACCTTGCTGCTTGCCACACCTGCACGATCGGATGCATTCCAGATCCTCGGGCGGATTGCTCGGGACGAAGTCAGGAACGACGATGCGATGGTCGCGCTCCAGATCGCGCGCGAGTTGCACCGGCTCGAGGGCAACCCGAAGCAACTCGCGCGCGATGACGGCCTGCTTGCCCTGGTCCGGACAGATCGCAACGAGTTCGCCGAGGCGCTGCGGTTGCTCGATGAGTGTATCAGGATGACACAGGGGGAAGACGATTCGCCCCTGCAACACTACTGCCGGCTCAACGCAGCGAAGACGCTCATTCGCGTCGGCTACTGGGCAGCGGCAGCTCGGGAGATCGCGGCCGCCGAGCAGCTGGCCCGTGATGACATTCAGCGTGGCGACCGTGAATATCAATCCGCAAACCTTGCGCAAGAACAGGGGGACCATGTGACGGCAAGCGTCCGGTTCAAGAATGCGTTGCATTTTCGCCGGCTGTCGCAGCGCGTCCCTCTGATCATCGAGACGGAACTCAACCTCGCGTACTCGCTCGCGGAGCAGAAGCAGATCGATCAGGCACAGCATCACCTCCAGGAGGCAACCCTGCTCGATTCTGATCACAAGAAAGAGCCGGAACGCACGTGGGTGGCTGCACAGATCGCGTATCGAGCGGACGACCTGTCGCGCGCGAGCTTGCTGGTCGAGCAGTACTTCAAACAGCGCTCTTCGGGGGGTTCCGTCGATCGAGACGATCAGATCGATGCCGCGGCCCTCGGGGCCCAAGTCGAGCTCAAGCGCGGCGATCTCGAGGGTGCGGCGCGCTGGGCGCGTCGAGGAGTCGAGCAAGCCGAGTTCGTGCGTGGTGCTCAGTCCGCACTTGTACTGCGATCGTGGGTGCTGGCGAAGCGGCGCGCTCCCTACGAACTGCTGTTCGCGGCACTCGCGCGTGATCATCAAGTCGACGCGGCGGCCATGGTCTTTGATCAATGGCAAGGGCGAACGGTGCAGGACGCGCTGGCGACGCCGCGGCCACCTCCGGGGCTCGATTACGATGGCATGATCGATCGAGTCACTCGACTCGGCGATTGGCTGCGCGTGGTCACGAAGGCGGGGTTCGCGCGGGACGCCGACCAAAACGCCGTGCTGCGCACAATGCGCGACATCGATCTGCTTGCACTGATCGTCGCGGATCGCGACGTCTGGCGCCTGACGGCGAACCACGGCCCGCTTCGGCTATCCAGGGTCGGACGACTGGACGAGATCAAGGGCCAGCTCGACGAGTTTCGGGGTCACCCTACAGAGGGCGAGTTGGCCTCCCAGCTGGGTACGTTGCTGCTGCCCGACGACATCTTCCGGGAAACGCGCGATGTACTGCACGTGATTGTCGATGGCCAACTCGGGGGAGTGCCGGTGGCCGCGCTGCGCCATGGTGACACCGCGCTGATCGCCATACGCCCAGTCGTGCGCTTGCTGCGGCTGCCCGAGATCACCTGCGCGCCCCCGACGCCCCCCGGGCACGCGACCGTGCTTGCCGCCCCCGGCAACAACCTCTTGAACGCACTGGAGGAAGGGGCGCGGGTTGCGAGACTGCTCCGCGCGAAGTGCCAGATGGGAGCTGCCGCGACCAAGGCTGCACTGTTCGCGGCTGGGAGCGCTTCTGTACTGCATGTTGCCTCGCACGGCGCGAATGGAAGCGATGGTGGAGCACTCGTGCTTGCGGACGGCAAGGTGTCGGCGCTGGAGATCTTGGCGAGCCGCCGGGCTCCATCGCTGGCCGTCCTGTCGGCTTGTGATACCGCGACGTCCGACGACACCGAGCTCGCCGGTTCCTTGGCCGCGGGGTTTCTCGGTGCTGGCGCGCAGCGGGTGGTCGCCACGCTGCGACCCGTCTCCGACGCCGGTGCACTCGACATCACCACGCGATTCTATGAGGCCGGCGGCGTCGCCGATCCTGCACGCGCTCTCCAGCGCGTGCAAGCGGAGCTCGCGAAGACCAACAACACCGACTGGCCGAACTTCGCCGTGTTTGGCCCCGATGTGTGCCGCGACGGCACGCGCTGATCGATGATGGCGAGATACTCACAGGCTATCTGTGTACCCACTCACTGGAGGACAAGCATGCGTACTGCAATTTTTGTGTATCAGACCACGGGCCTTGATTTTGACACTTGTGAGAGTAATCTTGAGCTATCCGCGATGAGCGCTGCGACGGTGTCGCTGTCTCAGGGCCAGAGCTCGCGAACGCTCGCACCGGGAATCTACAAGATCGTATCCGATCACGACGTCACGATCAACGGTGACAAGTCCGCCTTCGACGTCGTGGTCACCACGCAAAACAAGGACAGCGATCCCACTCTGCCTCCGAGTCGCGCTTCCCAGAATTTCTCGCCGCTCGATCTCTCCGCGATGAACGCATTCCTGGCCGTGCCCGAGGCAAAGGGTAACGTGAGGGTCTAGCGGGCCGCTCCGTGGGCTGAGCAACGATTGCGACGCCATCGCCCCTCATCCGGGTTTGTGGTCGCAGCAACACTTCGATGGAGACGATGCATGATACAGCGCGCGCTGGTTCTCGGATCGCAGGTCGAAGGGCTCCGCGGCGTCGACAACGACGTGCGGCGGATGGCGGCGATGTTCGACGCGCGAGGGTTCGCCGTCGACCTCCGGATCGGAGCCGACGCCACGCGCGATGGCATGCTCGCCGGCTACGATCGATTGATCGCAGCCTCGGCCTCCGACGATGCGGCGGTGGTCTACTACTGCGGCCACGGCTACCATGCGTCCGTCCCCCAGGAACGGCGCTCGTGGCAATGCATTGTCCCGACGGATCTCCGGGCGGGCACGGTCACCGACTGGCGCGGCATCACGGCGTGGGAGCTGTCGATCAAGCAAGCGCAGCTCACCGCGAGGACCCGGAACGTCACGGTGATCCTCGATTGCTGCCACTCCGCGCAGCTCAGCCGGAGCGATGGCGTCGAGGGCGCGGTGCCGCGCGCGCTGCCGCACCCGGTCGACATCGGCTTCGACCACCACCTGACGGCGCTGCGCGCGATCTACGGCGCGGCATTCGACGCGGTGGACCCGGTGGGCAATCCGCATGCGGTGCGCATCGTCGCCTGCGGGCAAACCGAAGCAGCGTTCGAGTACCCGGACGTAGTGGGGCAGTATCACGGGATTTTTACCGATGTGCTGGTCGACGTCCTGACCGAGGTCGGAACCGCGCCGGTGAGCTGGGCGGCGATCAGCGGCGCGATCCGCGCGCGCGTGCTGCGTCGGTTTCGCCGACAACGGCCGATTGTCGAGGGTCCGGTTCGCCGCGGGCTGTTCTCGCTCGTCGAGTACGATGATCGGCCCGGTATCGCGATCAACGCAGTCGGCGAGCGGTTTCGCGTGTCCGTGGGGCAGCTGACCGGGGCCGCGGTCGGCGACGTCTACCGTGTCGTGCCCTCGGACGCGCCGATCCACGGTGATGCTGCCGCGGTCGCCCAGTTCGAGGTCGTCGAGGTCTCCGCGACAACGGCGACCGTGCGTCGGACGGCGGGCGTACATCCCGTCGCTGCCGACGTGGTCGCTGTTCCGATCCGCCGGTGCGTCCCGAGGTGGCCCGTTGTGGTCGACGGCCCCGGAACCGCGGGCGAAGCCGTGGAGGCCGCGATCGCCGCGTCGCCCACGCTGCGGCTTTCGCTGCCCGGCGAGGTCGGCGCACTCGCGACGGTGCGCATCGCGAACGACTCCGTGACCATCGAGGACGCGAGCGGACCGCTGTTTCCGCCGGCGCCGTTCCCGTCGGGGCTCCGCGGGGTACTCGGGCACGTCGCCAACCTTGGCCTCGCCCAGGGGCTTCGCGAGCTCGAAGGCGAGCAAGGAGTGCACGCGGCCGAGCTGGCGATCGAGCTCGGGACCGTCCGCGATGGCCAGACGCACCCGCTGCCGGATCACGGCAGCGTGCTCGAGCTGCGCGATCGCTACTACGTGAAGGTGGAGCGCCGCGCCGAGCGGCCGCTGTTCGTGCACCTGCTCAACATCAGCGCGCGCGGCAAGATCATGCTGCTCACCCACTTCGCACGCGGAGGCGTCGTCCTGGATCGCCGCAATCCGTCGGTCATGATCGGCCAGCGAGCGGATGGCGCGGTCGTCGGCGTCGGTCTGCGCTGGCCGGAGGGATTGCCCACCAACGGCCTGCCGCGGCTCACCGAGTTCATGGTGATCGCCACGCCGGTAACCACCGACCTGTCGGGCCTCGAGACGCGAGAGCTCGCGGTCACCCGGGATGGCGGAAACCGGCTCCTGTGCGCGCTGGGTCAGCTGTGCGACGGGAGGTATCGCGATGCGGGCTGTGCCAGAGCGCTCGATGGCTTCCTCATGAAGCGCCTCTCCATCCTGCTGGCACCGGGCGACCTCACGCGCGAGGTCGACTAGCGAACCGGCACATTTTCGTAGCGGTAGTGGATAGACGCTGATTCCAGCGCTGCGCGGTCTTCATCGAGCTTGCCACCGGGCAGCGTGGCGGGAGGAGCCTCGATCGAGAACACGTGATACGTCACGGGAGTCGACAGGACCATCTCGACGATCATGCCATGAGCGTCTGGCTTGCAGGCAGCCGAAGGCCGTCGTGCGCGGCACTGCAGCACGAGCTGATCGCCACGATAGATCCAGACGTCGTGGACCTCGCCCACCGTGACCCGCAGGCGATCGCCGACGACGGCGTTGGACCCGGACCGCATCGCCACGTCGCCGGGGATGACCTCGGTCCGCGGCCGCACGTCGCTGGGCGGAACGCGACCGCGACCGACGCCAATCCACAGCACGACCGCACACGCCGCGGCCAGCGCGCCGGCGAGCTGCCATCGCCAGCGCGACGGCGCAGGAGCATGCTCGCCGTCGATTCGCTGCCAGACCTTGGCCTGCCAGTCCGGGTCGCCGGTGAGGCCGGCGCCGATCAGCGGCAGCGCCTCGATCAGCTCCTGCCGCGAGACGTGCGCGCGCCGGCAGTCCTCGCAGCCGTCGCGATGCGGGTCGTCCAGGCCGCGCTCGACGAGCACGATGCCGTCGCGCCAGTAACGCTCGCAGGTCATCGCCCGGCTCCCGCGTCCATCCGCGCGCTCACGCACCGCCGCAGCGCCGGCAGCGCGCGCGCCACACGCTGCTGAAGTGTGCCCGCCTGGTCCCCGGCGACCGCGGACGCTTCGTCGTACGACAGATCCTGGTGGTAGCGCAGCACGACCGCGGCGCGGGCCGCGGGAGCGAGCTTGGCGAGGCACGCCGCGAGGATCTTCGCCAGCCTGCTCCGGTCGAGCTCGCGCTCGGGTTCGTGCTCGTCGGGCTCCTCGTCGGCCGGCGGCTCGTTCTTGAACCGGTTGGTCCAGCGCCGGTGCCGCTTGGTGACGTCGAGGCAGCGGTGTCGCATGATCCCGAGCACCCAGGCGCGCAGCGACGCGCGGCCGGCGAACGTCGGCAGGTCGCGAAACACGTCGACGAAGACCTGCTGGCGAACCTCCTCGGCCAGGTGAACGCTGTGCGTCATGGCGTAGGCGAAGCGGTACACCTCGTCGCCGTAGCGCTTCATCATCAGCGTCAGTGCGCGCCGCACATCGTCCGCGCGCAGCGCCGCTCGAATGTCGCCGTCGTCATGGGCCGTCTGCTCCGCGGCGTCGCCCGGGGGCTTCCACATCGCCATGCTGATATGGCGCCGTCCTCCGGGGCCCGTCCTACAAAAATCGTCCCGGGTCAGCTGCCGCGGGGCAGGGCGCTGCCGGGCTTGGGGCCGTGCTCGTCGCTGACCATGCGGATGTAGAGCTTGGCGGACTTGTTGTCCGGATCGGTGGTGAGGACGGCTTGCCACTCGGCGATCGCGGCGTCTGGGCGGCCGAGCGAGAACAGCGTCACGCCGAGGTGGATGCGGGCGGGGGCGTAGTCGGGCTTGATCCGCTTGGCGTGCTCGAACTCGGCGATCGCGGCGTGGTGGACACCCATGTCGCGATAGACGTTGCCGAGGCGGACGCGGAGATCGGCGAACTCGGGGCAGAGGTCGAGCGCCTTGGCGTACTCGCGGACGGCCTCGTCGAACATGGCGAGGCCGGCGTAGGCGGCGCCGAGGTCGGCGTGCATGTTGGCGAGCTTGCCGCGCGCGAACTGATCGAGCGCGTTGGGCTGGCCGGCGCTGGCCGAGACGGCCCGGGCGTAGACCTCGCGGGCGCGGTCGTACTTGCCGGTGTCGTTGTAGGTGACCGACAGGTTCAGCGCGGCCTCGGTGTAGCGCGGGTTGAGCCGCAGCGCGGTCTCGAACGCCTCCTCGGCTTCCTGGAACCGGCCCTGGGCGTGGTAGACGATGCCGAGCATGTTGTAGATGTCGGGGAACCGGGGGCGCGCGGCGGCGGCCTCGGCGAGGAACGGCTCGGCGCGGGCGAGCTCGCCGGCGTTGTAGTGCTCGCGGCCGAGCGCGATGAGCTGCTCGATTCGATCCGCCATGGCGCTACGGTAGCGCGGACGCGGCTACTTGGGCTGGACCGGCGCCGCGTTGGGCGATCCGGGCGGC
>Ga0307515_10011221_pt1 | contig 17017 bp, 13 predicted proteins | sample 17_EM_MG_FD_194513 | JGI IMG/M metagenome (GOLD analysis project Ga0307515, IMG submission 194513) | Populus trichocarpa ectomycorrhiza microbial communities from riparian zone in the Pacific Northwest, United States - 17_EM | ecosystem: Host-associated > Plants > Roots > Unclassified | place... | reverse complement strand
CTAGTCGCTTTCCTAAGCTTAGTACATTGATAGATAATTGTATTAATTTCTCGAGCTATTTTTTAACAAGATTGTTTTACAAAAATTAGTTAAAAAACACTTTGATAAATAAAATTTTATGTCTCATGATTATACAAAAATATCGTGCAATAATGACCATACTGTACGAAGTATGTGGAGGGAAATCAAATTTTAATCGAGCTGTTTAGCAAGGCGCCTGTCTACAGGGACAGAGCAGATTTTTTTTTTCTTTTTAGAGGTGGTCAAGATTAGAAATTAGTTGAGGTTGATTGATCAATGAAACACCGGGCATGCAATTTCTTCTTGTGGTTGCTCATATGATGGCTACTAGAGGCTTACATGGTCGTTAACTTCAGGGCCTGTAGGATTAGTTGAGGTGCGCGCAAACTGACTTGGACAGCCACGTTAAACTTAAAAAAAAAAAAAAAATTAACTCGCAAAATCCATTCGTGTGAAATTTGTGTCCAAACTTAGCTGAAACTAATGATTTCAGGGTTTAAGACTTTTGCTTCTGACAGCAATCTACTCCACTGCACTCCACCTTGAAACACCGCCAGCATACAAATGTTGACGTGACGGATCCGCCTTCCCCCCTTTTGCCGACACAACATATTTTCTTAAAGAACAATTTATTTCATAGTCACTTTTTTTTTTTTTGTTCTTTAGATTTTTTCCCCGCTTACTCTTCTGATCAGTAAGATTGAAGCACCCTGTGGTTGATTGATCAATGAAACACCGGGCATGCAATTTCTTCTTCTCTCTCTCTCTCGTCTCTCGAGAAGGATGAAACACAAACATTTGAAGTGTTAGTTTGCTAAATCAATGGCTACCATATCTGCACTAACGACTGAGCTTTCCACAATATAGCAAGCTCACAACTTTGAAAAGAAACAGATATTACTGCAAGACTGTAGCGGACATGGATGGGGATATCAGAAAGATGCTAGCAAGTTGGAAATATAAGAATTCCCTATGAAAAAGGGCTCAAGAATTGGAAAGAAAGCCCTACAAAGTACAAACAGAGATGGTAGACCAAACATTTGGTGCAGCTAGTCATGGACCAAATGGTTCGGGTGGTCCAGGTGGACCGAATGGACCTCCAAAGCATTCTTGTGCTAGCCAGCAACAGCACAAGAAGCTCAGGCTGCAAAGCACATAACAATTAATTAGAGAAGGAAAAAAAAAAAAGTTAAAACCAGCATTTTAAGCATTTTTTTTGAAACCCAACCCGACTCGGGTTGACTTGTGATCCGTACGACCCAAGACCTACTTTGAGCCAAGTTTCAATAAAAATAAAGGAACAACTAATCCAGTGTGATCCAATAAAAAACCTGGGTTAATTCGTAACTAGTTAGCATGGAAAACCCAATCAATACCCGTTGACTTTTTTCTTTTCAATTTTTTTTAAATAATATATTTTATTTTTTTATAAAATAAAAATTAAATTGACTTGAATTAACTCGGATGAACTCTCCTAACCGTAAACCAGAACTTTCCCTAGCTATGATTTCAGGGCTTAAAGCAGTCTGGCATTTCCTGGAAAAAAAGTTTTTTTGCAACATACTAAGAAGTTATAATGTCACAAAAGCCACCGAAAAAACCTGGTGGTGCCGGACCCCATCCCAGTGGCTGCCAATCTTATAGTACCCCCCTCATCAATTCCGGTTTCTGGAGCATCTACAGCTGAATCAACTGTGACAACACGAAGCACCAAGAATGCAAATTATAATTATTGCTCAAAGCTCCAGCTGAAGCAATAGATAGGAGGATGAAACTAAGACATATTTTAACCGTAAAGAACATGAGGCATAAAAAGTTGCCTGCCTTGGAGCTGGATCTCTATCAAAGAGATATATGAATATTTCTCAACAGAGACCAACTAGATCGGCACTGATAACAGCATTTGACTCGAGCGCCAAGCCTTTTATAATTGCAGAGAACAGATCTTTAGAAATAAACTCTTAAGATTGCTACAAGAATCACACTAGCACAGAAGGATGAAACTGTTGTCACTGCTTCACCATCTGTCCATGTGAAAGCTTCTAAACAAATCAGAAATGCCAGAACAGCCAAGCTGTTCTGCTTCAAAAGAAAACTGTAAATTGGAAGAACAAGTAGGGCTTGGGGAAGAAAATAAAAATACAACAAAGAGCATTTCAAAAAATCAACATAAGCCTATTCTTATGTGCACATACTTGACCATAGAGTTTGATGCAAATGCACCAATTCCTTTAGAGAATACGCGTCCATACAGCTAGCTAGCATTGGCAGATTGTTCTAATGAACGAAGCCCGTTATTTAGTCCAGGTGAAGCTACTGTAGAGAGAAGCAGGCACATCTCAGTACTGAGTAAGGTCTCGAAGCCGTTTTTCTTCCATTACTTCATCTCACAAGTCTGCCCCAGCAAGGATGCCAAGGAAATCTGGGACCTTTGCTTTACCCTCATTCAAGAGACTGGACCAAGAAAAGGTAAGAGCTTGCTGTGCATGGATAAATAATGGATGCAAGACATTTTCCAGCCAGGCCTCCCACATTTCCATAAGACAACGTTTAACCAAAGGTATTAAAGCTGAAAGAACAAGCTACATTCCATGTCTGAACTCCATTGACTGTATATTCTCCATTAGCGTGCCACACCAACAGAATGAACATCCGAACATTTATAAAACGTATCACCAATGATCATTGAGAGGTCCAAGTGAACCAGAAAATAGATAGTGCGTAGTCCACCACTTGTGCAAAAAGAAACTGTCTTAACTCACCAAATGCTTGAACTTAGCATGGTGGATCCGATCATGCAACAAATCATCCTATGATATTATAAAATTTTATTGTAAGAAAATGTTGTGAAATCAATATTAGAACTTATTTAACAGCTTAGTACAAGCCTCTTTGATCATAGTATTTAACAACTCAATTATTGACAACTTTTTTTAAAAAAATTAAATTAAGTTTGACACATAGTGGGTAAAATGATCTCTCTTAAAATATTTAAGAAATATATTTTTTTATTTTTTATATATTTTTGACAAATGGGGTCTTGAGTAATATTTATTTTGTACTTGAAGCTTTTTATTAAGTTGAGATAATTTTCATTTTATAAAATATAATTGATAAATATATATTATTTATTCTTGAGATTTTTTGTTAAGTGTGGTCTTGAATCATTTTTCAAAGCTCTTAGCTTAAACCGGTTCTAATTCAACACAACGCAGACATAGACTAGTGTTTTGTTCAAGGTTAAGGTTCAAGTTCAATGGCTTTCCTTGATGATACATGTAAAATAATATAAAACAAGAATCATAAAGCTTTCAATGGTGATTCCTCTTTTAAAACCAAGTTTGTGTTGAGCTCGAGGAGAGCTTCAGGAACCATTGAAAGAGTATGTTTACGAAACATGGAAGAGAGAAAACTCGAAAAGTGTTGGGTGCTTATTTTTTAATGTTTAGAGGTCGTTTGGTTTCTTAGATTTCTTTTTAAACGGAGTTAATTCAATATAGACTAAGCTTTAAAAAACTAAGTGAAAATTAACTTGGTTAAACTTGAGGATCATCGAATCAACCAACGATTTGGTTTGCCTTTTTAATTATTATTTTTTAAAATGACATTTAACTTTTTTTAAAAAATAAATATAAAATAACATCATTTGATCCGGGCCTTGGAAATGGTTTTCATCAGCAATCAAAATGCCACAGCAACCTTTCACCTTCACGCCATAAAAGTAGAGAGAGAGAGAAGGAAGAAGATACTGTCACCAAAATATTAACCAAGCTATGCCGTAAGATTCTGTTTGGGCCGGAATCATTCGAGAGAAATTGCTACGATGAACATGACAAAAGTTTGCATTCCTTGCCCTATGTTTGACCATTGAATATTGATCATGTCCAGTGCTTTTATTATTACAGCAGTTTACAAACTTCGCGCTAATCACTCTCCTTGACTTCAGAAAGGAAATCTAGACATGTGACTGATCCAAAGGAATAAAGAACTCAGGCTTCCTGGAACTCTTAAAGAATTATTGGCATCTTTTACTAATCTGAACATAACTTAGTTTTCAACAAGAAAATTCTAATGGAAAGGAAGAATAATAAACATGTACACATCAATGGAAGTTTCTCACCATCCCCAAAGAGGGCAGAAATTTTTCTTCTATGGAATGAAGAAATCTAAAATGGGAAAAAGAGAATAGAAAATCTGATTTCAGCTCTCGAAACATTTTTAACCAAGTAAATATGTTCTTGTGTGTGTGAAGAATCAAGTTGTTTTAGTACACAGATTGCAGTGTGACTCTTGTATGGGAAATCACCAGTTAACAAATCTGGTATCCATGCATGCAACAATGTTTTAAGCCATGCTCTTTTTTCCTTTTAACTGAGTATCTCTGCTTTTATCTTTTCCAGTTGGCAGATTTGACGATCCTCGTGCATCACCTGTATTCTTCTTCTTTCGCCTTGGAGCACCGACACCAGCAGGGTCAACCAACGGGCCAGACCAAGTTTGTATTGGCTCCTTTGAGTATGTGAATGAGGTAGTACTAAATGGCACATCAGGAGGAACAAGCGCAGGATCAATGTGGTGAGAAGATCCTAAAGTATAACCAAGAGCTCCATCCTGATGTGGTGGGGGAAACTTTTCACTCTTGCTTTTTGCATTTGCATGGTTAATTAGGCGCCTTCTCTGTTGTAGAAAGAAACAGCATGATTAACAATTAAAAGAACTAAAAGGCAAATTAAGTCATCGGTTCACTGAAAATTCTCTCGGGTTATTGTGATGATTATGAAAACATAGATTTCTCATATACTTGGTATTAGAAACTCCTCTACTCTTTGTTATGGTGGAACGAAGGGCGGAGGGAGACAACAGGTGTTTATACCTTGTTTGGCAAGATGGATATGTACTCCAAAAATGAATGGAAGGATCCATCTCTTCTATCATCACATTTTTCAATCCTTCCAATTAGAAAGGATTGTACCCAATCCATCCAAACAGAGTGTTAAAAGCGGCACAAAAGGAGGATGCTCCCTTGCCAGGCAATCTCAAACACATTGAAAGTAGCAAAAGGAACAAAATGAAGCTCTTGAAAATTAAACATCCGGTCCGGATAAAATGAATAAAACTCACAAGTCACAAGTGGCATTGGCGAATGGGAATTTTTTTTGGTCAAATCTGCTGCTATGAAAAGGGTGGAAAAGTAACAGTCTTTCCACACATTCCCCACATGCTATTCCATTTATTTGGTCAGTTCTTCGCATAGAAACTATAATCCTATGGCATGAATGTTTAAGCATTTGTAAATGAAAGCACCAGAAACTAAACAGCAACAATAGTTCATGCGGGTAAATTATCAGACATACATCAATATTGGACTGGAGCTCTGCATTGGCATCAGGAGCTGGCATTGCCCTAGCATGACGTTCACGTGTTCGCGTTTTCTTTCCAGCATCACCTTGGGCTTTGCTGGCAGCTCTTAGTCTACACAATCAAACAAAAATGACTTTCTCTAGAGAGAGAAGAAGAGATAACAGACACTTGGTACACCATATATGAAAGAGAAAAGGACATGTTTAAAGAACATCTGTGATGTAAAACAAAACAGATGAGGGAAAAGTAGAATGGTTGCATATTGATCATATTAAAATTCCAGGCAACTTCCATGGGTGGATATAGAAGAAAGCACAAAAAGAACAGAATGACAACAATCAAAGCAGACTTTATTGAGTTTATTTGCTTTCTTTTATTCCTTCGTGCTAACTCTAGTTTATTCTGACTTGATAGTTTTGTAGATGTTTTACTCCATTCCATATACAGTGTCTCTCAAACCTGTCGAAGAAAAACTTGCCTTGAATCATAATGATGTTTTAGCTTTGTACTGTCTGCAGAAATCATTTTACCAAATACTAGGAGAAAAACACAATCATATAAGCAGATCATAGCTGGTTCAGATAAAATATTAACATTCAAAGGTTGTGTTTGTGTGTACATGCACATCTTAGCCACCCACCCATCTACTTATAAACAAGGCTGTGCATGCTGGGAAGGAGGGAGAGAGAGCGACAGGTTAATTTTTACCAAGATTTTGCACAAAAACAATAACAAAAGCATATCTAATGGGGCACCTTCGAGCTTCATCATCTCGTCGTTTAGCATCCATCTCCTTACTTGGGGGATATTTTGGGAGACTAGAAGGTTCACAAGCATAAGGTTCTGTTGTGAAGAACTGCATAATAAAAGTTACAGTAATGAATGGAATGATTAAGCATGATATACAAAAATATTTCACATAATTTGATATCATTATGAGGAATGCCTCTGTTTTTATAAGTTACACCAGTTTTTAATTCCAAAAGAAATAAAATAGAGTATTAAATTTTTGAGGGATATAACCAATGCTTTAATGTCAAACTAACCATAAAATTTCAAAGTCAATGATGCTAGCAAATGCCAAGATCAGGTTTAGATCCATTGAGGCAGAAGCCATCACTGAATCAACTTGGTTTTCCAGGGGAAAAAAAGCATGCAGTGTAATTGATTACCTAATGGTCGTAATCTGCTGATTAATTTTATTATTGTTCCTAATGATCAAAATCTGCTTATTCAATTTTTATCATCAAGTGTAAAGCAGAGAGCAAAACACTACATCTTCATAACTAGAATAAAATATTGGTTAAATTAACCAATTCCACCTTGAACTTTCAGTCAAACTGAAATGAGTCCCCAAACTTCAATTTTTTTTTTTAATTTAACTACTGTGAACTGTTTTTTGGTAAAAAAAAAAACTCTCCATTCTGGTTTCCTTTCCTCCTTTAATTTTGAGGGCACATGACAATCTATTTCTGATTTACAAGAAATGATTGTGCTCAAGTTAAAAGAAATCCACTTAAGAATTTTATACAGTCTCTGAGCCATTAAGGTTAGCTAGTTACTGGATCACTATAAAATTCAGTAGCAGGGTTATTTAAAGTACATACAGCAAGCAAACCAACCAGACTAGTACTTGGTTCCCCCCCCCCCCTTCAAATTCCAGTTTATTTGAGGTTATATAAACACAGTGGTAATCCGGGGTTTTTATCAGCAACAAGAAAATTTAAGATCATATGGGAATCCAAGATCTACTTTCATGTTTATTTTAATTTCATCCAGAATTCAGGGAGCAGAGCAAAGCAAACAACTATCATTTTTTTGGACCCCTCGAAGAAGACACTGGTTTGACAGGAGTTGACAGAAAGAAAAGGCTTACCATAACACAAGTATGGAGATGCGGCAAAAGTTGAAGACTCCAAAAGACAACAAAACTATTGAAAATGTCATAACTTACTTCACTCTTTAGGGCAGCTGTGGCTGTCTGACGTTCCACTGGATCAATTGCAAGAAGAGTTTCGATGAGGGGAAGTGATGATGGTGGAAAATCTTTAAATGTCTCTCTTATGCATCTTTTGTAAGGCTCTCGAGGCTTAAACAAAGTTGCATTTGGCAACCTCGATTTTTTCCAGTATTCATCTGATGGCGAACCACATAGCTTATATATCTTATGTAGTTGCTCTACCTAGATCATCAAAGAAACACTTGTGTTCAGAATTGAGAGCAGCACATTCATTCAAGTGTAATATTGCATTTGAATAATTTGCAATTTTGCGCACACACAAACAAAAGCACAATATACCAAGATGCACCATTCTCATGGAAAACTAGCTAAGACTCAAGCAGAAAACCGCAACCACTGCCAAGGTGTAACATATCAAAAAATTCAACTATTCATTTATCAAACTCATATTCACATTCTTTGCTAATTTTTGTCACTGATTCTGTGTTCCATAATCTACAAAATCGTATACATGTATTAATCAATAGCTCATTTATGTTAACCTTTCACTGCCAAAGCCAAAAGATCTTAAGCTTTAATGTAAGCCCTAGCATTGTATCCATGCATGTCCTACACCATTACATAGGTGCAGTTTAGCATCAAGTTTTGGGAACTAAATTGACTCAAGGAAAATCATCTTCTGTACATGTATCAAAAGGCTGGACAAATGAAATTTCAACTGCAACAAGATAATAGTTACCTCTGTACGACCAGGCATAATGGGCTTCCCAGCCAGTAACTCAGCCAATATACAGCCTGCACTCCACAGGTCAATGCTAACACCATAGTCAGTAGCCCCAAGAAGAAGCTCAGGAGGCCGATACCACAGAGTAACAACCCGGCTTGTCATTGGATGCTTGTTATTAGGATCAAAGAAAGACGCCAATCCAAAATCAGCAATCCTAAGTATTCCTTCATTGTCAATCAAAAGATTTGATCCTTTAATGTCACGATGAAGCACACCGCGTTTGTGACAATGCTCAAGTCCAGATAATAGTTGATGCATGTAACATTTAACCTGGGGTGCGAACATTGGCAAATGTTTAATAAAAAACCAACTTCAATAATAGCTCTGAGGATATCCACTCTACTATTGATTCAAGACAGAATTGGGCTAACCTGAGCCTCTGTAAATTTTACTGCAGGGCTGGCAGCAAGTCCAGCTAAATCATGCTCCATGTACTCAAATACCAGGTACAAACTACATGACATCCTGGAAGTAACTAAACCTTCCAACTTTACAACATTAGGATGATTCAATCTTCGCAAAATGATGATTTCTCTCGCCATAAACTTCACACTCTCTGGTTCCAAATTATCAAAACGAACCTTTTTAAGGGCAACAACTTTCCCTGTCAATAGATCTCTAGCTTTGTACACATTACTATATGTACCTGATCCAATCTACAATCAAGGATGGAGGCAACAATTTGAACAAGACAATTAACTTGGGTAAACATTAACAAATTGGAAAAAAAAATGACCATGTTATATAGGGCGAACCCCCTATCTCAAATGCCTCTAACCACTTTTTTTTTTGTTTGAATTTGAACTAAAACTTACCATTAGTATGATATTACTTATAATGAGATAACAGCTACATCTTCTGTGGCAGGCATTCAAGATAGGACTTCTCTACCCAACTAACCACTATTTCACTGTTAGTTTCAGAAACAACACAACCACTGAATCTTGAATTCTGAAATAATACCTCACCTTGTCAATCTTCTCAAATGTGTCTGCCCTCCTTGGAATCCATCCATTTAGTGCCTCTCCACAGACTGCCGACAGCCAGGGTGGCCACCCAGCTGCAACCTGATCACCACGCATTTGTCCGGGCAGGTTACTCGGCTTATAGTTTGGCCTTGACCTCCTCCTCTCTCCCCTAGGTTTTTTATCCCCATCAACTTTCTCCTCCTGAGTTTCCTCATTTTGAATCTCAACAACACTGCTAGTAGTATCGGTCTTTGTCACTGAAACATCTTCTACTTTCCTCTTGGATTCAACTCTTGAGTTCTTAACCTCTTTAGACTCTGAAACTATGCCCGAAGATACCTCTCTCCCAAGAACACACCCCATGTCTTAAACCTACATCTCATTTCTCAACATGGTCTATCTGGGTTTCCCAAGAATCAGCAAACAACCACTGCAAATCAATAAATTAACCACTAAGCATTAAAACAATCCAAGAAAATAACAAATTTGCACTAACTCCTATCTACTACATGATCCAACAGAGTTTAAAATTCACAGGTCAAACTAGCTCAACTGGCCAAACTCCCATTCCAAAATCAAGAAAATCCTCAACCCAGATTCATAATTCTCAAGATTGACAAAAACATCAGAATTAAAAGTAAAAAACAGGAGAAAAAAAAGATCGGGAGATAGAAACTTTACAGTTCAAACGAGCTCACCCTTAGAACCCTAGAGCAGGTATATAAATAAAAACAAGTCAGAGGAAACCTAATCTTCAAAATTTAGGCCCTTTGAAGATTCATTAACTAGAAAGCCAAGTCAAAAATGATCTGAGCCCAAGTGGAGAAAAAGAAAGAAAAAGAGGGCAGTGGATTGAGAAAGACAAGATATTTAGCTTTGAAGACAAAACAGAAGTGAAAAACTGATCTGAAAGGGAAGTGGCTGGTTAAAGAAAGTGATGTCAATTGAGAAAGATACTTACTTTGATTGAATCTGAGTGAAAAGAGAGAAGGGACAGAGAGAATACAAGGAGTACAATATTGAAAAAAGTTTTGTTTTTGTTGGTGGTGGTGGAAGCGGTGGTAAGGAATGGTTTTTTGGTCTCTTTTGGGGTCTTTCTTCCTTTGTTTTCTTTTTGGTTGGGGTCTTTGTTTCAGACAAGAAAAGAAGAGAAATAAAGAGAATCAATCAAACCAAACAAAACAGTAGCTCATCACTTCCTGTTTTGTTCCAAGTCAAATCCACAACAATCTCCCTCTCCCTCATATTATATTTTTTTCCTTTTTTTTTCATTCCTTGGGGGCATGTTTTGCTTCTACATCTTTCTTTTCTTTTTTAATTTCTTAGGGAATTTTTTTTTAATTTGTTTTAGATGGGTGAATTTGTTTAGAAATTTGTTCTTTTGCAGGGGTAAATGTTATGTTACTAATAAAAAAATATTATGAATTTTGAATTTAACTCAAAAAAAAAAAAACACAGAATAAGATTATATTTAGTATTATAACGCATCACCATATTAAAAGCATAATTTTAATATATTTAGTTAGGTGGACTGCAATAACATATTTAATTTCTAAATGGGTATTATATATGAGGATAATTTAATTATTTCATCTAATTTAAAATTTTATGTTGACTGTAAACTATAATTTTTTTAAAAATAACAGATAAATAAAAAGGAATTTCTCATATATTTTATTAACCATTAAAATAGCTAGAGTGTTGGCTAAGTGTTTGAAAGGTTTTTTTTTTTTCCAGGGGATATTCTCCTAAATCTGATTCTTCTTAAACTGGTGGGAAAAAAAGGGTTAATTATTTGAGTTCCCAAGACATTTTCAAAGACATTTCTAATGTCACTCTCCTTCCCAGCTCATTACTTCCCTTTGAAATCAATGCTCCATTTATGAATAAAAATTGTAAGGGTGTTTTTCTTCTGAAGAAACCAAATTTTCCTAGATGCTACAAGGATCCAAGAGAGCATCATAAACCACGCTTAGACTTGGAAAAGATTTTTTTTGGATCGACCTAGAAGGGATCCAAAACCATCATTAAAGTATAAAAAATGATTCTAGCCAACCAAGTCTTACTATGAACTCCACAGCCAACATAATATATATATATATATTCCATCAAATGTTTAAATTATTCATTCACAGACAGGTTTAGCTCATCCATATTATACTCGATAAACAAACATCCAGTGGGACCTCAGCCTTTGTCAAATGTGTAGGCTTCCTGTACGACCCTATCAATTATGAGTCCCGCTTCGATTTTCTTCATCCCTTGTCGAGAGATTTACTTGGCTAAAATGATGCTTTTCAACCTGTTTTTTTGGCCATCTATTGCTTTTTCTTCCCCTCTCCCGGAATATCTGCCGGATCAGAAGTACCTTGACCAGATATGAAAATTGAACAGCAATGGCGGGGGCAATGCTTTCTTGTCACCTCTTGCCCTTAATAAGAATAGTTGCCTGTTTGCAGTATTGTCAGTCTTTTCATTTATCCTAATTGCAACTAGCAAGAGACGCAGTCCATAGTTTTCCAAATATAATTTTGCACGAAGTGTCTGATTCTGACAACTGCTCACTATCATGTCCATGAGAATTAGAAAAATACATTGGAAACAAGTCAAAAAACAAAATGAAAAACAATTAGACAGGAAAAAAGATAATTTTACATATAGAAATAAGGAGCTGCACCCTAATTTCTCCTCCAAAATTGCGGAGCAGCACGTTTCCTCAATTTTCTGAGTTTTCTCAACCCTCACTCGTCTCTCTCCTCCAAAATTGCGGAGTCATCCTCAACTTTCTGGATTTTCTCAATCCCCACTCTTCTTCTTCTTCTTTTTCTCTTTTTTCTTGCTTGGCATTTCAGATTCCTCATCCTGTTCGGCTTCGGAATGTTTCCGCTTCTTTTTCTTCTTGCCTCCCTCCTCAACATTTTCAGCTTCGTTTTGAACACCATCATTCTCAGCTTGATGTTTCTTCTTTTTCTTCTTTTCTTTCTTAGCTTCCCCTTCGCCATCCTGTTCGGCAGTTCCATTTCTGTCACCTGGCACAGTTGTTTCTTCTTCAGCTCTCTTCTTCTTTTTCTTCTCTTTTTTCTCTTCTCCACTAGCTGGAGCCTCCTTTGCTGGTTCTACTTCGAACTTCCTAGCAGTTGAATCTGGTGTTTGGCCAAGAACAGCATCTGCAGAAGGATTATATGTCTGCACAAAGAAAAGGGCATTAAAGGAGGTTAACTACAAGAAGAAAGAAAAACTAACAATCATACTCAAAACAAGAGGTGGACCTTGGCAGGAGTTATCAATCCTCCAGCTCCCTTCTTCCTATCCTTGTCATAAGCTTCTATCTTTGGTTTGCCCTTAGCTGACCCAGCAGAGCGACCCAATTCTTTTCCTTCGAGATTCCTTAATCGTGCTTCAAGCTACAAATTACAGTGTCTAAGAAATCCCCCGACAATAAAAGTTGACAAAAGGAACAGGTTATTGTTGTCTCTAACATGAAAACTTCCATAACATACCTTTAGCCGGTTCTCCAGTCCCATAGAGTCATCTTGGGCATCTCCAAGAGCATCATATCGGATTGCAAGTGCAGATTTTGCAGCTAGTGACCTGGAAATTTTACCCTTCAGCTTAGGGGGAGCCTGACCAACCAAGGATGCATGGTAAAGAAGCCCATATTTTGGAGTAGCATGCTTTGTTTTCAGAGCTCTGAAGAGAGCCTTTTCTGCCCCAAGAATCTGTATAGTGCTACCAGGCTGCTTTGCAAGATTCAACAAGCTACCTCCGTGGGCAATAAGCCGAGCTCCAACGAGTTCTCCAACAAGAGCAGTCAAGTTTGGTGCAATGGTATTCATCCTGCTTTTTAAATAATCATACAGTTGAGCTCTATATTCAGCTAAAGATAAAACCTGGTCACATAGTTCTTTGATATTCATCAAGTCAACATCACTAACATCACTTCCCATTGATATCATAGCTGCCTCCTTCAGTTCTGCTTCAACTTCTTCTGGCAGTATCTGTGAAATTTTAAGAAAGAGATTAATGAAACATTCAAGAGACCATCTTATCCTACAATAGGAAAATAATATAATCAAGAGTGGCCTCGTGATCCAACATGCTGTTTGACAGTAAGGAGGGATATTGAACATTCATCTTAGAGAGGATTGCTCACTAAAGGATATTTGATAACACATTCAGGGTCAAGAATTAGGTAAAGACAGAGCCAGTAGCAGTATCAACATGGATCAAGACAGGATAGCATTAGAGAATATAATGTAAGCGGGTGGCATCACTGATTTCATGATAACCCCATTAACCACACACACACACACACAGAGGGAGGGAGGGAGGAGGAAACACAGTTTATTGCAATAAACAAAAGACTGGATTCTACCTCAGAGAAATCAAGCTTTGCAGCATTATCACGGCAACCCATTAGTTTCACTGCTTTGGCATAAAGGATGTTGTCCTGTATGATCTTGGCAAGCTCAGGAAAATGCCAACCATACCATTCTCGAACCCTCATTGCATATGTGTTCAGCTCCTTATCAAGATCGTCGAGTAAACCAATGGCTTGAATGATCATTGTGTCAACCTAAAACAGAGCAGTGAGCATTATGATTACAGCACCCCAAAGAAATACAGATGCTCTACAAAGAAATGGCAAAACTCAAATTCCAGATACATATAGCTCAGCAAAAATAAAAGCGAGATAATTATAGTGCAGCACAAACTTCTGCCAATCTAATGGTCTGTCTTAGAAAGCAACCAAAGAAAAATATTCTTCAATAAATGACCAATGAAGACAAAGGCACAAATGACATTGATTGAAAAGCACAAGGATACATGCCATAAACATGTTAGCTTACATTTATACATACATATCAACAAGCAATGATGGAACATGATTATAGATACAGTGATGATTGAACCACAGAAAATAAGACACATCAATGTAAAATAAATACCTTATCAGGGCTGAACTTCAGTTTGTATCTGGATAGACTGTGAGACAAACCCAAGCTCATTGGTGCCAAATCTTGAGTAGCTAAACCAGATATGAGTTCTGTCAACTGACTCCTAACACCCCTCATCAATTCCATGACACCATTGTTGTGAACACATTCTATTTTCTGCAATGTGACAATTGCTGACTTAGACAAGGTGAGACTTAAAATTGAAGATGACTGTGAAAATAAATCTCTAGAAATATGGGCAGACCAGTTTATCCTTTATTGCATTTCCAAGCTTTGAATCAGCTACACCTAATGTTTCACCATCACAGTTAGCACGCAAGAATTTCCGCAGACCTTTGCTGGTTGAGCTTTCAATTATTTTGGTAGCAGCTTCCAAAGCCTCAGCTGTGTTCTCAAACTTTGAAAAAGCTTTCAACTTCACCACCTGGTGTTTGTACCAAGTAACAGTTAAATTCGAGCTCAATACAAGCACATTACAGAAGGAAAAATTTCCTATAGCAGGCATGGCAACCAATTTAAAAGGAGAAACCAGGTACCCTTAGAGCTTGTAGATATTATATGCTATGTAAAATAGAAAAGTATATTTGAAGATGTTGGGCGTCAATTAAAAAAAAGTAGAAGCAGGTTCTGTAATCAAACATATTTTTAATCAACCAAAGAGGTAATGTAGAATTCAGAATACTCAAATAGCAATACAAACAATAAATTAATTGAGATTGCACATTAGATGTATAGAAAATAAAATTTTCAGCAAAAATATAAAATGAATCCTCGGCTGGCTATCCTCTTTCTAAACTACATGAGATTAAGTACCTTTCTTGCCGAGTCTGGGCTTGAAAACTCCTTCCCCAAATCCTGTAGCAAGAGACATAAATGCACAATTAACTTTGGCACAAAAAAAGAAGAAGTAATATTGCGCTATTTGTGCAGAAAAATAAACTAGAGAAAACCGTACACTGAACCATAATTGCTCTAGCCTTCAGTTATTTCACAGACAAGAAAAGAAATACTTGAATTGACCTCACTATGTATAACAGAGATACATACATTCACCACTCCAAAACGAATAACACATAAACAACCATGACGAACATAACTCTATTATCCTCACTTTTCTCAAAAACCAAACAACAAACAGAAACAGAGTTACAAAAAATGATTACCTCAACTTTAGATAGCTTTCCTTCATCCAAGACTTTAAAAAGGGCAAAGCCCCCTGGCGTCTCGAATAGCAAAAGCATCTTTCAATACCTCTGAAAACCCTGCAAAATCAAACACCATCCCATTACTTTAAGCTACTAACTTAACCATCCCACTTCATTCCAACCACCTAAAACTCCCAAAAAAGCCGCACTTTACTAATTTTCACTTATCAAAACAAGCATTCAATGATTCACAAACTAACAACAACTAAAAAAAAACAGACACAGAGAGTAACTCTTTAAGGAACAAAGAGAACCAACTTCACGAAGTTAAAAGCAAAACCCATATAAAAAAACAACCTTTTTAACACCAATCACTTCCAAAAGAAGAAACAAAAGACACCCGCTTTGGTATCAGACCTTTCTACTGCACCCAAAATAGCAGATATCATTTAGAGGGAGAAGAAAACAATGAGAAAATCAAGAGATACACATATAGGAGTCTTTCATCATAAAAGAAAAGAAGAGAAATGGGGAAAAAGTAGAACTTTGAAGAGGAAAATTGCTTACCTCTCTTTACAACAACTGCGTTCTCCAGAGGAAAGAAGAAAGGGTGCTCTTAGGGTTTAAGGGCCTTTTATACATTGGAGTACTAGCGATTCACACAGAGGCTGAGAGTCGAGACTCGCTGTTTAGGGAGGCTGGGGAGTTTTTAGTACTCGCTGTGGCTGGTGGACATCTGTGATTAACGGGGGTATCTTAGGGATGTTAAATAACGAGTTGGGAGTTTTTGGGTAAGTTGGGGTTTTTTGGCTCACGTGTCATGTCAAGGGTTAAGGTGGTGTTTGCATTTATTTATTTTTGTTCACTAGGGTTTTTCGGTTAAACTTTGTTTGCATCCTGTATTTTCATCATTTTGTCTAAAAGACCCCTGATTTATTAATTTAATTAATTGAACATTTTTTTAATTGTATTTAATCGAGTATAATTTTTCTAAATAGAAAAGGAGATAATTGGGTTCCGATTTGAAATCAGAAGGAGGATTTATTTCATCTCCGTCCTCAACTACGAGAATGTTCCATTTAAATTAGGTTTTATAGGATATCTATCAGGATAAAAAATATTCCGATCAAGTTTTATCGGATATTTATAAGAACAACAGATTTTTCTATGTATGAATCTTTACTAATAAAATTTAGGAATGATAAATTAAGTTCTGAATTTCTCTCTCACAATGTTCTTTTAAATACAAATTCAACATGACAGAATGGATTTGGTGAACTCCATGATAGTTATTTGAAGTCATGTAATAATGTTGATGGGCTTTCATAAAAATGCATATAACATGCTTATATCTGACTTGTCATGCTGCAATGCTCACCACCTGTTGCATCTCTCTGGTTCCTGCTGAGTGCATGATGTTCTAACCTTTCTTTTGACATTTTCTGCAAGTTGATGAGGCTAGGCGGCCTCGGGCAACCAGTTGGCTTTTTATATGCTTTTTTCTCAAGGAGCTGAGATTTTTTTAACCTAATAACAAGTCATTCTCTCTGTTTTTAGACCGAGGAAGGGGGTCTATACACATTGAATCAACGATTTCAGGAGATTAAATTGATTTGTAGGTGGTTCATTTTCCACACTCAATGGCTTCGTTTTGCTTAATCGAAAAAAGGGGTCAAACATTGACATTACAGGCACCATCACACTTCTAGTAAAAGATCTAAGCATCTGTTTCATAAAACATCTTCATTTCTTATATAAAGGCTTCGAAAAACAATCCTGACAAAATAGCAATTTACAAACATTGCTTTCTAACACAG
>Ga0307515_10011220_pt1 | contig 17017 bp, 19 predicted proteins | sample 17_EM_MG_FD_194513 | JGI IMG/M metagenome (GOLD analysis project Ga0307515, IMG submission 194513) | Populus trichocarpa ectomycorrhiza microbial communities from riparian zone in the Pacific Northwest, United States - 17_EM | ecosystem: Host-associated > Plants > Roots > Unclassified | place... | reverse complement strand
CAACGACTCGTTGCTTCTCGAACATGACCTATAGGAACTAGGAAGATCTGGTGGTCTTGCTAAGATGCTAAGAGAACCTACAGCCATGGATAAAGTCGCAGATCAGTGGCAGCAAGGCCTATCGATCCAGCCAGTCGCTATCCTGAATACTTCAAGGCCATATTTCGGACAGAGGAAGTCGGCGGAGTTCTCCAATTTGCGGCGGCCGGTGCCTCTGGTGTCAATGACCAAATCCTGCCGCCACTCTTCAAGGTTGAGAGTGGAAGAGTCCAAAGTTGGGTGCCTCCATTTGGCGACTCTGTGGTTGGTCCACCAAGTTGGAGATACAAGTCGGACCCTTCTCTCGCCTTGTCATCGTCCTCCGTCCTCGCCCCCTCAACGACGAGCACCCCCGCCGGCCACGCACAGCTGTGGAAACTCGTATAAACTCTCATTATTTGTATATAATTGGGTTTATTAAATACATATGTGTTTCTGCACTAGGACGTGTCCCATCCCCTTCCAGAACAGAACCTCTGTCTTCGTATTCCGATGGTGACTCTATGTAGACCTCTCCATCAATGTCCCCGTGCAGATGCGCAGCTGATACATCAAATGAACGGAGATTTAGGTCGGGTAGCGCGGCAATCGAGGCAAGAACTCGAAAAATGATCCGAGTCGCATCACCGGGGCATATAGGTGGGCTTCCAGATAGTCGATACCGAAGACCTGGGCGAATCCCCGTCCTACTAGGCGTGCCTTGTGCTTGACGAGTGAGCCATTCTCGAAGTTCCAGTGAAAAACCCAACATGGCGTGATGATAATCGTGTTGAGAGGACGCGGGACTGCTATGAAAACGCGTAAGTGACACATACTTTCGATTTCAATGTTCATGCCGGCTCGCCATTTGGTTGCGTCGCGCGCGTCTTGAATTGTCTGAGCCGACGGCGTAGGCCTGAACACTGGACCGGGCTTCTCAAATTCTCCGAAGGTAAGGAGTGCACCCCGCCCTCCAGCGCGGCGCACGAGGCTGGGTCGAGTAAAATGCGATGGGAGAGTATGGACTTGCCCCACGTCCTGAGGGAATTCGTCGCCCTGATTCCTGCTAGGTTGGCCGGGATATGGTCAGCGAGGTCTTCAGTCAGCAACGGAAGGGGTTTAAGTGCGTCAGGGTGAGTACACGAAATGTAAGTTTCCTCTCCGGCGGCGGCGCTGACCTCTCATTGTCGCCGTTCCTGATACCCTCTGTGTTGTCCTTCGTAGGTGTGCGGTCAGTCGTCTGCATGGTTGGGTCAATTTCGGCAGGTTTACATCTTGAACCTCCGCGGCGGATCCATCGTCAGACAGCACGCACGCGGTCCCCTCATAAAGTGTGACCTCCCTGCTCTCCCTAACTCTAATCTGTGGGATCCAGACGCTTGACCACCCCCATACTTATACCCCATTCCCCGATCGTCCAGCTTCCGCAGTGCCTCCTTGGGTAGCGTAACCCTCACTACGCATCCGAAGCTACGTATGTGTCCTACGTCCGGTTCGTGCCATGAAAACGCTCATACGGCGTTTTCCCCTCGTTCGTCCTCGTTGGCGTCCTGAAATGTCGCCATTGCTTTAGCCCAGAAGCGTGGCGGGAGGTTCGAGTCGCGGAGCATGGCGCAGATGCCGTTGATAGCCACACCGGCGAGTCGTTGGGCGACTCCATTCGATGACGGTGAGTGCAGGACGAGATAATCCGAAGCCTCTGCTGCTCACAGAATTCTTCCGTCCTTCCTGCTACCAGTTCCTTCGTATTACCGAACATGATGCTTCTAATCGCCCTCCTTTCCCATTCTGCACCGTGGTAGTTCACTCCACAGGTGCATCAGGTGTCGCTCTCAGGGACAGTACCTGACTCGCACGCGAGTCATCGCCCACTGGTATGAAGGCGTATTGGCAACGACTGATTGATCTGATAGACATAGGCGCCGTGGGTGAGTTCCAGCGGTTCCAATGCGTGGGGCGCCCAGTTTTGAACCCAGTCAGACAGTCACGGCGCCGTTCACCATGTCGATAATCGTCTTCACACACCGGTGGCCCATCCTCCTATGCTAATCGCATAGGCTAATCGCTTCCGATCCTTCTCTAGTGCTGAAAGCCACCAGTGTGTTCGCCTTCGTGCTGCAGGGGCTCGCACTCTCCTCTCCTTCGGGAACCAAGTCGACCTTGTTCGCTACGAGAAGGTTCGGGTCGGCGCGTGCACGGACGTCTTTATGCCATTCTTTTGCCTACAGGAAGGACGCGCGTGAGGTTACGTCGTAAATGATGAGCGCGCCGGCTACTCCACGATAGTACGAACACGTGATTGAGTGGGAGTATTCCGTTCCCGCTGTGTCTCAGCCTAGAGTGCCATCAATACAGTCAGATTGGATATTCGTAAGGAAACAACGACCGGCGCACGACTAGAAATGAACAGTCGAGGTGGAGATCGAACACGCACATTGTAGTTTGACAGTCTTGCCTTCTTTCGCCCGGGGTGTATATCAATTTGCTTCCAGATTCCACACCGAACCCGAGCGCCGTCATCCTCCCATCCCCAGTAGCCAAGGACATCCAATACACCATAGGATGCGTATGGATGGAACGAGCATGCACTAACAGTGACATTTGGGTTGGTCGAAAAACGTTGGTCGGTAAGTCGAGCCAACAATGGGGATGTACCGACCGGGGCGTCACCAAGGGTTACAAATTTCAGCATAGAGCCCCTGTAATGTCATGATACCATGTCTGGAGATTACACTGGGGCTTTCCAGAGGCACCGACAGCCCGTCGTTGAGTGGAGAGGATGCCGACCATGCGAGGGTTGACATATTGTATAGAATATTCGACAGTATACGTCGCTGAGGTGGACGGATAAGTCAACGCTGGTATTGTTACAGCGTGGTCAAGTGCCGTGGTTGTGGTGTTGTGGTTCGGTTCACGATCCATCGTCTTTGTTTCGTGCTGGTGGCTTCTCTGTTCTAGATGTGAACCTCTCTGCGTTCTTCAATGCCACTCTTTCACCAATCCAACAATCGACTTAGTCTATAAGACGCCGTGGTATCTGCACCCCGCCAATTTGCTGTCCTCGCCGTTATAGTATGCCCCACCTGGAGCATCACTCCTACCTGTGATATCGAGTTTCGCGTTGTAGTTGTGCAGCAAGTGGATTGATACATGAGACATGGAGGCAAAACACTGACCGCCTCCGCTCCTAGCCGAGGGCCTGATGGATATTTTATGGGCATGTCTGTCCATCTGTCCATCCTCCCCGACAGTGCCGGAATGTTGGGGAGACCCGTGCTGGCTGGTATCCTTCTTGCCTCAACAGCGACCATCCCAGTGCTGCAAATACCCAAGAGCGTCACGTCAGACCCGTGGTGGGGAAAGGACTCGTTGTGGGTGGCAACCACAGGAAGAGGCGAGACAAACACCAATCAGAGGTCTGCGTTCGGAGCTCGGAGTCGTAACAAGGCCATACTGTACCGGGGTCAAGAGTTCAAGCATCTGAGTTTTTTCAAGGTCGGAGCCACTCGATCAAGAGGTCAGAACCAAGTTGATACTTGAACTAGTCAATGGGTCTGGAGTACATCGCTGGGCCAATACAATCGAAATCAAATGAGTACTCGGGGAGGATTACTATAACCATATGCGCCCGTTATGGTTCAAGTCGGAAGTATGAGGAGACCTCAAAATACCGCCCAAGCTGTGTATGGGAGAAATGAAGGACATCTGCGAGCGGGAGGGTAATAAGCTTCACGCGTCATCGTCGGACGATATATGCAGCCCGGGATCGAACGGGGTAGCTGAATGAGAGTCCAGCCTCCCGCTCAACGAAGCGGCGTAGGTGCACAATCGACATTAGGCGGTCATTGAGGAAACTTATGATAGCAGATGGCTCAAGCTGCGAACCGATGCGGGATACGGGGCGTGAAACTAAGGTTATCATAACTGCGGGGTACATAGCTTCTGTGTGATATATTATAGCTTATGGGCCGTGTGCGCGTTTAGCCGCGCGAAGCCTCAATCGCACGTCCGCACCGATCGCACGTTCCTCTTTCCTTCTCCTCCCAGACCTCAAAGTGATCAAACAACATGGCCACTCAACCATCCAGGACAGAGAACCTGTGAGCGATCGCTATACCGCGCTGCATTATCATGGTGGCTGACGATCCATCTAAGCCTCGTTCTAGAGAGTGCGGCGCCTCGCTTCAGGTTTGGCCCATCCCCGCTGACCTCGGGCAATATGCAGATATCACACTTCAAGACACCCTGCATCCGGATCATGTGCTTAGGTTGTTTATAGACAATCAGGAGCTACGATTGCAGACAGAAGACAACCGAACCTGGACACCAGCCCAACCCCCGTATGTCCCTTATTTTCCCACTACGCACACTCACTGATGGCTATGCATATGTAGAGGTATTTCTCCGACATCCGAGATGCGCGCTGAGATCCAAATGAGGACCGGTCATTCATTTTGGACCAAAATTCGACGGCAGAGCGAGCCGATCGACCTTCAGGCGCTTTTCAGTGATTATAGAAGCACCATAAAGCACGTATTCACGGTATCGAGTCAGTCATGATCACCGACCATCCGCTCGTATTTATTGGGGATGTGCAGAGGACATTATTCTCGATGGAAGGCACCACCGCTATCATTGGTCTCTGGAATTACAATTCTCCGCGATCACTATCGTTCGTCTCTTTGCAACTCTCCGTCCCGGCCAGCTAATAATCTTCGCTTAGAGGGAATCTCTGCGCTCTTCGCTCAATGAACTCGAAAAATGTTTAAAGGATTACTCCCCATGGATGAGGGGATCGACCGAGAGGGCTGTGGAGAACACTATTAAATATGGGGCTGTCTTCGCAGAGGTCCGGTTCTTTTACGTAGTGACTAGCAGAACACTGACACCTTGTAGTTGAATCCAATCACAAAGGCTGTCTTTGGTGTTGCCAAGGTCACGTTTGAGGTTCGTGTTCGCTACTGGCGTATCAGGCAGGAGATAACGCTTGATCGTTTAGCTCTTGAAGGTACAAAACGAGTACGACCAGATACCATCCGTCCTTCTGGACCGATTGCAGCGCATTCTGCATTTCGCGGACAAAATAGTCGAGGACAAAATAGTCTGCGAAGAGACGGATCTCTTGGAGGGGGTCATCCCGCGAATGTATGAGGTGATGCACAGAGTCGCGAAGGTTTCGTACGACTACGTCACACATGGTAGGTTGTCACCTGATGACTTTGGCAAGTACTAATCATTGCAGCGAGAACGGCGGGCGGGTCGGCCTACCAGGAGACAATCAAAGAAATAGAGAGTGAGTTGACGAGGGTCGTGGAAGACTTCGACCGTGCAGTAGATGTTGAAGCTCTCCGCCGGACCATGGAGACTGGTGAGCACTCATTCTCTCCTTCTCTCGATAGATCCTTCTCAACAATTCCGTGTAGAGCACCACATTTTGCTTAGTCGCCTCAAAGATGTCAAGACTAGCTATGACCTGAATCTCTGCTGTATGAAAGACACCCGCAAATCCCTCCTCGAAAATATCATAGCTTGGGTGGCCAATGGATTGGAGCAGATAGATAGTGGAAGTACATACTGGATCTACGGCTTGCCTGGCATCGGCAAGACGTCGTTAGCCCATTCGATCTGCGCGAGCATTGACGATAAAGAGCAGCTCGCTGGAGCATTTTTCTGCCGGAGGGATGACCAGGAATTGAGAGAGCCCAGAAATATCATTCCGACTCTCATCCGCAAACTCGCGATACTCTTCCCCCCTTTTCGACGAATTGTCGCAGAATTTCTTCGTAACAACCCAAACATAACACCAGAATCAGTGCGACCTACTCTCTTCCTTGACTTCATCCGGAAACTTCCTCGCCCCCCAAAAAAGACTCTCGTGTTTGTCATTGACGCACTTGATGAGTGCGGCGGTCCTGAGAGTCGTCCAGGCGTCCTTCAGGCCCTGATAGACGCGACCGCATGCGCTCCGTGGCTCAAGGTTGTCATCACGAGTAGACAAGAAGTCGATATCCAACGTTTCTTTGATAGTCCAACCCGATTGCCGCATTTGCGATATGATTTGACCGCAGATGAAGAGACCACCTCCGACTTACGAATCTTCGCCAAACACCGATTCGATCGAGTGGCTTCAACGCGGCACCTCCAATCTCCTTGGCCAGAGCCATCGGTCTTCGATAGACTTATCTCCCGGGCAGCAGGTCTGTTCATCTTTATTGAGACTCTTGCACGTGCCCTTGTGCATTGCCATAACGCCAATGAGACGTTAGCAAGGACCTTGTGCGACTCAGCCGGTCCTGGCTTGGCGTCTTTATACGAACTTTATGCCAGTATCGTCAGTGCACGGAGAGTGTGTAGTGGTGCCGAATTTCAGCGGGTGATTGGAGTGCTCCTTATAACGGCGCCGAACCGTCCACTGTGCGAAGAGACGATTGCAGAGCTGGCAGGGGTAAACCTTGACCTGGTGAAAATGTGGGTAGAAGATCTCGGCTCAATGTTCTATCGAGACGAAGGAGCCAGTGGAGGGATTCGTGTCCGGCATTTGCCCATGTCGGACTTCTTTGTGAGCGGTTACAGTCAGGGCGACTATCAGGTTAACCTCCGAGACGCAAGTGTGAAACTGGGTATCGCCTGCCTCGAGAAGATGGTTGATCAGCTCCGTTTCAACATCTGCGGGCTCGAGGATTCCCGACTCGCGAATGCCGATGTGAAAGGACTCGCATCGCGCATCGAGGAAAATATTTCCGACGCTTTGCAGTATAGTTCTCTGTATTGGTCAAATCACCTTTGCTTTACTCCTGGCGCTGGCGAGAAGCGTGTGTGGGACATGCTGAGGAAATTCTTTGGAGGACCGTATGCACTGTACTGGGTTGAAGTATTGAGCATTATGGGAATGCTGGGAATTGGGGTTCCAAGGCTTCGAGAACTGACATCGAAATTGATCAAAGTGAGTAAAAGCTCCGGTTAATTTGCTGTGATGGGTATTCGAAAGGGATTCTGATTGGCTCTAGGATATGGACGAGAAGCTGTTAGAAAGAATTCAGGATGTTTGTCGCTTCATGAACGTCTTCCGCATTCCCATCTCTATCAGCACTCCGCACACCTATATTTCAACGGCACCATTTCTGCCATCAAAGTCATCTTTATCAACGATCCTCAGCACATATTTCGCTAAAGGTATCCAGATGCAAAACGGAAAATTGTTGTCATGGCAAGAGCCGCCATTAGAATGGACTGGACACAAAGGCGGTGTGGAAAGCATAAGCTACTCCCCCAATGGGTGCTACATTGCCACTGGGTCGTGTGACAAGACGATTCGGATCTGGGATGCTGAGACTGGCGATGCAGTCGGCAAACCTTTGGAGGGGCACACCGGCTGGGTGTGCTCAGTTGCTTACTCTCCCGATGGGCAGTACATCATCTCTGGATCCGTAGACAAGACGATTCGAATCTGGAATGCTGAGACTGGCTCTGCAGTCGGCAAGCCTTTGAAGGGGCACATTGGCGTAGTGTACGCAGTCGCTTACTCTCCCAATGGGCAGCGCATCATCTCTGGATCTGAAGACAACACAATTCGAGTCTGGAATGCTAAGACTGGCTCTGCAGTCGGCGAGCCTTTGGAGGGGCACACTGACCAGGTGTACTCAGTCGCTTACTCTCCCAATGGGCAGCACATCATCTCTGGATCATTTGATAAGACAATTCGAATCTGGAATGCTGAGACTGGCGATGCAGTCGGCAAGCCTTTGGAGGGGCACACTGGCCGGGTGCGTTCAGTTGCTTACTCTCCCGATGGGCAGCACATCATCTCTGGATCATATGACAAGACGATTCGAATCTGGAATGCTGAGACTGGCTCTGCAGTCGGCAAGCCTTTGGAGGGGCACACTGACGTGGTGTGCTCAGTTGCTTACTCTCCCGATGGGCAGCACATCATCTCTGGGTCATATGACGAGACAATTCAAATCTGGAACCCTGAGACTGGCTCTGCAGTCGGCAAGCCTTTGGAGGGGCACACTGACCGGGTGCGTTCAGTTGCTTACTCTCCTGATGAGCAGCACATCATCTCTGGATCATTTGACAAGACAATTCGAATCTGGAATGCTGCGACTGGCTCTGCAGTCGGCAAGCCTTTGGAGGGGCACACTGGCCGGGTGCGTTCAGTTGCGTACTCTCCCGATGGGCAGCACATCATCTCTGGATCATATGACAACACAATTCGAATCTGGAATGCCGAGACTGGCTCTGCATTCGGCAAGCCTTTGGAGGGGCACACTGACGTGGTGTGCTCAGTTGCTTACTCTCCCGATGGGCAACACATCATCTCTGGATCATATGACAAGACGATTCGAATCTGGAATGCTGAGACTGGCTCTGCAGTCGGCAAGCCTTTGGAAGGGCACACTCACGTGGTGTGCTCAGTTGCTTACTCTCCCGATGGGCAGTACATCATCTCTGGATCATATGACGAGACAATTCAAATCTGGAATGCTGCGACTGGCTCTGCAGTCGGCAAACCTTTGGAGGGGCACACCGACCAGGTGCGTTCAGTTGCTTACTCTCCTGATGGGCAGTACATCATCTCTGGATCATTTGATAAGACAATTCGAATCTGGAATGCGGAGACTGGCTCTGCAGTCGGCAAGCCTTTGGAGGGGCACACTGGCCGGGTGCGTTCAGTTGCTTACTCTCCCGATGGGCAGCACATCATCTCTGGATCACATGACAAGAAAATTCGAATCTGGAGTGCTGAGACTGGCTCTGCAGTCGGCAAGCCTTTGGAGGGGCACACTCACGGGGTGTGGTCAATTGCTTACTCTCCCGATGGGCAGTACATCATCTCTGGATCATTTGACAAGACAATTCGAATCTGGAATGCTGAGACTGGCTCTGCAGTCGGCAAGCCTTTGGAGGGGCACACTCACATGGTGTGCTCAGTTGCTTACTCTCCCGATGGGCGGCACATCACCTCTGGATCATCTGACAAGACAATTCGAATCTGGAATGCTGCGACTGACTCTGCAGTCGGCAAGCCTTTGGAGGGGGACACTCGCCCTGTGGTGTCCGTTGCATACTCTCCCGATGTACAGCATATCATTTATGGGTCTAGTGGCAGGGAGATTCACTCATGGGACTCATCTCCACAAATTCCCTCACCGCTCACTTCGTACATCGAGGCTGAACGGCCAGACAAAGAGGGTTGGGTTAGAGACCCGGGTGGCGGCTTGCTCTATTGGGTACCCCATGACTGCCGTGCAGGCCTACATTCTGCTGCTCTCCTCACAATCCCTCGCACATCTCCTGTTCGGTCAGTTTCTCTTCATTTTGACGAGTTCGCATTTGGAAAGTCTTGGACCCAAATTTCCAACACTGCCCAGAACTAGGTCTTGCTTTATCCTTGACTGTGTGCTTGTTCCTTGCTATATTGGTTGTTCGTGGTAAAGCTAGGTTGCATCTTCTTTTTCATATTCCCACATTGCCACGTATTGCCGGATAACAGGATCTCCTCCGTTTATATTGATATGCACATATGATTCCCGATATGATCCTTTCTCTTTTGTAAGAGTCTAGAGCACGGCGTATGATGGACCAGAAGACAGAGAGACACGGACAACTTTACAGACCAAATGTGTGGACCTATTGTTGAAGAATGCCCTAGCGCACAAAAGGTGAGGATGAATCATGATATATATATGGGCAAGCACCTCGCGCTATATATACAGGACAGGGACCAAACAACAATCACAGAGACGTGACATAGAGTCATGCTCACTCAACATCTGTAACTTGCCATAAAACTTTTAAAGATCTCCAATTATAATAAGACGAGAGATGATGCACATGATAGACTGATTTCCTGATCGCACAAGACCTCCCCGGAACGCCAGCGGTTTAAGGCAAATTGTGGGTAGCATTACAAATCATTCACAAAGGTACGATATGGGGCGAACCGACGGCGGGAAGTTGAATATTCGTGCTTAGGTTACGTTATGGGGCTAGCGTCGAGAGTATGCAAACCAATTGAACTAAACCTGAATCTTATTTATTGTCTTCCTCTGCAGTCCCTTTGGTCCCCATCCCAAATACCAATATGTTGAGTCTAGATCTGGGGATCTACGGGCACTCAAATGCTGAAACCGGTTATCGAAATAGTACTTATAGCATAGAAGCAGTTTTTCGGACAGTGTTGGATCCATCCTCTGTTCAAATCGTTTATCGAATGCGCAGTATTTCCAAGTCCGAGGTCCGTGCTAACTGGTCGTTATTGCAATCCACGTGGTGTAGAGGTGGATTGTATCTCCAGTTTGGCACAGTGCTGGTCGACATACTATATTACTGAGAATGCCACAGCAGGTGACCAGCAGATGATAGGAGGACGGAGACAGATATACGGGCATTTTGGATTCGAACCACTCGTCCAGCTGCGGTATCGTGAAATACTACGCAACATCACTACTGATGATTATTTTATCTGCTGCTGTGTAAAAAAGCCCCAATTACGCAAGTGGTAAACAAAGGATCACCATGTTTTGACCCATGTTGCCGCGTTCATTCTTTCGACGGCGTCGCAATGCTTAGTCACCTGTACACCAGCCAGTTTACCGTCTGCCAATCCGGGAAATGAACACGCATTCGAACGCACCTACGCCTCCGCTGCCAGCGCTCTACGATCCTTCGACGCACCTAGCCGAAGATTCCTTGCCCGCAAAGCCTTGGCAGCAACGAACATGATCGATCCAGACGACGATCAACTACAACTCTAGATACACATTTCGCGTGTGTCGGGATCGATTTAAAGGCGAAACGTGAGGGTAGATGGTTTTGCGAGAGCAATCGGCTGGTGGTGAGGCTGATGATTCCTCCAACATCCCGGCTGGGTAGCGTAGTGGCAACGCACCCTTCTAGAGCCTCGGTCTAGTCTTCCTCTTCCCTTCCTGCAGCTGGGGAAAGATTCAAGCGTTAGGAAGAAGTTTGGTAGGGGGTGCAAGGGGTTGTGCAAGCAATGACGTGGTGGAAAGAAGCATGCTGGTAGAGCGCCACTATCGACCCGGCCGTGGAGGCTGTCCATGATATCCTGTCAAACCCTCCAGCCCCGCTGCAGGCGCATCCATGGCGAGTTCGTGTCGGCGAGTGGGTATGTGCGGTGCTCCAGACGCAGACAGCCAAGCCAGATACGCTCGTCCATCTCCTTGCATCTCTCAAGATGCTCGTCCCTCAATGCATCGCGCGAGAACATCTTAAAACTTTCACGACCCACTTATTGTTCATACCTCTCGCAAGCCGCGTACGATCTCCTCACATCTTTACTCTCTCGGCATCGGACGATATTGCTCCAAACGAAGCACGAGAGACGGCAAGTTCTGTATTAGAGCGATCACCGGAAATCCTCCATCAAAACAAGACCCCCAACTTGCGCCGTAACTCTAGGTCAAGCCACCCTTGGAGCATCTTCACCCACTCCCCCTTTGCCATCAGGAATGGACCTCGATACACACTCGACGCAGATCGACCTGCCTAAAATTTGGAATCTGGCATTCACATACCTCGAATCGGCCCCAGAAATTCGTAAAAGCGCAGAGGAAACCCTCATCCAGCTCACCCAATGCGTCGCACTCCTTCTCCTGCACCCACCCACACCTCTTTTCCAAACCCTCGGAGGTGGCCTGACATCCCTCGCGTACGCCCCCGCTCTGGGGAACGTTCTCAGAACGCTTGAAGGTCTCATATGGTGTTGTGGCGCCGCGGAGCGATGCGGTGAAGAAGTCAAGTGCGCAGGAATATTTTGGAGATGTGGTGAGGAAGGTCGGCGAGATGCGCGTGAAGAAGGGGTTTCATATCGCGAAGGCGCAGATGCTGTTTTCTCTGCGTTTGCACGAGCGGCAGGGGTCGACGGGCTGTTAAGTCTATTCCCTTTGAACCTGGTCTCCGAAGCGAGGTAAGCCGTCATATTTGCTCTGTTTGTGCGGGTTAGCTGGAGTTATTGATTGGAAGATAGGGAGAAGAAACCCAACACGAACGCCACACCCCGTGCATTTCTCCCCCCCATCCTAGCCTCGCTACGTTCGCATCAAACCCCCCTCGCGCACTTCACCCAGACCTTCCTGCCCCTGATCGACCAGCTCGCCAACCTCGCTACTGGACCCGGTCCGAACCCTAGTATTGCAAAAGTCTGGTCGGTCCTCGCGGGTCAGTGCTGGTACACCCTCCTGGCGCACTGCTCCAACCCGGCCAACCTTTCCAACGCGTTCGGACGTGAGCTAGGCGAGCGCCTCACGAAGGAAATATATGCCAACCCCACGCTCCGCCCACCGATCTTACGCGCGTTGAGGAACGTCGAGTCCAGACCACAAGTCCAAAGCCAGGGAGAGGAGGACGAGAGCGAAAGGGGAGACAGCAAGAAGAACCTGAGGTATCTGAGAGGACAGGCGAAGAACTGGCTCGCGGTATGGTTCAACGTCTTTGCGAGTGTCGAGCGCAGGGTGATTGGTGTATGGGCAGGTGTAGCGGGGGAAAGTGAGTTGGCAGACGCGTATCGGAGTGTGTTGGGGTACCTTAACACCTCTCTTGCCGGGCTCCGAACCAGCCCCGACCGATCCCAAACCAAGGCAAAGGAGGGCAAAATGAAGACTGCGCTGCAAATGCTTGACATCTTGCTTGTCCTCGCGCCGTATCTGCCTGTTGTGCAGAAGGTAGAGGTCGCGGACTTTGTAGTTAGTTCGTGGCGGAGTGCTCGATGTGAACGACGGGGTAGTGGGCATGAGGTTGGTGCCTCTCTGGAGTGATGGCGCCTTCTCGGGTACTTTTCGAGTTCAAGAGTACGCTACGTCATGTCCTTTCGATGAAGGTAGAATCTAACTACTGCCTGGTGCAGATGATCTCTCGTCAGAGTACCTCACGTCGATTCTCAACGCCGTCAATCCCCTTCTCACTGCAAGAAATCGTGAAGTTATCAAGGCTGTCCTTGTTTTATCACGCTTTGCGTGCATAGTCTCCCCGCGGAGGTCGTCCAGCCCCAACTCGGGGGATATAGTTCAGGGGCCGATTGGGTGCTTGACAACACATCGCGTGCTCAAGGTGCGTAGTCTATTTTTATTGTCTCCTCAGGTTCTTACTCAGCCGTCTTTCGTGACTTAGGTCAAGATCTGACATGTTCTTGAGCGCATGATTCGATCCTTTGGATATGACCACATCATACAATATACCACCGATATGGAGGACGGGTGCAAATCCTTGCTAACATCAAGAAGCGACGAGAACGCACGAAACGAAAGAAGGCCGTTGCGGGAGAGAGCGATGAGGAAGTGTGTTCCGTCCGCCCTCGCACCTAATTCAACTTATTCATTGATATAACAGGAGCCGACCGAACGCAAAGGGGAAGACGCCTTTGAGGATGTCATTTATGGAAGCGAGAGCGAAATCGATTCGTCGTCGGAGGGAGCTCAAGGAAACGCTCAGCCTAAGCGGCCCCTAAAGAGTTCATCGAAGAGATCGAATATCGCTGCTCGTCTGTATCCAGATGGTAATGATCCGATGGATCTACTCGAGGTGTTGGTGCACAAGGACTCATTTGTGAGCACTCCTACTCTTTGAACGACTTTGTCATTAGACCTAATCTGGACGGCTCCTACCCCTTCAAGCCAAGAGGCGTCCAGGTTCAAGACGGACGCAGAAACGGGTTGGATGATTATCGATGGCGACCACTCTGACGAGGAAGTACCTCAGAAATCGAAGCTTAAGGCTGAATATATGGATGACGCCTTGTACAAGGAGGGCTTAACGTCCGTTCATGGGTTTACGCGCGGTCTGAATGGGAGAGTCAAGTTACTTGTTGACGCATTTGTAGCGCGCAGGTGGCGGTGTCAAGAAGAACGGGATGGGACCATATGCATACATTGCACTTGGACAAGTGACTGGTGGGAAGAACAGGGCTCGTAAAGGGGTGCAGGTCCCCCGAAAATATGTACGTATTACTGGGAGCGGATAGCTTCGTCATTCGTACCGCGTTTATTGGTCCATTAGGTATCATCTATGTCTAGCTATGTGTATGAAACCGCCGATTATGTGCATGCATCCCATACCACCCCTTTAATTTCACATCCTTGTGAGCTTGAGGATGATAAATAATAATAACTTGAGAACTGCAAGCGGATAATGGCCCGATACAAATTTTGCGTGGTGTGTAGGAGAAGCGAGAGAGCGCAAGCCGCCCGTTTCTAACTTTGCATCGAGTCGCTGGTACGTACGTACGGTACCCCTATGAAATATGGCAACCGAACGAAATATGTTGTACCCCGCATTCTCATCTACGATTGCATTCTCAACTCATGGTGATATGCCAAACAGCTTTGGCAGTGGATTTACGCGGCGCCCGACAAGTTCGTGCTTCCACGATCGTTCGAACTGTTCCCGCCTTGCTTGTGAAGCATGGAGTATGTAACCTGGGGAGGCACACAGCAAGGAGTTTGTATATGAAGCAGCCCAATCTCAACATATGAGACGCGAAAAGACAACAATCCCCGGGACTGGGGGAGGGTTTCCGTGACAGGGCCTAGCCTCAGACCAGGTCACATCAGACCAGGTCACATGCAGACCGAGATCACATGAAACTGGTCGGGGCTTACCCGTGACAGTTCCGTGACAGGCCTCTCTGGGTCATTAGGTTCAAGTGAGAATTTACCGACCGAGGCGTCACCATGGGTTGCGAATCTCAGCATAGAGCCCCTGTAATGTCATGCTACTATGTCTGGAGATTACACTGGGGCTTTCCAGAGGCACCGACAGTCCGTCGTTGAGTGGAGAGGATGCCGACCATGCGAGGGTTGACATATTGTACAGAATATTCGACAAGATACGTGGCTGAGGTGGACGGATAAGTCAACGTTGGTATTGTTAGAGCGTGGTCAAGTGCCACGGTTGTGGTGTTGTGGTTTGGTTCACGATCCATCGTCTTTGTTTCGTGCTGGTGCCTTGTCCAACCTCTGTTCTAGATGTGAACGTCTCTGCGTTGACCAATTGCGTTGAATGCCACTCTTTCAAAAGTTTAGTGATACTATTACCTACTATGAATCTCTCGCAACGCTCCGCCGCATCCCCGCATCCCCGCGGCCGCACTCACGCTTAATATCGTCTTAGCCTACTTGGCAGCCCAGCAGTAATATGACGCTGCCCTTCGTTCACGGTCTCCTCTTCCCCTCCACCCACCATCCATCCACCCATGGGTCATACCGACGAGATACAGCTTGGATCATTCGAAGAAAAACCCATGCTGGGTAACCACATCGGTGGCGGTATTCCTGTCAAGGGATACGCTTCCGGGAGTTCCACTACGAGTGCGGACGATAGAGATGTGGACTGGCGCGACGGACAGACGCGAGCAACGCGTACTACGGAAGATGGACATCCATCTCCTCCCATTCGTATCCCTGCTCTATCTCCTCTCTTTCCTGTAAGTTCTATTTCTCTTTGTTCGTATTTGTTGGTGCCGGTAACTCACGGCTTGGCCGCCCATAGGAATCGCTCGAACATTGGCAATGCAAAGGTCGCAGGCACGGCCAAAGACCTCAACCTTGTTGGGTACCAGTATAATATTGCTGCTGCGGTGTTCTTCCTCCTCTACGCTGCGGCTGAAATTCCGAGGTAAGCAGATTGCGGGAACACAGCGGCATGGAAAGAGCTAACCAAAGTCACACGATACATATAGTAACATTGCACTCAAACATCTGAGGCCTTCTCTATGGAGTTTAGTGCACGGTTATCCAACCATCCAGGATTCCGGAATTTAACAATTTACGTAGTTCTCTCGATTATGGTCGCATGGGGTATCGTAATGACTCTGATGTCCCTCGTCAAATCCTTTGAAGGGCTCGTTGTGTGCGTTCTCTGCTGCCCTCATGTCCACCTCCTCCAAAGCCTACTTTACCTAACAAATCATCCACCGATCCACAGCGCACGCATTTTCCTCGGCCTGACAGAAGCGGGTCTCTTCCCCGGTGTGATTTATTATATCTCCTTATGGTATAAGCGCAACGAGCAATCCAAGCGTGTCGCCATCTTCTTCTCTGCGGCCACTATTGCGGGTGCGTTCGGCGGCCTACTGGCGTTTGGAATTGAAAAGATGGAAGGAGTTGCGGGGTTGCACGAGTGGGCATGGATCGTGAGTCCCTCTTCTTGTCTGGTTTCGAGGTGAGACTGAGGTTTCGGTGCACAGTTCTTGCTTGAAGGTCTTGTCACAGTGGCCGTGGCAGGTATTGCATATTTCACCATGCACGATGTATGTCTCCTCCCTCCTCTCCCATCTATCTCTACGTTCCCTTTTTTTTTGACATTATGGGATGGCTGAACAGTACCCTGGAACTGCTCGGTTCCTCTCGGCTGAGGAACGCGACTTCGTCGTGAACAGGCTGAAGCACGACAGCACTGACCTCGCGACCCACTACGAGCACAAATTCGTCATTCAAGCGTTGACGGATTGGAAGTGTTGGATGCGCATTTATGTTGGGTACGCATCCTTTCCACCTCCACCTCACGTACTATCTTACTAATTCTTTGTCCTCGTAGCGTCCTCATCCCCGTCTACGCCTTCTCCCTCTTCCTTCCAACAATCATTAGTGACCTCGGTTACACAGCCGCTCAAGCACAATTGCTCTCTACACTACCATACATTGCAGGGTGTATCTCCACTGTCATCATCGGTATCATATCGGACAAGTACAAGAGTCGTGGGCCATTCGTTTGTCTCTCGACGATAGTGGGGCTCATCGGATATGCAATTGTGTATGGCACGAAGCTGGATCGGCCTCGTGGACCTCTGGTATTCATTACTTTCCTTTCCCTTCCTCGTTTGATTTAACTTGAGTGCGTGCCGTGCCGCCTCTGTACAGATTTCGTACCTCGGCACTACCATCGCCGCCTGTGGCTTGTTCCCTCCCATCGCCGTCGTACTCGCCTGGACAGGCGCGTCCGCGGGTGGCGACATTAAACGCGGCGTGGCGCTCGCGATGAC
>Ga0307515_10011219_pt1 | contig 17017 bp, 16 predicted proteins | sample 17_EM_MG_FD_194513 | JGI IMG/M metagenome (GOLD analysis project Ga0307515, IMG submission 194513) | Populus trichocarpa ectomycorrhiza microbial communities from riparian zone in the Pacific Northwest, United States - 17_EM | ecosystem: Host-associated > Plants > Roots > Unclassified | place... | reverse complement strand
GTCATTAGTGTCGGTAGTAGTCTTCCTAATGTGGGGAGAAGTAGTTAAAGGAAATAAATTGGATAATCCTCAAAAGGGGTTGGTGGTGGTGTATTGAAATTGCATATGACTTAAGTAGGTAGATGTGTTGTATAAATTTTCTTCTGTGAATTGTTTGTATTTTAGTTATTGTTAATTATATGGAAAATTTATGTTTTGCAGGTCCCTCCCATTCACGTCAGGAGTATAATTTAGTTCCTTATCCCTTTTTGTATAAGTTAGGAACTTATGGATTTTTCATGTAATTTTGTTATGCAGTAAACATGTAACCTGAATAGAATAGTATACTCCTTATATTATTTTGTTTTTGGAATATTAATGTATTAATCTATACTTGGAAAATTATACTGTACTAGCTTATGTTCAGAATGCTAAACTGTATTGTGCTTATATATGAAATTTCAGTGCTTGGATGATTCTTTTAATTACTAACTTATGCATGTGATATGAGATGGAGATTGAGAATGAAGATTTGTCCTGAGTATATTCTCGAATGAATTAAATGGTTGATTTGTACCAATTATGGATGTGATTATGGGTGGGATGTGATTATAATTGTGTGCAGGGTGAATTGTCGATAACTTGGGATCTCTTGGTATAGGGGAGACTCTGCCGAAATTTCGGTGAACTTAATAAAAAAAAAATTGCTCCATTTACCCTTCATGTGGAAGTTAAACGCATATATTGATTGAACTTTTTGAGGTTGTTACATGGTGGCTGGACTAGTTCGGGTTTAATAAAAGACTGGCCAAGGCAACAACCCGGCAGGTCAACCTATGACCCGGGCGAACCCGGACGAGACTCGGTGTTTTTTTTCTTCAAATGTGTGATTTGAAACCCATTAGTATATATACTTTATGTTTCCAAGAAAAAATTTATGTTTTTTCAATGTGAGATAAAAAAACTTTTTGGTTTAAATACTTCAACTTAAAGGGATAACATAATATCTTTTCAATGTGGGATTTGAAGCTCTTTCGTATATATACTCTATGTTCCCATGAAAAAAATTATGTTTTTTCAATGTGGGATTTGAAACCCATTAGTATATATACTTTATGTTCCCAAGAAAAAAAATTATATTTTTCAATGTGGGATAAAAAACTTTTTGGTTTAAATATTTTAACTTAAAAGGATAACATAATATCTTTTTAATATGAGATTCGAAGCCCTTTTGTATATATACTCTATGTTCCCAACAAAAAAATATTTTTTTTCAATGTGGGGTTTGATACCCATTAATATATATACTCTATGTTCCCAACAAAAAAATATTTTTTTTCAATGTGGGGTTTGATACCCATTAATATATATACTCTATGTTCCCAAGAAAAAAGTTATTTTATCAATGTGGGATAAAAAAACGTTTTTGGTTTAAATACTTCAACTTAAAAGCTTAACATAATTTCTTTTTAATGTGGGATAAAAAACTTTTTAAAATATTCTTTTAAACTTCATTATTTACAATATGTATAGCCTAATTTACATGGATTTTTTCTCAATTTTTTCATATGAATTATTAAAGCTTTAAATACATTTTTAAAATTTTTCCGGGCTGATCCGGGTTGACCCGAGTTGACCCGGGTTGACCTATGAAACCCGTGACCTGACCTCTTGACTAGGTCAACCCCCAGGCCGGGTTTAATAACTATGATGCAAAGTAAAAATTTTTTTTTTTTATGATTTTCTATATAATAAAATATGCAAATATAATCTATTTTTTAGAGACTTGTCCATATGAACAAAAACAAAACACATTTTTTGGTATTTTTTTATAAGAATTTTTTTTTTGTAATTTTTTTATTAATGCAAGTATTTTTAATACCAGGTAAGTATTTTACAGTATAAGTTTACTGTCATAATATTAAATAAAAGGCCCAAAAATATGCAAAGGACTATAAAATTAATTAAAGGTCTTTGAATTTCCAGATTTTTTTGAAATTATTCGGGGGTCTGTTTGGCAAAACCTTTTTTTATTCAAAAACATAAAATTATCAAAGTAGGTATAAATGTGTGTTTGTTAAACAACCCCCTTGGACCAAAAAACCTTAACAAGAAAAATAGTCAGGCAAACAAAGCCTTACAAACTGACCCAAAATTGACTCGTCCGGGTCAACCCGAAGTATTGGTTCAACCATGAATAGAAGAAAAACTAACCAAAAGCAAAGGAATAAATCGAAACAAAATCAAAGTTTAAAAAAACACAAAAACATAAAAATTTCAATCAAACAAAGAGCACGATGATTGTTCTTCATGAACCTAGAAACACAAAACACGAAGGAGACCAGATCTTAAGCAATAAAAGGCATGATTTTGTGCGCAATCCAATATAGATCAAGAATCAAATGTTAGTTTGCCTCGATTATCACTCAAAAGCCATGATTTTGTTAAGAATGGGTTTTGGTTCGAAACCGAAACCCTAAGATTAAACCCATAAAAACATGTTATTGATACCTGAAAGTCCTAGATGAATTACTAATAATGATATAAGAGCTTGCAGAAATTAGAATTGAATCAAAACGAGCTCTAAAATTAGTACACATGACAATGTTCATCGTATGAACACGAAGAACATAAACCCATAACTACCTAGAAAATCCAGAAAACACTGCCAAACCCAGAATGACCTATTTTGACCTCTAAAACATGTTTTTTTTTTTTTCCAACAAGACATATTATCAAAACCAAACATGCTTGAATAAAAAAACTAATAAAAACAACAAATCATCATAAAAGTGTAAAAAAAATCTAAGTTTCAGCAGCCTATATTTTATGCAATTTGGATCCAAACCAAACACTTTATCCTTGCACAAGACTCAAGCAAAACTCAGAAGGCAAGAACATGCTTTAAATAGACTAAAAAAACAGAAAAAATGTAACAGTGTCATTTAAACCCCCAACAGAAGCATCTAGAAATCTAACAAGTTAAAAACATTAATCCAACACACATCCCAGGTTACAAATACATAAACCTATGGCAGCTATAACACAGAAAACAGACCTAAACAATAAGAAAAACAAAATAAAAAGATCATCAAAAAGACTAAAAATAACCAAAGCAAAATCAAATCTTAAAAACATCTAAAACAAAACACTAAACTATTAAATAACAACTATGACATGGATTAAAAAGGGGGAGAAGGTGTGCTCATTGAGCTCCACCCCCTCATTAAGAGTTGAAGACTTACCTAAACAAATGGGAGCAATGGGTTTCCTTTTGATTCCTTACTGATTACCAACTGGATTCCTAACTTCTATTCGAACTTCAAATGATTAAGAATCTCTTCCTTCCTTCTTTGGCACCTCTTTTCTCCCTTTCTCTCCCTTTTGATTCTAAAAGGGATATTTTTATTTGCCTAAAATCAAACCACATTCCATTTAGAGACCTGTAGCTCTTTTGCCATTGATTTAAAGTGAGACAAAAAACTATTGAAATTTTTATACCAGTCAAAGCTTATTTAGGATAAAAAGTTGAGGGCTTCCACGTGGCAGATGGGGTACAAACATCAATCAAGGGGGACACCACTGTGAAGAGGGGAAACTTCTCTATTTATCAGTGGTGGTTGGAGCCTAGGAGGTGGTTAGAGTTGCCATGTTCATTCACCTTAAAGTGCCTGCTCGATCCGCCAAAACTGAAAAAAAAAGATGCACGGTATCTTGAATGTTGTTGTTTTGGCTAAACCCTACAAATTAAGGTTTTCTTAATTTGGGATTTGGACAATCTTTGATTTGGTCCTTGTTGTTTCAATTCATCACTTGTGCCCTAAATTAGCCTTTGAACTTATTAATCTATATGATCGTGCCTCTGTAAATTTCAAAATGCCTCCTCTGATTTGAACACCTTTTTAAAAATTGGTCCTTAGTTTTCAATTTGTTCAATTTGATCCCTAATAAATGTTGAACTTCAATTTCTTTCAAATTGGCCCCTGCTTTGATCAATTTTAGTCATTAGAGTTCTGTATTTTTTTTCCAGTTGGCTCTTGGTCATGAAAATCTTTGATTTAACCTCCAACAACCTTTAAACTTATAATTTCTTTCAACTAAACCCCTGATTGCAACAATTTAGTTCCTCAAAGTCTCAATTAAGTCCCTATTCTTCTAATCTTTGTGAATTGACCCGAATTAGGCCTGCAAACTTAAATTTCCATCAATTAAGTCCTTGATTAAATCCTTAAAGCCCGTTTGAAGTTTAATTCAATCCTTGAACTCAATTAATTCTTCCAATCTTGGCAAAATTAACTTTTAAACTTAATTTTGCTTCAATTAACTCTTTAATTAAGTCAATTTAACCCATTAAAAGTATAATTACGTCCTTAAACTTAATTAATTCTTAAAATGTTTTTCAAATAAGATTTCAAACTTAAACTATATCTCAAATCAAGTCTTTCTTCAACTTATCATGATCTTCTGCGGTTTAAGGCTTGTCTCCTTGTGTCCTGAAAATATTTTTTTGAATTTTTTCTAAATAAAAAAAAATAAAAAAAATAAAAGGTGTATATTTAAAAAACAAATTGGGAATCTACAATTGAGTTATGATAATTACCCTCCTCTTTACAATACTTATAGTTTGGAGTCTTTTCTTTAAAAGGCTTTAGAAAGTAAGTTTGTAAGGAAAAGAAGAACTTTTTGGGTTCGAAGAAGGAATCACCTTAGAATCCATAACAAAATCAAAAGGAGATCAAATCTGGGCGACCTGCCCGAGGTGTGAAAACAAAGTTTTTCTCAACCTGGTCATTTTACCATGTGACGATCTCAAAGACAGATTGATCTGTGTTCAGGTGACGTGCTCGTGTTTGTGAAAAAAAGAAATATTTTTTTACAAATGGTCTTTGTTCGGGCAACCATTCTGTTGTTCGTGATCAGGTAACCTGCTCGTGGTCTTTGTTCAGGTGACCTGCCTGTTACTTATGTTCGGGTAGCCTACACGTAGTGTGAAAAACATCAAGGATTTATCATAAATGGTCTATGTTCTGGTGACCAACCCGTGGTTCGTGATATGGTAACTTGCCCATGGCGTCTGATCAGGTGACCTCCTGTGGCTTGTGTTAGAGTAGCCTGCCCGTGGTGTGAAAAATATTTAGGATCTCTCATAAATAGTCTCTGTTCAGGTGACTAACCCATGGTTCATGATCGGATAACCTGCTGGTGGTCTCTAATTAGGTGACCTACCTGTGGCTCGTATTCAGGTATCTTACTTGTGGTGTGAAAAATATATAGGATCTTTCACAAATGATCTTTGGTCGGGCGACCAGCTTGTGGTTCGTGATCGGGTAACCTGCTCGTGGTCTTTAATTGGGTAACCTACTCATGGCTTGTATTCTAGTAGATGCTCGTGGTGTGAAAAATATCTAAGATCTCTTATAAATAGTCTTTATTCAGGCGATCGGCTCATCGTTCGTGATCGGGTAACCTGTTCATAGTCTTTGTTCGGGCGACCAACTTGTGGTTCGTGATCAGGTAACCTGCTCATGGTCTCTGATTAGGTGAGCTGCCTGTAGCTTATGTTTGGGTAGCTTGCCCATGGTGTGAAAAATATCGAGGATCTCTCACAAATGGTCTTTATTCGGGCAACCAACCTGTTGTTCATGATTGGGTAACTTGCTCGTGGTCTCTGATTGGGTGACCTGCTCGTTGCTTGTGTTCAGGTAGCCTGCCTATGACGTGAAAAATATCTAGTATCTCTCATAAATAGTCTTTGTTTGGGCGACCAGCTCGTGGTTCGTGACTGGGTAACCTACCCATAGTCTCTGACTGGGTGACTTGCTCGTGGCTTGTGTTTGGGTAACCTACTTATGGTGAAAAAAATTCTTAGTGCTTTCTTACAGCCAGGGTTGATGCTTGTCTTTTTCTGACAACAAAAGTTGGACTTCTTGATTGTGGAGTTGTATCTTGATAAAAAAAAAATATCTAGGATTTTTCATTATTGGTCTGTGTTCAAGTGACTTGCTCGTGACTGAACTTCTTGGAGTCTCCTGATGGCAAAGTTGGAAGTTGGATTTTTAATGATCGAGTGAAAATCTTACCCAGTTATGCAATGAGATGATATGCATATGTCCTTGGTTAGAAATATATGCCCCTCATTTTTATCAACTTCTTGAATTTTTATTATTATTTAACTTCTAACCTATTTAAGCTGGCATGTAAGTCTCACCATGTCTTTAGTGAATTTTAGAGCTTTTGAATCCACAACTTTGAGGAAAATCATTCCATTGCTAAAAAACGTTGTCGGGAAGAGTTTGAAACAGGATTTTACCTCCTGCCTTTTTTATTGTTGTGGGAAAAACTTTACTTCTTTGTTGTATTCTCTCAAATGTGCTTATTTTTTATGGCTTAAGTAAATTATACTTTTTGAAAGCATTCCTTTATCTTGTTGATTGTTGGGGAAGAAAATCCTTATCCGTAATGGTTGTTAGACTTTTAACTTTTTCTGAGTTTGAAAACTTTAGTGATTTTGATGTATGCTTTAAAGAACATCTTTTAATTTAAGCAACTCACCATGCCTTTGGGAAAAGGAAAATAAAAGGTATTTAAAGGTATGTAGTGAGATGACCAGAACAAAAATATGGGAAAAAGTTTCTTGCATGCTCATTTTATCTTTATGGATAATGACAGATAATTTTGTTCATTGTGCTATAATTATGATGAAATCTTTGAAGATGTAATTTACCAATCCAAATTGTTTATAATCTTGATCAGAAATGACTTATAAAGGCACGTAGTATAGGTTATAGTTTTGGTTATGAAAGAAAATGATTCATAGGCTCAAAAAATATTTCAGGGTTTGTAGACTTAGAATCACTACTCTCAACTCATCGTGTTTTTCATCATGCTTCTTTTCTTTTCCCATTTTGATTGCTTCGGTGGGGTATCCTAATTTTGTTTTAACCTTGATTTGGTCTCTTTTATTTCTTTTTATTTGGGCATGCACCTAGCATTTTGAATTTCTCGGGCTCTTTGGCTTTCTTATGACTTCTTTTTGGTTTTAACCTGAAAATCTTGCTTGCCCCCTACGTGGAGGTGTGATCCTAGTTAGGACCGACGTTGATCTTTAGAGTTTTATATGCCCCCCTAGTGTGAGGTGTGTTCCTAGTCAAGTATTAACCTTTGGCTTTTAGAAACTTCATAAGCCCCCTAACATGGGATATGATTCTAGTCAGGGTTTTTACGAAGAAAAAAGATTTATTTAGGCTCCAATGGGGACTACAAGGGATATGTTTTAAAATGCGAGGAAAACAAAGATGACCTTTCTTGTTTTCGAACATAAACGATTACAACTGATAAATCTATCCTTATCCAGTGTAATGGTCTGAAATAAGATTTCAAAATGACAATAGTTGAATCTTACTGCCTGTAATTATACATACAGCTAAAACTCAACTCAAGATATATGATATAAAAAAATTATCATCACCTCGAGGTGAGAATTGCTTTGATGAACAAAATGTCAAGATATCATTTAAACAAACATCATATTACTTTTTTTAAAAGCCAAAATTGGTTAAAAGTCTTAAGAACATTTAAGAAAGGGGATTTCTCAAAAGACATTGTGAGTCAATGAGATCATGCAAGTTGTTTATTTAAGAGAAAAAAAAGGGTATATACAAAGAAAATTATTGGCCAAATTTTGTTTTATTAATGAGAACAAGTTACACGAAGTATTTCTTTACATAATCTGAATTCACAGGTCTAATTACATCTTCTTCATCCATGCTGATTAGGATTAATGCTCCTTCTTAGAATGCTTTCTTTACCATGTAGGGGCCTTCATAGTTTGGTGGCCACTTGCTATGATCTTTGTTAGGCAATGAGATAACCTTTCTTAACACCAAATCACCTTCTCTAAATATTCTTGGCCAAACTTTCTTGTCATGTGTTTTAGCCATTCTTTTTTGGTATAACTGGTGATGGCAAATTGCTGCTAGTCTCTTTTGACTAATCATGTTTAACTGATCATATCTTATTATTGTCCAATCATCTTCTTCCTGATCAGGCTCCATCAATACTCCCAATGATAGGATTTCTACTTTCAAAGGAATAATTGTCTCAATTCCATATACCATCGAATAGGGTGTAACACCAGTCGATGTTCTCACTGCTATTTTGTATGTCTTGAGAGCATGAGGAAGCCAATCATGCCAATCTTTATAAGTGATTACCATCTTCTGAATAATCTCATTTATGTTTTTGTTGGCAGCCTCTACAACTGAATTCATCTTCGGCCTATTCGGGGATGAATTCAAATCTTTAATCTTCTATTTAACACAATTCGATGATTGTTTTGCCATTGAAATTCTAAGCATTGTTTATGACTATTCTTTCAGGTAGCCCATATTGACAAATTAACTCCTTCTCAACAAACGTTTTGACAACCTTCTGAGTCACATGCGCGTATGAACATGCTTCAATCCATTTAGTAAAGTAATCAATTGCTATTAAGATGAATCTATGTCAATTTCTAGCTTTTGGATTAATGGAACCAATAACATCTAATCCCCGCATTGCAAATTCGTTTTTTTCTTCCTAAATATGCAAATTTTATCTCATCAAAGTCCTCTACTAGTTTGGAAAGGTATTCTTGATATGACCTCAACTTTTTATCTTTGGTTTGCCATTCTTATTTTACTTGGTAGATTATCAACATTAACTCTCCATATACATTTAACTTTTTTATTTTCAATTCTATAGTTGCTTTCAGGCCATGAGTGCATGCTTCATACTCAACTATATTGTTAATGCAGCTAAATCACAGTTTGATTGAAATGGGGTACTATCTATCATCTAGAGAAATTATGATAGCTCCTGCTCCATTACCAAATATGTTCACAGCTATAAAAGTACATTGTCCACTGATTAGTACTTAAAAGTGCATTTTTATTAAGGTTTTATATCATCATATTGCACTTAAAGTATCATTAAATTCCCTAACTTAAGCATGTTTTATAATAACAAGTCTGATAATATAAGATATCTTTAGTTTATGGTAAATGCTCATTTTGAATGCAGGTGTATCTCACAATTTAAAGGATTGATTGATGTGTTTAATTATTGAAATTGAGAAGACAAGGAGAGGGCTAAGCTTAAAGAGGAGATGCTGGTTCAATTCAAACTAGAACATCATTCGGTTATTGGATCATAACTGGAGCTGTAGAACATGGATTTAGGTTTGGTTTATATGGATGGAAAGCTAAGACATAGGCCTAAAACTTTCATGAGAGTCCATAATTCAAAATGACCGTTTTCAAGTTCAAATTGTAGCAACTAAAGAGAAGTTGGAATTTGTCCTGCAGCCCAGACACTGTTCAGTGTTTAGCCCATATATCAAGTTCTAGAAGTCCAAATGAGCTCATTCTTGTTTTAATGGAAAGATGAGACAAATGCCCAGAACTTTCATGAAGACTATCTGTTCAAATTCTGATGTTAGCAATGACGTTTTGTTCAGACAAGAAGATAATGGTTATCACCAAGTCAAGAGGTGGCCACCCACTCAATAATTAGTCATCAAATCAATAGTTCTGAATTTTAGCCTATAAAAAGAGGCATTTTCCATACATTTAGACATCTTGGTGTTCAGATCAAGATCTTGCTCTTACTCTTTTTCTTTGTATTTTGTAATATTCAAGTTTTATTTCATGTTATATTAATCTCTTGTTTATGCTTTTCATTTCCTTTACTTCACTTAGTTAATGTATATCATTATTATGTTTTTATATTATTTATTTATGTTTCTCTCCTTCATTATATTTAGCTAAATTTATTTTGTTAAGGTGAAAAGGGTACACTAATGGTGTAAGAATAAATATAGTATAAACTCAACATGGACTTTAATGTTTGATACTAACATGTTTTGTATTTGTTATCTTACTCACTCTTAATACCCTGCTTGTTAAATGATTAATCTAGATTTGTATTATACAACCCTTGCTACAACAAATACTTGGCACTTTCATAGCCTACTGTATGGTATAACCGACACTGTGCTATGAAAGGAACTTGATTTGTTATTAACATAAGTTATCACCAGGAATACCTGACCACATTTACAAGTATTGTCAATACTCAAATAAGATAATTAATATAATCATGTTAATAATTTATAATCCGATTGGAACCTTCTTTGTGTGTAGTTTTCAGTTGAGTAATAAAAAAGAGTTTATACTATACTTATTTGAAATACCATTAGTGAATCCTCTAACCTTGACAATTGTTTTATCCTTGTTTTATCCTTACATCAATATCACATCTCAAAAGTTTTCTTCAACTCCTTTTCATTTATTATCTATAATTTTATATAGTTCACCTCCCCATGGTTCGACCCCGGTCTTGTCGAGTTATTTAATACTTCGACACTCCTATACTTGGGATAAGACATCAATCTTTTGAGCATGTCATCCACCAATCATTCCCCTCTTCATTCTCAATTACCAAGACATCTTCATCTGGAAAGTCAAAGCTCAAAGGTTCATACTCCTCAATGGCGTTATCAGCTAAATGATTAGCGATGACACTTCCTTTTATAGCCTTTCTAGTCATGTAGAGTATGTCATATTCATACAATAAAACTTGTCATCTTGCAATCCAACTTGACAAATATGGTTTCTCAAATATATACTTCAAGGGATCTATTTTGGAGATGAGCTATGTGGTGTAATACAACATATACTGGCATAATCTCTTAGCACCTCATGTTAATCCGTAACATAACTTCTCAATCATACTATAATGTGCTTCACAGTCTATGAACTTCTTGCTAATATAGTAAATGACTTGCTCTTTTCTCCCCATCGTGTTGTGCTGCACTAACATGACACCCATAGTTGCTTCGTTAACCATCATGTATAGTATCAAGGGTTTTTCAGGGATTTGTGTACTAGCAAAGGTGGATTCATAAAGTATTGCTTAATCTTATCAAAAGCTTATTGACAATCTTCATTCCAAATCTCGGGGTTATTCTTTCTCAACAACCTGATGATTGGTTCATATGTAGTAGTTAGATGGGAGATGAAACGAGCTATGTAGTTCAGACTCCCTAAAAACCCCTTTACTTATCTCTCAGACTAAGGCACTGGCATTTGTTAGATGGCCTTGACTTTGTCTGGGTCTACCTTGATTCCTCTTTTACTTAACACAAATCCCAATAATTTCCCAGATTTAACCTTAAACTTGTATTTTGCTAAATTCTACTTTAGCTCATACATCCCTAATCTCTCAAATAACTTTCTCAAGGTTTCCATATAACTTTCTTCCATTTGGATTTTGACGATCATATCATCGACGCATACTTTAATATCTTTACGTGTCATATCATGAAAAAGGATCACCATTGCTCACTGATATATGGCTTCAATATTTTTCAAACCAAATGACATTACCTTGTAATAGAAAGTCCCCTATAGGGTAACAAAAGTGGTCATTTCCTTGTCTTCTATGGATATTTTAATTTGATTGTGACCTGAGAAACCATCCATGAAGGAGTAAGTAGATTTCTTTGCAGCACTGTCTACAAGCATGTCAAAGTGAGGGAGTGGAAAATCGTCTTTCATGCTAGCTTTATTCAAGTCCCTAAAATCCATACATACCTGGATTTTATTATCTTTCTTAGGCACTACCACTATGTTTAAAACCCATTAAGGGTATTTGATCACTTTTAGAAAATTTGTGTCTCATTGCTTCTTCACTTCTTCTTTCACTTTGATAAGAATATCTAGTCTTATTCTTCTTAGTTTATGCTTTACTGATTTGCACCAGTTTATCAGAGGCAGCCTGTGTATCACAATATTGGTATCCAACCCAGGCATATCAACATATGTCTAAACAAATACATCAAAGAATTCTTTTTATAGAGATATTATGCCATCTCTCTCTTCGGCAACAATATATACTTCACTCTTTAATTCCTTTTTCTCGTGCTTAGAGCCTACATCCATCATTTCTAATTTTTCTTAAATATGTTTTAAGGCATTCCCAGATTATGTATTCTTCTTCAATCTCTTTCTCATTCATAACAATTGTGTTTTTATCAAGATTTGACCAATTATTCTTAATGCAATGGTTTGCATGTTTAGTGATGTTCTACTTTTAGATTGTCTACAAGCGGAAAGCATTTCATATAAGCAAATGAAATTCAATAAGCAAAGGCAAAAGGTGGAAGAAAAAATACATCTCATTAAAACTTAAAGAGTGCCTTAAACGCAAAAACCCTCAAATTGATATCTTGAGCCACGATTATTAGTTAGGTAAAGACATATAAAGAAAAGGGAACTTAAAAAGAAAAAAACTTATGAAAAGCATATAAAAACTAAACATATCAATCGTAAGCACCCTTGGATGAATTACTTTTGAAGGACAACTGGGATGTCTTGAGCCTCCAAATTATCCAGTTCTTCTCCTTCAACAAGGTTCCTCGTGAAATTTTTTAAATAAGTGTCTTTAAGTGTATCGATCGTTAGCTAAGGTAGGAAAAGCTCGAGGGGACTCTCTTTAACTTTTTCAACCTCTTCTAACAACTGATTATAACACTGGTACAAGTTTCCTCCAAGTCTTTCAATCCTTGTCCTACTCTCATCACGCATATGGGTTATTGGGAAGGTTTTATTTGGGATCTTCAAATCTTCCTCATCGGGCTCCTTCCCTATAATCTAGGCCATTTTTCTTCTTATTTTTTTTTTGAATTCTTGCTGACCTTATGTAGTCCTTCTTCGAAGGCATGAAACCCAACCTAAATCTTTGATTAGTTACTCTCAACTTTCTTATGTTTATCCTCTCGGGCATACCAGTGATCAGGTCATAGTAAAAAAGAAGCTCATGCTTCAAGAAACATTTGGCGGCTATGATTGCAGCTTCAGAAAGCTATGGAGTATTTCGTATAATGTTTTCAAGGACTTACTCAACATTTACAACTTTACAGGCATGTAGGTCACCATCTGTATTATTTTTAGCCTCAATATACAAAACCATCATATTTTTCATAATTGACATAACTTCTTTAGAAATCACAGTGAAAACACTACCCAATTTTTGACCCATGTTTTAATAAATTTTCAAAAAAATAAAAAAAAAATAAAAAATAAGGGTTTACATGTGGCGATAACATAGAGCATCAGAGCTAATATTAAGGAAGCAATATGTCAATGAGATAATTACTGAATCATATATAATTACTGCAATATAAAATACCATAGATATATAATTTGATTCGTGCTGGTTATGGAAAATAATCACTGCAATATAAAATACCATATACATAGGATTTGTTGGTGTTGGTTATAGAAAACAATCTCTGCAATAATTATTGCAATATTTCCTTAAATAACATATAGAGATTTTCTATATAAGTGAACCTCCAACCGCAACCATATGCACGAGGAGAGAAAAATTCACAAGGGGGCAGAGAGACAAAAACAAATGAAGGGAAACACAAAAAAAAAAAAAAACCCTAATCCTATCCTCTCCAGCAAGAAGCCGTAGCCCCCTACTCATCTTTTAAAATAAAAAAACAAAGCAGCCCCTCCCTTTGAAGAAACCAGGGATCTCTCTCTGGCCAGACACTGTCCCCTCTCCCTCTCATCAACAACCCACCATTTTCCTTCTTAACCAACTGATCTTCCCTCTTTCACCCGAACAGCCCCGCCCACTGCAATTCCTCATCTCCCGCACTCTTTCCCCTCACTGGCTATTTCCTCAGCAACAACGCTGCAACAGCAACACCAAAAATTAACATGACAGCGTTGCAAGCTTCAGCAACTTCAGCCTCTGCACTGTAACCTGCAGCAACAGCGTTGTGACCAACTCATCAAAGCAACTTTCTCTCCCCATCATGATCTCCTGTTGCCGCCGTGAATGAGGTGACAACACGGTGAGCAGCAATAAGCAAGAGCAGCACAGTAGCCGGATCCTTCCTTTCAAAGCGGCAAACAGCAGCAGTAACATGACAGCAGGATATCCTCCCCGACCCCCATCTTCAGCAAGCACCAGCACCAGGGGAGCCCAAAGGCAGGGAGAAGGCGAGGACACAAGAAGAAGACCGGATGAACACGCACAGACAGTGGAGAGCTAAAAAAACAGACCGCTAGCAGACCAGGTACGTAAGTCGTTTCTCTCCTTTCTCAGTTCTGCATTTGCACTTAATAGATTTGGCACTGTGCGAAGGTAAATTAATTACCTTCGCACTGTGCAGTGCATGCGTGAGTAATTCACGCATGCAACCTGCAACAGTGCCCAACCGGGTCACTGATTTGGACCAGTGACCCGGATAGTCCTGTTGGGTTCAGCCCAGCCACATGGGCCGAGCTGGACCCAGCCCTAAAAAAACGAGTAACATCGTTGGTTTTCTCGTGTATTTAGTTTATGGTTTGCTATTTTTTATATTGTGGAAATACAAATCTGGTATTAAAATACCCGGTTTTTCCACTAAATGTTGCATATATATATATATGTCTGAAAAACAAAAAAAATGTTTTCTTGTGTGTTGCATACGGCCAATACCCTAACATATTCTGAATTTCCTTTTTTATATAAAAAAAAATATTTGAAGTTTTGAAAATATGTTTTCGCATGGATTTCTTAAACACAACAAAAAATTGTTTTCTTGCATTTCTAGATTTTACAACATGTTTGTAAAACTCCAAAGGGTATTGGCTAATATTCCAAAAAATACAAAAATTTTATTTTGGGGGAATTCATCTATTATTCACCGTTAATGTTTGGATAAAGAAATCTCAAATGGATGAATATCCAAAATATTATTGGGAATAACTTGTTATTATTCACCATTAATGTTTGGATAAAGAAATCCTAAAGGGATGAATATCCAAAATATTATTGGGAATAACTTGTTATTATTCAATGTTAATATTTGGATAAAGAAACTATAAGTGGTAAATATCCAAAATAATTTTCTAGGAATAATAAGTCATTGCACATCCTTGAAAGAAGCCTTAATTATAATTGAGGACATTTCAATTTCTGACTCCACGGTTTACGAGAGTATGGAACACTAAGGCAAAAATAGGCTTTTAAAGCGCCTTGAATTTCCTTAGATTTCTAAATTTTTGTCCCTCCTCCTTGCGATTTACGAGTCGCAAACTCTTGAAATACTAAGGGAAAAATGAGTTTTTAAAGCACATGGAATCTCCTTGGATTTCTATCTTAATAAATTTAGTCTGAATCAAACACAGATTTCAAGAGATCTGTATTGGTTCTCCTTGGTACTTTGTAGACATATCTAAGGGTGTGATCCACATTGACCAAGGGTTCTTTCTTTTTAGACTTTCAGTCCAAGTTTGTTCATCATAGCAAAATGTATCCTAGGAAAACACCAACACCATAGCAATTATAAGGCAAACCAAACATCAAGCAGCTTACCTTAAGTAGGGCGTACTAGGGGTGCTAATACGTTCCCTTTACGCAACCAGTCCCTTGCTTTAGAAGCTCTGAAAGACCAGTCAGGGTTCCTAGTGACCATAATACTAGGTGGCGACTCCATTATTCACAAAACAAAAAAAATCTGAAATCAATTGAGGCTCGCTGCGACGCCGTGCTCCGCTCGCGAGGGTGCAACAACTAGTTTATTGTTGATGATAAACTTGATCCTCTAGTGTAGGGAGGATGCCACTGCATCGATTGCATGTATCCAAGGCTTTCCTAGTAACATGTTGTAAGAAGGGTAGATATCCATGACTTGCAAGGTTACCAAGAACAATTGTGGTTTGATAACCAAATCAATTTCAATGCTGCCAGTGATGTGCTTTGGTGTTTCATCATAAGCTCTTACAGTCATGGTGTTGGGCTTCATGTGAAAACCATCAATGGGCATTTAGTCCATTACATGTTTTGGCAACACATTCAAAACTCACCCATTATCTGTGAACACCTTGATGACAACACAATTTTTACATATCATCGTGATATACAATGGCTTATTATGCCTCTTTCTCTTAGGATCAAGTTCATCTTTGGTGAAATATAAGTAGTTGGTTAATTGTATTATCCCTATTAAATGCTTCATGGAGTCTTGCATTATGTCTTAGGGAACATAAGCTTCATTGAGGACTTTCTGAAGTGCAGTTCGGTGTCTTTTTCAGCTAATCTACTATATTATACTCCTTGCCCACTAGTTTATTGACCTCATAAGTCCTAATTAGATCTACCACATATTTCCCTTTGACTTTCCTCTGGTTTTCCAGTTCTTCAGGAGTAAAGAACCTCCTGCTTCTAGTCAAATATCCAATTTCAACATGGAAAGCAGGTACAAAAGTCATGGTAAGATGGGATTGGTCATAGTTATAAGGCAAAACATTATAATTTCCACTTTTATTCATGATTTGCTTGGTCAAAACCAATCTTGGTGGCCCCTTCTCCGTTGTTTAATATATACATACTTGCTTAGCCACCATTATTACTTCCATCTTCTCTTCGAGATCATCAATTCTCAACAATCCTCATGCCATCAAATGTTTCACCTCATTATGAAATTTTTCAATAATCAATGTCATGCCCATTATATTAGTGATATAGGCAGAAATCACCATTGTTATTTGCTGTTTATTCTTGTGATGGTGTTTTGAGAGCTAAATTTAGCACCTGGTATAACTCATTCATGATTATCTTTATAGCTTTCGCTCATTTCTTTCCTATCTCTATGGTATTTTACACTTCCATTTCTGGAGGCATAGTTAGGAAAGGTATTTGAATTCATATTAGGTGTATCATTAAAGGTAATCCATCCAACTTTTATAAGTTTAAGAACCTTTCTTTTAAAAGTGAGGCATATCTTAATGCTATGTCTTTGGGCATCAACATGATATTCACATTTTGACTCAGGTTTGTACAAGTAGGGAAATGATGGTTGCATGGCTAAAGTGGGGATGTGTGCTACTTGGCCGATGTTTAGGAGATGTTGGTACATCTTTTTTAGGGATATGAGGAGTGGAGGAAGTTGTTCATCATTTTTCTGGAATTCATTTTAGGGGTGGTATGTTCTTTC
>Ga0307515_10011218_pt1 | contig 17019 bp, 11 predicted proteins | sample 17_EM_MG_FD_194513 | JGI IMG/M metagenome (GOLD analysis project Ga0307515, IMG submission 194513) | Populus trichocarpa ectomycorrhiza microbial communities from riparian zone in the Pacific Northwest, United States - 17_EM | ecosystem: Host-associated > Plants > Roots > Unclassified | place... | reverse complement strand
TAGATTGTTTTTGTTGTTTCTATTTTTTTTTATACACTTTTTTTATATAATAATATATATATATATATATATATATATATATATATATATATATATATATATATATATAAAAACATCAACAATAAATAAAACAAAAAAAAATTAACACGAATTTAATGAAAAAAAATGTTTGCTAATGCCATGAAAATATATTTTTTCAATATTCTTAACAAGTCTCTATAATCTTATTTGTTGACAAAACAAAAATTAAATGAGAATGGAATGACTATATAAAAAGCAAAATGAGAAAAAATATGAATCTCAATTCTTAGCAAATAAAATGTCGAACGACAAAATTGAAAAAAATACGAATCTAGTCTATCCAAGCTAGCAAGCCAAATCTACAATCTAGTTGTGAGATTGAGATAACTTCATAGAAAGCAAATAAAAAAAATCATGAAGATTAATTCTCAAATTAATCAAGCGTTGAAGGCATGAAATAGAAAAATAATAATAAAATTTTTTAAAAAAAACAACGTAAAATAAGACATGAATCAACCCTAAAAAAACCTTCTAAATCCTTGATTCGGGACATAAGATTGGGATAAATCCATACAAGAAAAAATAAAAAAAATAATGAATACAAATCCCCAACCAACATAATGTTGAAAGATGAAATTGAATTTTTTTTTTTAAAAAAAAATCAAATCCAACCTGGTCTAATCTCTTAAATCCATGACATGGGTCATGGGGTCTCATTGAACCATCAAAATCAAACCTAAAAAAATCATGAAGCTAAATTCTCAATCAACCAAATAATAAAAAACAAAATTGAAAAACAATCAATAAAAAATAATAATAAAAAAAGATAGAATTGAAAAGAATGCGGACTAAATTGACATAACAAGAAAATAAAGTCAAATGTTTAGGGATGGAATTGGAAAAAAAATCAATCAATAAAAGTAAAAGAAAAAAAATAAAAATTAAGGACCAAATTTCATATAAAAATCAAATGATAAAGGATCAAATAAAAAACAGAATATAATCAAATTTGATACAATCAAAAGAATAAGGACTAGAATTAAAACTTAAAAAAAGCAACATAAAAAAAGACCCGAGCAAACCCTAGTATATAGGCCGAATGCATGAACCGAGATATGAGATTGAGATAAATCTATAGAAAGAAAAGTGAAAAAACAACGAATGCAAATCTCCAACCAACACAATGTTGAAGTATAAAATTTTAAAAAATAATTTTAAAAAAAGACTGAATCCAACCCGGTTTAATCTCTTAAACTCGTGACATGGATCATAAGGTTAGATTAAACCATAAAAGGAAATAAATAAATAAATCATGAAGCGACATACACCTCACCAGTATGGTGTTCCGTTGTCGGGAAACGTCGCACACGACTCTCATTTGAATGCACGCGCTATCAACTTCTTATTTAAATAATATTATATTTTAATTAAGAGACTTAAATGCCTCCAAGTCAACTTTCCAATTACAAAAAAATTATATGAAAATGATGAAAATACCCTGAAACTTAACTTTAAGAAAATCTAATTTTAAGAGTAATCTGGGTATCTTACCATGCAAAAAAAATTAAAATGCCTGAAAAACACCTCACCCTTAAGTTTAATTAATTTAGCTTTTAAGGGTAGTTTAGTAATTTTTCTGTGCAACTAGAATGTGAAAGTACTAGATACCGCTATGAACTTAGAATTGACAATTTAATCCTATAGAAAAGATCATTTTACCTCTCTAAGTTATAAATTTTGTTTTATCACGAGAAAAATGATAATTTTACTATGTGAATCCAGAGTAAAACAAGAAAGAATTTATGATGTCTAATCAATTTTATTTTTAAATAGTAGATTTGATCGTGATTGCAGTCACAATAAAGAATCGCAAACTTCCGTGATATTAAATAATAATCACAACTATCATTCTCATGGATTCATTAACAATTCATAACAAACTTTCATAGTACATGATTTTTCTAATAGTTCTATTAAAGAAAAAATTACCTTAAATATCTTGTAGTTTGATTAATTTTACACTTGCCAATTATATTTTAAAAAATTATAGTTTATATATAAATTTTTTACACGCATCTTAACATCCTTGCTAATAAAAAAATAATAACTTTTTAAAATTATATACATGATTACCATTATTTTTTATTTAATGATCAAATAATTATTTTGTGTTAAAAGAACGAAAATGCTACACATACTCTTTTCTTATTTTTTATGTTAAAATTATAAAATTGCCATTACTGCAATATATATTGCTATTTAATTTTGAACTTTTATCAACATGTGATTTTCATTGTGCCGAAGAATTAACTTTTCAGATTGTAGATTGATGGATCTTCAAACAAACATGCAAGGACCAGGTAAAGTCACAGAGTCCAGCCAATCTAGAGGTCTTCCATCATCACTTGCCAAGACTACGGCCATCAATGCATCAGCTTCCATGATCCATGACAGTGGATTCCACATAAAACCCACATACTTGAGAATCTTGCTCTAATTTTCATAAAACATGAAAGCTACACAGTACCACCGGGCGGCTCGCCTGAATGCCGAGTCTTTCTCCGCCGCTAGCTCGACGTCGTCGTCACCTGCAAGCCATGGGAATCTTGCTATCCCGAAAGCTCAAAAAAAGAGCACTCTTGTAACTGGCAAACCATTAATTCTCTGTCTTTTTCTAGATGTCTTCGTCACATTGAGTAACCCTTAAAACTAACAAATCCGAAGACATATCATTCAAAGCTTGCAAAAACAACTCTCGTCCTGACAAATCCAAAGACATGAGATTTAAGGAGACATGCCAGCAGCTTATAGATCCTTCGCCATTGATTTCTAGAACCAGAACTTATTTCAGTCATCAATAACTACATAACAAGCCAATTTTATCTCTCCATTCCCTCTCTCAACGATTCAGGTTTTAATTTCTCGCAACCCCTTCTGGGATTTGATTATGCCACGCCACTTTGGACAAGCCAAAACACAGTTGCTCATAGGCTGTAGAAAACTCACCATCTCTTTCCTTGCTCACATTTTGCTCAGAAGATGACGAGAAGCTTGTCAATTAATGTAGTGAGTTCACAGACCAATTCAAAACTGACAAAACACTAGGGAAATGGTCTAGAAATAAACATGATCGTCAAATAATCATCACCGATGAGGTAGGAGAGCATTTCTTTCCTAAAATCATAGTCTGGATACATGGAGAGTCGAGACAGGCCCTCCATCGGAAATTAATAACTTCCTTGATCCTGGCATCGCCACATTTTTCAAGCAACGAGAACATATGTTTGGGCAAGAGAACTGCGTGTAAAAGTTTTGGGTCCAAGATGGACCTGAGTACCTGATAAAATGCAAGAAACATTTTAAGCACATAAATATAATGAAAATCTGAAAAGAGTGAAAAACCAACCATCTGCAGAAATGAGTTTTGAGGACAGAACACCAGACCGATAAGAAATTAGGGTTTAAAGGATAGATTAATGGGTGGATTAAAATAATTGAACATGATTAAACAAATTAGGGTGTTTCCTAAGTTTCAATTTAAGGTTTTTATTTTTTAAGGTTTTTTTTTAAAACATGACTAATTGCTTTTCAATAAAAAAAACATTAAATTTTGATTTTAATCTGGGTTTAGATCATAAAAAAAATGATATACAAAAAGAAAAAAATATGCTTGAAGAGAGGGAATTTTCGATATGATATTTGTTTGAGTTTCTAATTTTCTAATATATTATATATGAGAGTATTTTGATATTTTTATTTAAATTAAAATTTTATATTGAAACAAGATATGAATTGTAATCTTTCATAACTATAAAATTGACCAAACTAGAGGATGCAAAGATAATTTTTTTCTTTATTAAATAAATATAGACAAAAACTATACTTTTAGTTGGTAGAAGTCATATAAACAACATATATTATAACTATATAAGTACGTGCAAAACATGACAATATGAACTTAGAATACAAAGTTATTATAATCTAATAATCTAGATTTAATTTATAATTATTTAAATAACTTTTTGTCATTAAAAAAAAATTAATTTTACCAGTGGCTTGGAGCGGGCCATAGTCTAGCTATAATATCAAACAATGACAACAAATTACTCTAATGACTTGAATATTATGCGCAGAAGAAATTTGAGTGCGTTTGTTTTTGTGTTGAGATCAATTTTTCAAAATGTTTTTTTATTTAAAAAATATTAAATAAATGTTCTTACATGATTTTCACATTATCGTTAAAAACAAATTTGACCTCCAAAAAAGCAAATCATTGGAAAAAATGGCAATGCAAAATTGATGTGATATAATTAGAGGGAAAAAAAAAAAACTCATCCCTGATCCCTGGAGATAGTTTGAGTTCCAACTTCCAAGGTCAACCCAAAGTGAAAAAAGAGACCAAACTAAACATAAGTAAAAGTAGAAAAGATTGCAATCACAAAAAAAGACGGCGCCAATTTCAATCAAAATCCAATTCCAAGCTCAAAGATAAGATAACTTTCCTTCCTTTCCTTTCCTTTCCTTTGTGGTTCTCAAAACTTCCCCCTCTCTCTTCAAAACCATAGAGAGGGAACCCATAATTTTTTTTCTTTGATAGATTTATTCATAAACCCTAAAAGTTTCATCGTTATCAACAACAATGGCTATCACTTTACAAGCTACCCTTCTTTGCAGACCTTCATTCTCTCTCTATTCTCCTTCAAAACGACGCAGCTTTCACCACCCCATCAACTCCTCTCTTTCTCTCTCTAAAACCCCCTTCTCTCCTTCTTTAAACCTCCGACTCCGCCCTTTCTTATTACCTTGTACATTGCACCCTGACAATGCTGACCCTGTTTCGGAAACAGTCCCTCCGATTTCAAATTCCAATAAAACACAAGAGGTGGTGGATGTAGTGGAGAGCAATGAGAGTGGAAGGCAGGAGGAGGAAGGGCAGGGAGGCAACTTAGTGGAGGAGAAAGAAGGTGGTGGTGGGGTTTATGATAGTAATGGGAGAATAAGAGTGGCGGTGTTTTTAATGGGGTTATGGACTAAAATGAAAAATGGGTTTCAGAAATTGTTGATGTTAATGGGTTCTTATTCTTCTAATTGGTTTAGTTTTAGTTGGTGGCCATTTTGGAAACAAGAGAAGAAATTAGAGAAATTGATTGCTGAAGCTGAAGCTCATCCTAAAGATGCTGAAAAACAGACTGCTCTTTTAGTTGAGCTTAATAAGCACAGGTTTGGCTTTAGATTTTGATAATGATAATTTTGTGTGGGTTTGTTTTGAGCTTTGGTTTCTGTTTGTTTTATGGGAGATTGATAAAGGAAATGAATTTGATGGGTTTTTGTTGAAGGTATGAGCTTTAATATGTTTGGTTTCTGAGAAATCGGTAAAGGAATTGAACTTTGTGGTGTTTGTTATATTTTCGACTTTGCTATGTTATTTGCTCGGTGAATGAGAAATTGGTTAATTCATTAATTAAAATTACTGGTTTTTTTTTTCTCTGGGGTTTCGAATTTTATCTGTATGGTTTATGAGAAATTTATAGAAGAATTGAATTTTATGGGCTGTTTGTTTAAAGTTTTAAGAGTACTTTTTTGGTTAAATATACTGTCTTCTTTTTGGATGCTTAGAAATTGATTGAGGAACATGTTTTGGCCCTTTCTTGTTAAATTTTAAGCCTTCTGTTTTTACTTTAGTGTTTGTGTGATTGTTGAAAAATAGGTATGAAAAGTGAATTTGATTGTCTGTCTTTCATTTGCTGATTTTTTTTAATTAATTTTTTTTTGCAGTCCTGAGTCTGTGATTAAGAGGTTTGAACAAAGAGACCATGCAGTGGATAGCAAAGGAGTCGCTGAGTATCTTAGAGCTCTTGTGGTTACTAATTCTATTGCAGATTATCTTCCTGATGAACAATCTGGAAAGCCTTCCAGTCTTCCTGCTTTGGTAGATTAAAGCACATGTTTGTTTGTCGTTCAGTTAGTTGGATATGTGATGTTTGATGCCACAGTTTTCTGCACAATATTTGATCGATTAATGTTTAATCTGTAGTTGCAAGAATTGAAGCAGCGTGCATCAGGGGACACAGATAAGCAATTTATGAACCCTGGCATATCTGAAAAGCAGCCATTGCATGTGGTGATGGTAAGAGTTAACTGTAAAAATGATTGTGCTGGCGACCTTGTATATGGAGCAAGGTGGTTTAATACTTTCTGCTTTTGATTTTAGAAGATAAATGTGAATAACTTGTTGTTTCTGAAAGTTCTTTTTTTTTCCTGTTGGTTTTTGGTAGGTTGATCAAAAAGTATCCAACAAGTCACGGTTTGCTCAAGAGCTTATATCCACTATCTTGTTCACTGTTGCAGTTGGATTAGTTTGGTACGAGGTCTTGCATTTCCTCTGTGCACTTTGTTTCACCATTCCCATCTCTATTTCTCTACCTTATCAGATACGGAATTCATTTTTCAGGATAATGGGTGCTGCTGCACTTCAAAAGTATATAGGGAGTCTGGGTGGAATAGGAGCTTCAGGAGTTGGCTCAAGTTCTTCTTATACTCCAAAAGAGCTGAATAAAGAAGTTATGCCAGAGAAAGTGAGTTTTGAACATTTTGTGCCTGAAGTATTTGGGGGTGTTTTTTAGAATCCTGCTACCTTCAGTTACACGATTGCTTTTTTTTTTATTATTTCTTTAAGGGGTGGATAGTAGATCAATAGAATTTGTTTAACTTGTTGGATGTGTTCCTGTTCCTGTGTCTCTTAGTAAGGGAGATAAAGCAAGATTAGATACATCAAGTTGGAATAGTAGGGAAGAAAAATGGGAACTTTGGTTTAGCGGTGAAACTTTTATCGCAGACCAACATTTACTTGATTGGAGAAATTATATCTTGGAAAGCCATATCCTTTTATTGTATATTACTCTTGTATTTAGCATATAATGGTTGGTCTTAACTTTTATTTGCAGAATGTTAAAACCTTTAAGGATGTTAAAGGTTGTGACGATGCAAAACAAGAGCTTGAGGAAGTAGTGGAGTATCTAAAAAACCCAACAAAATTTACTCGCCTTGGTGGGAAGTTGCCAAAGGTTTGTGCAAAATATTTTTTGTTATCATACGTAACATGTGGTTTCGTGTACTTTGTATGAACCTTATAGCATGGAATATACTAGTCATAGTTCATATATTGGCCTAGAATGATAGGTTTTGTGTTCCAATTGTCATGAATAACTTCAATCATTTCCTTTCTGTTTCTATTCAGCAGTCACACTCATTTCTGTACATGGGAGAAATCAATTACTATTATCTCGTCTTCTTGTTGTACTTTTCTCTATCTGTAAACAACTCATTACAAGAGACGTTTTACTTCAGAATTTGAATTGCTGCTTTTATTTCTGCTAACTTGTTTCTGAAAACATGAGTTTAACAACATTCCAATGCAGGGAATTCTTTTGACAGGAGCCCCTGGTACAGGAAAAACGTTGCTTGCCAAGGTAACTTTTACTTGTATATTTTTTAAGATGGGTTTTTGACTTGTGCATTTCTTGTCCTTTGATACTTTGTCTTTAGCTGTTGACCACTTTGAAGCTTGTGATGAATAAATAGCAACCCTTGTGTCATTTGATCATAAATATCAAAATGACGTGTTGAGAGAAAGTATAGATTCTTTTGGATGCTCACTGGAACAAATCAACCTTGTCACTTCCTATGTTCAAGATTGTATTTTACAAAATGTCCTATTGGATGCTCATCCTTTTTTGAATTTATGGTCATGGGTACTAGTCATCTATGCTTATATTCATGTACTTCTTCTGATAATTGTATTATCTTGAACCTCAAGGCCATTGCTGGAGAAGCTGGTGTGCCTTTTTTCTATAGAGCAGGATCTGAATTTGAGGAAATGTGAGTCATCTTTACCTTATATAGATTACCTCATTTACTTGTAATAATAAAAAGAGAATTTACATAGTATCTTATACCTATGCTGTTTTTTCTTTGGGAAAACAATGCAGCTAAGTTCTTTTATGCTCCAATTATTAATGGTAAATTTTTTAAGTGGAATAAAAAATTTACATTTTTACTGCTGATTAATATCTGGTAGAAGTGGAGAATATGATAGCTATCTTACTTGGCAGCAAGAATTAAGAAAAGATGCAGTAGGGTGCTGGTGAGATGGCCCTGCCATGTTCACCGACTGTTGTCTGTTGAGGAGCACTCTATGATGTTTGAGTAGTTGATGCATGTCTAGAAACAGCTAGAGATGAGTTGGTTCTTTCACTTGGTTGTGTTTGGTAGCAATCAGTGAAGTGTTGAAGAAAGTGCTGGTGGAAAGAATGAGAAAGAAGTGATTTGGCTTGTATTTATGAGAAAAGCCGCAGCTTCAACATGTTAAGTTGCAGAAGAAGTTGGTGGTGGTAGAGGATGAGGTGACAATGATTTGGCCATGTATTTACAAGGAAAGGCTGCAGGGAAGCTGCAGAATCTGCTTTTTAATGCATAAAATTGAGTGATGATATTGGGATAAACTGCCATGCCATCATGGTCCTTTGACTCTCCTGGAGCACCTAATGGCCAATCCAACAATAAAGTGGCCACAGCATTCTGGCAACATTTTAAATTGAACAATTGTATCAAGTATGGATGGTTTCTTGGACAGGAAGGCTGCTGGATTGTGGCAAAGATTGTTTGCATTTGTTAGGGTGTTTTGCATGATCTGGAGGAGGGTTTAACAATTTTTGTTGGTATCTTTTGTGGGTTTGAGAAGGTAGATAGATTATAAGATTTTTGGAAATGTGCTGTTACTGCAATATCTTGGTGCATTTGGATGGAGATGGGTGCAAGGTTTTCTGATGATCTTCATATTGAATCTGTTGTTGGGGGATTGGATAGTCTTTTTGGCACCTCTCAAGTGGATAGATATACAATGGGATTGGAGTGCTTTGTTACTTTGAACTAGATTGTTGTTTCTTTTCACCTTTTGGAAGGATGTCTAATTCTCCTATTTTTGCTATTTAAACTCCATCTTCTAGTAAGATTAAGCTTGCTTTTAGGAGTAATCCCATCCTTCAGCATTCTCATATTAAAAAAAAAAGGTCTCATCTTACTTTTTGTACTGCAGGTTTGTTGGAGTTGGTGCTCGGCGTGTCAGATCCTTATTTCAAGCAGCTAAGAAAAAGGTTTGTTGTTCTGTGATGTTTTTTGGTAGTTCAGTAGGGGAGAAACAAACAAAAACAGAGAGAAAATTTTAAAATCATCTTGGCAACCATTTGTAGGACTTCTTCTCTTCTGGCTGAACAAATATGCACTTCTGTACATGACATTGCATTATGTTTCTTTTATGTATTCATGATTTCCTAGACGTACAAAATGGGTCTTCAACAGGCATAGACAACTTTGAGGGCATTTTCTTGAAATAAAGGAGTTTTTTTTATGATATTGGAGATCTGTGCACAAAGAATGTGTATAAAAATTGGTGTTATCCTTTTCCCTGTCTGCTTGTCAGCTAACTGTGAATAATCAATAGGAATATACAAATATACAAATTGTCTGCTTTGGTTTAATGATGAAATTTATAGCTAGCTGTATAATGCTAAAAAAAAGAAAAGAAAAAAAGAAGAGTCTATAATTCAATAGGAATATGTTAGTTTCTAAGAGAATCATCTATACCTTGACTTTAATTACATCCATGATTGAAACTTTGTGAAATCTGAGCTGTATAGTGATGCCTTAATACTGTGCTTTTCCTTTTCATTTTATGATTAACACCATTTTTCATTTTGTAGGCTCCTTGTATCATTTTTATTGATGAAATTGATGCTGTTGGGTCAACAAGGAAACAATGGGAAGGCCATACAAAGAAGACATTGCATCAACTACTTGTTGAAATGGATGGTTTCGAACAAAATGAGGTATCTATAGATAAGCTTGTAATATAATGTGTCAGTTCACTGCCACCTTTCTAACCTTGTTTAATTTTTCCTCTGCAGGGAATAATATTGATGGCTGCAACAAACTTGCCTGATATTCTTGATCCAGCTTTGACTAGGCCTGGTAGATTTGACCGGCATGTATGTTATATTATTCTCTATTATTTCTTTGAGCTTTGAAAGTTAAAATGACATTGTGTTTTAAGGTGAATATGTTTTACTGAATAGTCATACTCGTGGTTCTACTTGTAAATTCTACTTTCTAGGTTATAGAGTTTAAGGATGAGTTTCCATAAATGGTTTCACTCAAATAAATACATGAATGATTGGACAAACCCAGAGTGTCTGTCTATGTGCTTATATGTCATCTATTTTTTATTTGAATTAATATCCTTGGTGATATGACTGACAAGAATTCTTTTTAGATTGTTGTTCCAAATCCTGACGTTAAAGGCCGACAAGAGATTTTGGAGCTCTACCTAGAAGATAAGCCTATGGCTGATGATGTAGATGTTAAAACAATTGCTCGTGGCACACCAGGCTTCAATGGAGCTGGTGGTTCATTTGATTGAAGCTGCATATTTTGTTTTCTGGCAGAAGTTTATTCAATTTTACCAACAAATTTTTCCATTGCTTCTTGTTTTGCAATCAGATCTCGCAAACTTAGTGAACATTGCTGCAATTAAAGCTGCTGTAGAAGGAGCTGAGAAGTTAACTGCTGCACAATTGGAGTTTGCAAAAGACAGGATACTTATGGGTACTGAGCGGAAAACAATGTTCATTTCTGAAGAGTCAAAGAAGGTATGTATAAATCAGTCAATAGGCAATCTCTAGAGTAGTAGGTTTGGATGATTTCCTTGCATGGTTGACATTTTGCTACATATTCTTGGAACCCATCTTTTTAGTGCTTAATCTATTGGCCTAAGCTTGAACTATCTTGTCTCGTTCTACTTCCATTTTAAGTTTTTACAGACTTGGGGAGGGGGTTTATTATTAATTTATTATCATATATGGCAAGCAAACGAGACCTTTGCATGCCATGCATAAAGTCTTCAGCAGTTCAGCTTATTTGGAAACATCCAGTGAGTTTCATCATTGTTAATTGCTATGCTATTACACTTGTTTCCAGTTAACAGCATATCATGAGAGTGGCCATGCTATTGTAGCTTTCAATACCGAGGGTGCACACCCGATACACAAGGCAACTATAATGCCACGAGGATCTGCTTTAGGAATGGTCACCCAGCTTCCTTCAAGCGATGAGACATCAATTAGCAAAAAGCAGTTATTAGCTCGGCTTGATGTTTGTATGGGAGGAAGAGTTGCGGAAGAGCTCATATTTGGTCAGGACCATGTCACTACTGGAGCAAGTAGTGATCTTCACACAGCTACAGAGCTTGCGCAGTATATGGTATGTGTTTGTATGCTAAAGTCACATTTCCTTTGGTTTATAGAGCTCCCAAACCACAATGAGTAAAATGGTTACATCTAAGTTGGATTCAATCCATTTACACAAAATGCATTCTAATGCTATCTTCATCTTTCCAAGGTATCAAATTGTGGGATGAGCGATGCAATTGGACCAATACATATTAAAGAAAGACCAAGTTCAGAATTGCAGTCACGTGTTGATGCTGAAGTATGTTTTTGAATGCCTGTTCTTGTTTATGGAATTTTTTTTTGTGAATCCCTGGTCATGGTTTCGGAATGATTGTGATTTGTTTGGTCGTTTCTGTAGGTCATGAAACTCCTAAAAGAAGCATATGATCGTGTGAAAGCCTTGCTAAAGAAGGTTTGTTCATATGATTCAGTATTGTTTATGAGGACACATCCACCACTATCAGGCATTACTTTTTGTTGTTTTTTCCCTTGGTAAAATGTGCACTATGATAGTGGAGCTTAGACAAGAGACTTGAAACGCCCCTAATATTCTCTGTCCAGCTCCTTCACCTAGAATTGTTTTGGAAAGAGTTCCGTTTGAACATTATCATATGGTGGAGAGTTATGAATCTGTCAGCAGTTGTTGTTCCTATGTGCCCTCACTACATGAGATTCGTTGCTGATAGTTAACTTTCTAGTTTTACTAGAATTAGATCCCTTGAGTGACAGGCCATTCTTATGCTGAACCTTCTATTCAAGTTGTCCTGTCGTATCTTGAAGACTCTTGCAAGCTTAACTAGTTTTGATGATTTTGAAGAAATAGCTTTTGTGTGCCTTCAGTGCTTGAATAGACTAAAGTAACCTTTTGAAGTTCTGTATAGCAAATTCTAGCAGTCACTGACATTTTTGTTTGATTATTTGCAGCACGAGATGGCATTACATGCACTAGCAAACTCTCTTTTAGAGTATGAAACACTTAGTGCAGAAGAAATAAAGCGCATTCTTCTTCCCTACCGGGAAGGACGGCAACCCGAGCAACAAGAAGCAGCGCAAGAAGAAGGGGAGCTTGTGTTGGCTTAATAATCATGTAATCTAATCGACCATGGGGGAGATTCTGTACAGTATATTTAAAGCAGTACAGGTGATTATTTATACAATCCCTCTCCAATTCTCCGCCTTCAGTAGCAGTACTACGATGTGCGATATAAATTCTTTCCGTACACCCTCAACCTGACAGACAGCGATAGATCATGTACTATTTTCGTACATGTATTATTTGAACGTTTACCCCAACTGTGGGTAGAATTTTGAACATACAATATTCGATATTATAGGCATGGCGCGGCAAGCTTTATGGTATTTTTTGAACTTAATCTTTAGTGCTCCACCCCTTTTACCATTTCGTGCGCATGATTTTGCCAAGATCGCTGTACTCCTTGCTGTTCACTATCCATTTTACGTGCTTTGACGAGGAAATTGTCGCCGGACTGCCCCCTTCATGAACTATGCTAATGTGACCATTTGAATTATCCAAACTGAGTTTTTCTCTACGGAGACACTACCCCAAAATATTTTTTATCGTAATTATCGACACAAGGATGGTCTAAAGCTCACTATCCTCCATCAACAATGCATAGTTATATACAACATGCTTACAAAATAGCAAGATCACAAATATTTTCTCGAGCACACGCACAAACACCTCCAAATTAAGTGAAAGTCATCTATTCTTTTTCCGTACATATCTTAGAGTATTTTTACTCAAGTATATATAATAAGATTATTAACATAACTTGATAATTTACAAATATTTTTCCAATAATGAAATGACCACAAATATCTGAATTACGATATCATGGTTGTTATGATGGATGAAATATACTTGTAATATATGAAAACGTAGAAAAATAGGGTATACATGTCTGCATTCATTACTACTAATATCTTTAATATAACTCTAGAAATAAACACAACATCATTAGTCTTTTTCAAGTATTAATACTATGCTAAATTTTTAATTTGTTGTATTCTCTTTATCAACTGATAAACTTCAATTTCTTTTATTATATACATTAAGTAATCACCGTTGTGAATACCTTAAAACCTCATGAATTATGCGTTCAATAATTCATTTTAAATAATTATAACTCATGCTTTAAGTTGATCAATTCATTTCAATACTCCTAACTCGGGGTTAATATCATTTATGCATTTATTAATCTATTTCAATACTCCTAATTAGAAATTTATTAATTTATTAATTCCACACCGTGCCCATAGCTTTAATAAAATTATGAATTCACTAGTCCCATTCAATACCCTTAATTCATGTTTTAATTCAACTTCTAAATTCATTAATCAATTTCCATATTCATGGCTTATGCCTTAAAGATAACCATATTCATTTACCCCACTTCATCAACCAGTTCCATAATCATGAATTTAATTATTTATTGATCTATTGCATTTCTCGAGGCCTGTGCTCATGTCAACCATACACTTGAACAATTTCAATAATTATAGTTTGTGTTTTACATCAGTCATATTCGTTGATTTGTTTCATTACTCGTAATCTCATGCAACAAGGCATTATTGTCAAGTAACAGCCCCCTCCATTGCGGCCAGTTTAATTTTTACATAATAGCCACCGTCATGGTGGCCGGCTTAATTTCAATTAATAACCCTCGCCGTTATTACTAGCTTAAATTTAATTAATATTCACTGCCATTATAGCCAACTAGATTTTTCAAAGTATCCCCCTGCTCATGAAGCAAAATTAGTTTATATTCTGAAATTCGCATCGAGTTTATATTCCATACTTCACATTAAATTTATGTAGAAACAAATAGACAAAATATTTCTTTAAAAGATGAGGTATCCACTTCCGATGTCTCTCCTGAAGCTCCCGGGGATTGTGCTTCTCCTGCTGCAAGTCCCGCTTTAGCCGCATTACAACTTCGAGCAAAATTTCAACGAAATCGAGGAAATCCTTGACCAGGACGACCATTGGGTGGAGGAATACCAAGCAAAATTTCTCCTGGTTGGGAAGAAAAAGGGCGGAACTTGATGATAATCTTGCCATGGCATTGACATCCCTCTTCCGCTTCTTCTTATTCTCCCAATATGAAGCAAACTGCTCTTTCCAATTGACAGTTCCCAGCGCTCCTGTCCATCTCCAAACTCCTCCACAAATTTCTGCTGCCATGGATCATTGTTTGAAGACAAGCATTGCATCTCTGAAGAAACACTTTCCATTTTTGCAATATCAATGGCAGCTAGTGACTCTAAAATCTTGAGCTTCAGCTCTGTTGGGAGGCGCATCAAGCATGGTGGAAGAAACAGACCAACCTTCTTACAAATATCTATCAATAAAGGCAAAACAAGGCCATCCTTCACGATTTTCCACAACTCAAAATTTTCATTTTCAAGATACAACATGGATGACCTATCATTTTCATTCATCCCATCATTCTTACCATCTGCCCACACAAAATCTACACTGGTCAATTCTTGTGTCTCTAAGGTTTCTCCACTCCGAGCTTTTGAATCTAGAGATCCATGTCTTTCAATAACTGCATCACTCGTATCGGATCCTCCAATCTCATGCTGCTCACCCTTCTGTCCTTGCACAAGCATATCCAGAGAAATTTCAGATTTAGTTTCTTGAGAATTGGCATCGTTGGCTTGAACACCAGCATGCCCACGTACAAACAAATCTTGGTTTCCGAGCTTATTAAAACCAAAAACTGACTCTGGAAAACTCATCAATTGATCAGGCGTAGGCTCTTGTACATTACCTCGATGACCTCGAGCCTGTTCTCTTACAGAGGAACAAGAACCTAAACACAGCAATGGTGTTGACAGAGAAATAAGCGAGGTCACCAGACGTAATACCAAGAGATTGCAAAGAATCCTCTGGCGAAGATGCATTGAGCTCATCCTTTCTATTAAGAGACAAATATGAGCCTGCGGAAAAATATTGCTCGAGAGGGGGTTTCCTTTAGTTGCTGTAAAATACACGAAGCGGGCACTTCTATTTTCACAGTTTCTTTAGATTGCACAGATCTCAATCTCAGTTTCATGGCTAAAACTGGTTCATCAATACAGAATAATTCTGAGACTGAACTACCAAAAGCGAAAGACGAAACACAACAATCCTAAATGACAAGAAAGCTCGCAAAATATGAGAAAAAGACACTGATTTTCTCTAACTTAACCTAGTAATAAAATGTCATTCTTAGCAGCAGATGAAAAAACAACAGGATCAAGATTTTGGGTCATCAACAGTTTCGATTACCTTGCCGTCTCTTGGAACCAAACAAGGAATTCCATCTTTTATAGGAAAAGAGACAGCAATAGAATCACTGAAGAGAGAATTTGTTTCTTTGCAATACCTTAAGGGCTGTTTGGAGATTGGGCAGACAAGAATTTCAGATAGTGTTTTGCTGATTCCTTCTCCTGCTCGTTTTAACAGGGGCTTGCTGCTTAGCCTCATCCTTTTCGATGAACTCTCACTCTATCAAACCAGATCTCCAAATTTTCTCTCTGATTTGTGTTTATTTAGTTAAATTTAGACTCATCTACAAACACCTAAAACATTCAGCCCATAGATTTATTTATTCCGTCAATTACTATTGTACCCTTTTCCTCCAATTATTATTCTTGTTTGGATTTTCAGGGTTTACAAAATAAAACAGGATCTTTATACCATTAATTATAGAAATTTCCTCATATTTATTTGTTATCTTTTTTATTGGGATTTACACCATTATACCTTACCCTCACCTTACATGATAAAATAAATTTAATAAAAAACAAAAAAAACCAATAATAACCCTTATCCTTTCAAAAATCACTGAAAATTCTGATGGTTATGTGATCTTTATATAAGAATATAAGAATGAGCTTAAAAACATGATAAAATTATAAAAAAAAAAAAAAATTTTAAAAAACCAAGCCAATCTGATGAATCTTTTAATCCTAGATTAATATATTAAACATGTAATTCGTTAAATTCTAAACTCGGGTTCAATCAAAAACTCAACACCCAGTCAATTTAATATTAAGAGATGAATTTGAAAAACAAATATCAATTTTAATTTTTCAAGGAAAAAAATAAAAATAAAAAATGAGAATCAAATTTGATGAAATTGTAATAAATAAATAAATTTTTAAAACCATCTCAAATTAAAAAAAAACAATCAAAAAAATCAAAACCAAATCTGAAGCTGACGAATATTGTTTACATGCTAACTTTTTAAAAAAAAAAATTAATTTCTATGCTCATAAAATGATCATCTCACCTCTGATATAATATGAGAATTACAAGAACACCATTATAAAAAGATAAAAACATAGCTAAACCAAATCTTATTATTATTTTTAATTCAAAGTGCAATGAAGTGAATTAATTGTGCTAAAAGCCCTTTATATTAGTTTTTTTTTTTGGGCTGCCAAGATTAAATGAGTAATTTCACCATACATAAAAGTTAAAACAACCGATTTATCCCCACCAGCTTGACAATGACTAGTGGCTCCCATGGAAATACCAATAATACTCTCATTGCTGAGGCCATCGATTCTTGAAATAAGAAGCAAAAAAAAAAAACACATTGTTTCAATCCACAAATGATACTCAAGCCATTGATTTTTATTTTTGAAATGCGAAGTACAATAGTAGAAACATTGTTTATAGTGTTTTACCGATGTGTTTTAG
>Ga0307515_10011217_pt1 | contig 17020 bp, 8 predicted proteins | sample 17_EM_MG_FD_194513 | JGI IMG/M metagenome (GOLD analysis project Ga0307515, IMG submission 194513) | Populus trichocarpa ectomycorrhiza microbial communities from riparian zone in the Pacific Northwest, United States - 17_EM | ecosystem: Host-associated > Plants > Roots > Unclassified | place... | reverse complement strand
CTGTCTATCCATCGAAGAGTGCGATACATGGCCTCCTCAATCCGTGGACCAGTAATGGTGGTTTTTACTACATCGTCAAGAGCCATAATAATATCTGCTCCAATTCTGTTCTGCAAAAAAAAAAAAAAAAACAATAAGAAAGGTAAAAGAAGCATAAGATGGAGTATTGAAAAACTTAGAAATGGATTGAATGATATTAAACAACTGGGAACATGAGGAAAATATAAAAAGAAGAATTCTTACTTGGATTTGAATCGATTCCTCAGGTGTTAGAAGCATAGGCTTTCCATCAACTGGTGACTGAACTAAGAAAATGAAGCCTTGGTTAAACAACACCAAAACAGCAGTGTACTCCAGTTATTGTGTAGAATAAGAGAAACAATAAGAAAAAATGGAAGATTAAAAAAGAAAACATAACTGTTTATCAAATTGATTATGCATGCACATTTATAATTTGAACGTGAGTGGGTAAAACAAGATGGGACAGACATGAGAACAGGGAGGAGTATTAGATGCAGAAGATCAACTCTCGATGTGTCCCAAGAGTGTGTTTCGCATTTTAGAAATTATCATACCAAACATTTGACAACATAATCTAACAATTCTTATATATAATGGCACAGTCACATTTGTAGGTTTAAACTATAAATTTAATCAATCAAGCATATTATCTGCAGAGAGGGAAAGTCATTGAGTTCAATCCTTAAACACAAGCAGTGGTGAGTGACTATCATTACCAGTATTTCATCAAGCAAATCATCATAGTTAAGAACAAACCAGATTAACCAAATTTCACTTTTTTATCAAATAACAAGTACAAACCTGAAACGTAACGCCCTTTTCAGTGATATCTGCTAAATGCAACAAGGATACCTGAAAATTCATACATGTTAGTTAACCCATGAAACTGTTGGACCGAACCAACTGAGAAAGAAGCGAGCACCAAAAAGCTACAACTCAATAAAGCAAGCACCAAAAAGCTACAACTCAATAACATGAAACAGATACACTTTGATTCAAAATCTGTGGTAAATATTTTCAGATGCAAGAATCCTAAGCTCGTGTATGGTCTACGGTATGGCAGATACCACAACAAAAAAATCATAGTGTCCACTCAACATGATCTTATAATCAATAAACAAACCATCTGGAAGCCACCGGAGTCTGTAAGCATAGCTCTAGGCCAGTTCATAAATTTATGAAGACCCCCTAATTCATCAATAAGCTCGGACGTAGGACGAAGCGCCAAATGATATGTATTTCCCAGAATTATTTGACAGCCAATTTCTTCAAGCTGGTTAGTGGTCAAACCCTTAATTGTCCCTGCAACCAGGTAGATCACCAGTGTGTTCTAAATGCCATGGAATTTAAAACACAATCAGAACATTAAGGATAGATAAAGGAAGTCTAACCTTGTGTGCCCACAGGCATAAACAGAGGAGTCTGGCATACAAAGTGAGGAAGCGTCAGACGAGCAGCGCGAGCACGATTAAACCTCCCAAGAACCTAAAAGAGAGAGAGAGAGAGAGAGAGACAATAGTACAAAATAAATATCAAATCTAGCATTTAAATCCCACCCTGAGAGTAAAATAATAAACATTTTATTCTAACTTGATATCCAAAAAAGGAAAGAAAAAAAGGCACGTGAAATATGCAGAGAAAAAAACAAAAATCTTTCCAGGTTAAACACTCTCTCGTTAAAACTGGTTTTCATTCTTGATCAATTTTTAAGTCAAGTAAAAAAGCATGATGTATCCTTCGATATAATAAAAACACCAGATAAGTACTGGGGAGACTTATTCCTTCAAGCTTGGGAGAGCACTAGTTCAGTCGCATTGTGATGGCGTGTGATGAATAAGAAGAAATTAAAGGAAAAGGCGGCACATGAAAATTAGAGTCAAACCTCGAAACGAAGCGCCATTGAAAGATTGTTCGTCTGCAGGTTTCACAGGGAGAGAGTGCGAAAACAATGATTGAAAGAAGCAGCGGCAGCTTGATGGAGGAGGGGAGGAAGTGAAAGTGTGGTATAGGAATGTTGTGCGCCAAAGAGCAAAACCCACCTCTGCCTCGGCGGCTGTGCCCGTAAGCTGTCTTTCTTTTGTTATGTTTCTGTTATGTTTCGTTTCCGATACAGGTCTTTTTTAATTTTTGAAAAAATTTATTAATTTTGAATTAATTATTTTTTATATTTTTTAATTATTTTAATGTGTTAAAACCAAAATTAAATTTTAAAAATAAAATAATATTATTATAATATATTTTTAAATAAAAAAATAATTTTAAAAAACAATTTTAAACACGTTTCTTAACAGCCACAGAATGAGACTAGTGGGTCAAAAACATTTTAGGTAAAGAAAATGTTGTGACCTAGAAAAGGATGGACCCAGGTTTAGCCCGTCGAATTCGGATGTCTTGCAGCCTGGGATCATAGGATCATTCAAATTTGAGAAAGACACGAGATGATATGTCCGCGTGCTGCCACAGACTTATAAAAAAAATATATTTGATAGTGTTATAATTATAAATCAACGCTAGATAAGTAATAGAAATTAAAGATATGATAGAGCAAATATTTCATGACGAAAAAAAAAGTTATGTTGGTGATCAAAAACTTAGAGACTAAACAAAATGATTTGTAGCAATCTACAGTGTTTTGTGAGGAAGGATACAGTGCTTTCACCACGTGATTTAGCTTTTCAGTTAATAAAAAGCAAAAAAAATTACAAAGCTAAATTCTCTACCAACTTAATATTTTAAAAAAAAACCAACAAATATAATTTTGGAAGGAAAAAAACCCATGAGAAAAAATATTGCAGCAATTAACAATATTTTGTGAGGAAAACTATAGCGCTTTTTCCAATAAAATAAACTAAAAAACCATTTAGAGAAATATTGTAACAATCCACAGTGTTTTGTGGGAAAAACTACAACGCTTTCCTCGTGTGATTTAGCTTTATTGTAATTATAATTCTTAACCAACTCAATATTAAAAAAAAATCGACAAAGATAATTATGAAAAAAATCATAAAAAAATCACATGGGAAAACACTGCAAGAATTCACAGTGTTTTAAAGAAAAAAAATTACAAAGCTAAATTCTTAATCAGCTCAATATTAAAAAAAAAATTGACAGGGACAATTTTAGAAAAAAAATAACAAAACAAACACAAAAAAAAATCATGTTGGAAAACACTGTAGCAATTCACAGTGTTTTATGATGAAAGTTACAGTGCTTCCCCACATGATTTGGCCTTATTTGTAATGACCTGTAATTGTAATTCATAAACAACTCAATATTAAAATAATAAAATTGAAAAAGATAATTTGAAAAAAATTATAACAAAAAAAAAACTATGCGGAGAGACACTGTAGCAATCCATAATGTTTTATGAGCAAAGCTACAATGCTTTCCCCACATGATTAAGCTTTATTACAAAGTTAAATTCTAACCAACTCAATATCAAAAAAAAAAAAATCGACGAAGATAATTTTGAAAAAAAATATCACAAAAAAAGAAAACACAAAAGAAACTGAAAAAAAACCATGTGAGGAAAAACTGTATCAATCCATAGTGTTTTGTGAGGAAACACTTGTATTTACTTGTAATTGCAATTCTTAATCAGCTTACTATTTAAAAAATAAAATTGACAAAGATAATTTTAGGGAAAAATATAACAAAAACAGAAAAAAAAACCACGTAGGGAAAAAACATTGTAGCAATCAACAGTAATTTTTGAGGAAAGTTACAATATTTTCCTCACATATTGTAACTGTAATTTTTAACCAGCTCAATATTAAAAAATAAAATAAAAAAAAGATAATTTCGGAGAAAATCATAAAAAAAACCATGCGGAGAAACACTGTAGCAATCAACAATTTTTTAAGGAAAAAAAATTACAAAACTAAATTCTCAATCGGCTCAATATTAAAAAAAAATCGACAAATATAATTTTGAAAAATAAAGAAATAAAATAGAAAAACATCGCAACAATCCACAGTGTTTTAAAGAAAAAAATTACAAAGCAAAAATTTTAACCAGGTCAATATTTAAAAAGTAAAATCAATAAAAATAATTTTGGAAAAAAAATAAATGAAAAAAAAAAGAAAAAATAGGAAAGTTGAAAAAAAAAGTAATTAAAAAAAAGAAAAGTTAGCAAAAAAAAAGAAGGGAAGAATCACTGTGGATTACTGTTGTAATCTACAGTGATTTAGGTGTGGGGGAACAGTGATTCCCCCACACCATTTAGATAGTGTTATAATTCCCCTCTAATGCTTCAGTGTGGACTAGTTTTTTGACTCGTGATAAATAACAAGTTAGATTTTTTTTAATATTATCAAATTTATAAAAAAAAATAGGAAGTAAAAAAATTCAATGCATGTTCACCAAATATTTTTAAAATGCTTAATCAATGACATATTGAATAAAATATTTTTCTAACAAATTATTGAGATGTCGACACATCAGACTGACATGAAAAACAATGGAACTCATACTGAAATTAATTAGAAAACCCAGTTATAATGAACCACACATTAAAGATCGAAAGCTTATAACACAAAAAAATTTGACTATGGTAAACCTGCATCGGCGATCAGCACAACGACGCAAGCTGGGGAAAATGTTTCTAAATGTAAGAAGAAAAGTATCGAGGTAGCACTAGGATAATATTCCAAAATAACATGAAATAAAACAAAAGATAAGTTCAATTAATTTAATAGTGCGCGCGAGCGTGTGTGTAAAGCAACCCTAATTCAATAGCATGAAAAACAAAGAAAACTCGGGTAAATCTCTTAAATTTGAGTTAATATTTAAAAATTGCAACCCGTGAAATCTCATGCTTGAACTTAATCGAGAAGGTTAATTCTCGACCAGTTTAATGTTGGAAAATAAAATTATAAAAAAAAATCACAGCCCATGAAATCTCATATCCAGGCTTAATAAAAAAGGTCAATCACATACTAATTTAATGTTGAAGGATAAAATTAAAAAAAATTAATCTAAAAAACTTGTTAAACCATAAAATTAGCAATTAAAAGAATGATGATTGAACTTCAAAGATAACAAATAAAAGACGATGAAATCGCAAAAAAAAATCAATTTTATAAATCACATAGGAAAATAATAATAAAAAGAAGAGAAATAAAAAATTAAAGAATAGTGAAATATGAAATATTTTTCAAACTATAATATTTTTTAAAAATTTAAAAATTAAAATTAAGAGGAGAAATAAATTCAAAGGAGAAAGATATTGAAGGATGACGTGATTTTTTTCAAGGAACAATACACAAATTAAGGTGAATAAAAGAAAAAAAAACAAATAAATATACATCAAACCATATAGAACCACCATACAGGATTCACCTATTACATGTCACCTATCTAGTTATTAGATAATTTGTGTCAATAGAATAAATGTGAGGTGAAGTGCTACCCGATTGGTTTTAAATTTAAGAATCTAATGTAGAATTAAGTTAATATTTGAAAGAATGTTAGAAATTATTTTTGAAATATTTTTTATTTAAAAATATATTAAATTAAATTAATTTATTATTATTTTTAATATTAATATATCAAATAATCTAAAAATATAAAAAAATAATTTAAAAAATATATTTTTAAAAAATATATATTTGATGCCATATATCACCTCAGTCCAGGTAAAATACGATTGGGTCTCACGTTCAGAAAATAATGAAACGGGTCAGGGCCGTCAGGCACGTCTGTCTGTTATTAGTAGAAGACATTCATGATGGGCGGATGGATACAGGCAGCCACAGCTAGCCATGCTAACTTGTCAATTTTCAACTTGAACCTCTCCAATTCTTATTTTTCCTAGATCTCCTACGCGGTTATAATCCTAATTACGATCCCAGGTACCGCAGACTCTCTTTCGTTCTTCTTCTTCTCTCCAGGTTTCGTTATTAGATCCACATATTTATTCATTCACTCATTGCCTCTCTAGACTTCCAAACTCTCTCTCAAGTCTCAACGTATAAGACTTTGATTTATCTTGCCATTTAATAAAGTTTATATACACTGACTCGTGTTGATCTAAATTTAATCCAATTTGTTTGCTCGTCGTTTTACTGCAATTAATCAACGTAGCTTTCTTGAACTAAGAAATGCGCATGTCAAATTTGTTTGTTTGCCTGTATGCATACAGCTCATGTTGGCTTTGATGGTTGACGAGTGTGATTTATGAGGCACTTCTTGTATTCTAGACGCAAATCTGTTCGTTATGCTCGATTGTCTTATTTGCAGGGGTCAGATCGAGTGATTTGGCAATATGCAGCGTGCTCCGGTGACAATCGAGGAGCAGCTGATTTTGAAAGCGATAAAGGAGGAATGCCCATGGGAGAATCTCCCAAAAAGGCTTCAAGCCACTCTTAATTCTAAAGATGAATGGCATAGAAGGTTAGACTTAGTTGCTTCTTATTTGCTATGGAGGTTTAGGGTTTGAATTATGTAAATAAGTGAGGTTTGAGGACTGAATAGTTGCCTTTGTGGTTGGAAGTTGGAACTGATATTGGCGCTCTTAAATTGTGGACTTCTGGTTTTTTACTTTCACTCCTCTTCTCTTGTCCCCTTCGATTTGCTTTTCTTCTTCTTTCCTTTCTTCACAATCTAATTTGTTTGAGGACTACATGCAGGGTTATCGAACATTGTATTAAGAAAAGACTCCAATGGAATTCATGTTTTGCTCGCAAAGTATGCAAAGAAGGTGAATATTATGAAGACATGATGCGCTACTTGCGAAAGAATCTGGCGGTGCGTGCTGTATAGAAATTTTTAAACTATTTTCACCACATGAATATGGGTCGCACCGTTTAGAATAGTTTTTGTGCTTCTGGAATCCTACTTGTGTAATGTTGCTTTAAACTGAATTTCATGTTTTGGTTTCCAATACAACCACCTTTCTTTTCACCTTGTAGAGTAAGTATCATTTCTTTTATGTTTCTCTGTATATTACTAATTGACTTCATTGCTTGCAGCTATTTCCCTATCACCTTGCAGATTATGTTTGCCGTGTAATGCGGTTATCACCTTTCAGATATTACTGTGATATGATATTTGAGGTCATGAGAAATGGTAAGAAGATATTTCTTCAATCAAAACTGAATATGTTGCTCAATTATGTAGCCATTATATTTTATTGCTGATCAGACTTTGCATATCAATCCCTTTGTTTACAGAGCAACCTTATGACAGCATCCCAAATTTTAGTGCTGCAGATGCCTTGCGTCTTACAGGAATTGGAAGAAATGAATTTATTGATATCATGAACAAATGCAGATCTAAGGTACTGGATTGGATTGCTCATATGTTTAGATATTCACATGGATGTATGTTTGGACCTTAGGTTGAGCTCATTGTTATCATCATTTTCAATGGAACAAACTGCTTTCTTACCCATCATTTACTCATCTGGAGCTATTCAGAAAATTATGTGGAAGCTGAACAAGTCAATTGCAAAAGAACTCTTACCCACACAACCTGTGGACTTTGCAATTGAACCATGGTGGGGAGTGTGTCTTGTCAATTTTACCTTGGAAGAATTTAAGGTGAGATCCTTCTAAATCTGAAAAGTGCTTGCACAAAATCACTCCTTCGTTTTTTTTTTTGCCTATGATTTCAGCACTATTTGTTTTTGCTTTTGAAACTGCATTCGGGCGCGTTTCAAAAGTGCGTTTGGCTTGAAAAAGTATCAAATTGATGTTTTTTTAGTGTTTTCCGGTAGTTTTGATGTGTTGATATCAAAAATGAAAAAAAATATCATTTTAATGCATTTTCAAGTGAAAAGTACTTTTGGAAAGCATTTTGCACCACAATACTAAACACATGCTTCATACGAGACAACCAGATGTATTTAGGTTGCCTTTAGAAGCCCTGTTTGCATTTGGTTGCTCAATAGTCAAGCCTTGTGTTGCTGATGGCAACAAATCCTTTTCCTGACCTTTTCAGAAACTTTCTGAAGAAGAGACGGCTACAATTGATAAAATTTGCAAGGAGGAGGCTAATGCACTTATCCTCTTTGATCCTGATGTTGTAAAAGGCCTGTACCAACGAGGATTAATTTACTTTGATGTCCCTGTCTACCCCGATGATCGTTTTAAAGGTAAGTTATTTGTTTTTTAATTGTTGCAAAGTCAGGTCAGTAAGCTTAACCATGTTTTCCAGTTTGTTAAAAGCATTAATTTATCCTTCTTACTAGAAAGTCTGTATTTGAGTATGTTGCTGGCTCATGTACATTTTGTATGAATGTGTCTCTATATCATTTATTATGACTTCTTGCACCTATGCACATTTCTTTATGAAACACTACGTCAGTCTGGAATTTCTTTCCATTCTGACATTGTCTGATGAATGCTTGAGAGTTATCTGTTATGTGCCCCCTTCCTCCTTTGGAAAAAAAATGAACTCAATGATTTGAATTTCTTTGACTTGACAGGAGAATTAACTGTATAAAATCAAAATGCCTATACTTTCCTAGATCACATCTTACTAAATGATGTCCTGAGTTTCTGGTTGTGTTGTTGCTATTTCAGTGGTTATGAATCATTTTCTGTGTGGCTCCAATGTGTTTAACGAGTTGGGAATTTTAGATTCATATATTTGAAAAATAGGTTTGTAGAATGTGGTAGGAAAATGATAGTTCGGTGATGGATGGCTGATGCTGTGTTATAAAGTAACTTGCTGAAACTCTGTCAACAAGGACAAGGATGAAGAAAAAGAAGAAAACTTGTAATACCATAGTATGTTCCGCTGCATCAATACAGCACAGGTTTTCCACAAAACAAAACCATAAGTTTCCAAAATCAAAAACATCTTTGTCTCAACTCTATCACAAAGACCCCACAATTCAAATCCTAAGTTGACTTAGTTTAAATTGCCTAGAATATCAGCCAAATTCTTTCTTTCGTTATTTTTTTTTTCACACTGCAACATATTAATCCCGGCAGTATCCTATATTGATCCCTCTAGCTTTGTCATAAAATATGCATAATAATGGTATATATCCATACTTGACCATGCCTTTCTGTTTGGTTTGGAGCCTGAAACTAATTTTGGAAATTGTTTCAGACTTTCTTTTTTGTAATTTTTAAACATTTTTTATATCTGATGGTTTAATAATAAGATATGTTGATTTTGAATTGAGAAAGTCTTTTATAAGATTACTCATCCTGTTTGATTTCTGGAGTCAGTTTGATACTTTTTTTGATGGTTCAGTTTCCAGGCTTGAAGGGTTTGTTTCCAACAGGGAGCAGTCCTACGAAGATCCTACTGAAGAGTAAGGCAGTTAGATGTTTTTCAGTTTTTGCAATGTACTAGTGGCAAACTAAGATCTTAATGCTTATAATTAAATTATCCAGGTTACTATATGCAGTCTTTGTTGTTTCAAGTGAGAATGCTACTGTTGCTGAACTGGCATCAACATTGCAGGCTGACCTGTCTCAGCTGCAGGCGGCTGCATCATTTGCTTGTAGATTAGGATGGGCAGATAAATTGATTGATCCAGGATCCATTCTTCAAGAAACAAGCATACCTGGGACTCCTAAAAACACTCTTGGTGATGAGGAAGATGCTTTTCATGCTAGTATGCGCTCAGCAAACATGTTCAACGACAGTGATTCTAGTCAGCATGGAGATCTTACAGTGACAGAATACTCCGGACCACGTTCCAACCACACTCAAGTTGCTTTTATTGTTGATGCTAATATAACATCTTATCTCATGATGGGGTCTGTTTCACCAGGTTTTTTTCTTCACCGTTGCCCATATTCTTGTCCCTTTTCTTTTTGTGTTGAAGATAAGTGAGAATAAGATTATGTACCAACCATGTAGTCAGGATTCATAAATACTGTTATTAATGTTTCACGGGAGCTGAAATGCGGAGCCTCTAAAGCTATGAACTTTGCACTTGAATGATTGGAAGCATAGCCATTCCTTTTTGTGTGAGACATTGGCTTGACCATTTATTGAGAAAGTGATTGAATCAGATGTCATGGGAGGGGGCACTAATTCTAAATTTAGCAAAATACAAAAATTCTGACAAACCTCCTCCATTGCCATCATCAATTTCTTCTTGGATCTTTCGAGGAGTGACCCTGTATATTTCAACATATTTTTCTTTCATCATTCTTCCTTAAGCAATCACCCTGATTTGTCTTTCATTGCTGGATTTTATAAATACAGGAAAATATATTGGAAACTGTTTGGTTTATAAATATAAGCATTCACATTGAAAATTATCACCCTAACAATTTTTCTGTTGGATTTAGATATTATTTAACATTTTGCAATGGATGATTCCTGGTGTTGGTCTATTAAGGTCTTTATTGGATTGTTGAATTGGCATTTAGATGCTTCTCCTTGTATGACTAGATTTGTTATTTTCCATCTGAGATTTTAATGCCATGGTGTAAAGAATATCGCATAAAGACAGTGATCACTGACATGTAATTTTTTATTGTAGTTTCCTTTGAGATGTGTTTGATAGTTGGGTTTTAACTTGAAATGTCTTAGCCACTGTAGAACATGTTTGAGAAAGCACAACATGACTTGATGCTGGCAGAGTCTAAAGAACCTTTGGACTGAGAGATTAGCTTGACGAGCATATTATTCTTTGTAATCCATATACTGGGATTTTGCTAGTCAAGACACTGCATTCTCTGTCTTTTCCATAATACCGTGGAGATAATTGATCCATCATGCAGCTCAATTATTCTATTGGCTAGTCGCATATCAGAAAATTTTGTAGCCTAATGGTACTAATGGAGACATGAACATGAGGCGTATCATGGTTATTTTATTCCCCAAGCAGAAATATAACTAGTTTATCACACGTGAAAGAGCTTGGTGTGAATTTCATCTGTTTCATCTTTCCAACATTGCTATATTCCTTTTCTAGTTGTTTCAATTCATGAAGATTTCTTCTTATGTTTTGCAGGCTTAAAATCCCATGCTGTAACCTTATATGAAGCAGGGAAGTTGGGTCATGCTAGCATTGCAGATCTCTGCAAGGATCTGAGTACCTTAGAAGGAGCAAAGTTTGAGGGTGAATTGCAGGAATTTGCAAATCATGCCTTTAGCCTCCGTTGTGTCCTGGAATGCCTCCTATCAGGTGGGGTTGCTGCTGATGTAAAAGTGGAGGAAGCTTGCAATAAGATGGGCACAGCAGCTTCAAGCATTGATGAGGCTACGTCTTTGATAGCTGATGTCGCTGTGTCTGAAAATTCAGAAAATATTGGGGCTGATGAAGTGAAAATAGACAATGATGATTCCATGAATTCAATTACGCCTGAAGCTGGTTCTGTTTTGGCTAACCTTGTTTCTGGAAGTACTGATGATGACACCACTTCTGTTATTTTATCTGAAGACATAAATTCATCAACTGAGGTCTCCAAATCAGATCAAGATGTCCAGAATGATGATAAACTTATTCCATTTGGAGGGTCTGATGTTGGAGAAGGAACTTTAAAGAGGAGAAGGGATTATCGTGTGGATATTCTCCGCTGTGAAAGTTTGGCTGCTCTAGCACCATCAACTTTAGATTCATTATTTCTCCGTGACTATGATATTGTTGTGTCTATAGTTCCTCTCCCTCATTCAGCAGTTCTTCCTGGACCAAAAGGTCCGATCCACTTTGGTCCTCCTTCACATTCATCCTTGACTCCATGGATGAAGTTGGTGCTTTATTCAACTGTGGGTAGGGGGCCTTTGTCAGTTGTTCTGATGAAAGGGCAATCTTTACGTTTGCTTCCTGCACCATTGGCTGGCTGTGAGAAAGCCCTTATATGGTCCTGGGATGGTTCAACAATTGGAGGGTTGGGAGGCAAGTTCGAGGGAAATTTGGTCAAGGGAAGTATACTTTTACATTGTCTAAATTCACTTCTTAAATACTCAGCTGTCCTGGTGCAGCCTCTCAGTAAGTATGACCTTGATGAATCAGGAAGGGTCATTACTGTGGATGTACCATTGCCCCTCAACAACTCAGATGGTTCCATTGTTTGTGTGGGGAATGAACTGGGTCTCTGTGAAGAGGAAAGTTTGAAACTGAACACTTTGTTAACCAATCTAACACACACGATGGAATTACCAACTATTGGTTACATTCGCCTGTTAAAGCTTTTCAGTGAAAGAGAATCAGACCACTTTGCACCTAGTGATAAAAAATATGAATGGGTCCCACTAAGTGTGGAATTTGGAATCCCCCTTTTTAGTCCAAAATTAAGCAACAATATATGTAAAAGGGTTGTTGCATCAGAATTGCTTCAATCAGATACACTTACTGAACACTATGAGGCCATGCAAGGCTTACGAAAAAGGTTGCGTGATGTCTGTGCAGAGTACCAGGCAACAGGTCCTGCTGCAAAACTTCTGTACCAGAAAGAGCAATCGAAGGAGTCACCTCGGCAACTCATGAACTATGCCAGTGGAAGATGGAATCCCCTAGTGGATCCATCTTCTCCCATTTCGGGAGCCTTGAGTGAGCATCAGAGACTAAAACTTGCCAATCGACAACGATGCCGAACTGAAGTCCTAAGTTTTGATGGTAGCATTTTAAGGTCTGTTGGATCTCTCTTATTGTTTGTCTGTGTTAGTTTGCTTCCTCTAATATGCCATATGAATTGCTCTCTGTATTAGCATTTGCTGATATAGTTCTCTGATATAAACTCTTAATTTTTTATTGATGTCATTTTTTTAAAAAATTTAGCGCGTGATTATGTCTATATATGCATAAAATTGGTGGCAAGTGGGATTACCTATGAAAAAAGAGGTCATAATATAGAAACTTGCTGTCTGTATTTCTCTAGTTTGCTCATCTTGATGAATGATTTGCAAATGTACTTTGCCGTAACCTCGTGCAATTTAAGAACCTAAAGATTATAATTGTCCAATAATATTGCAGATCATATGCTCTAACTCCAGTATATGAGGCTGCCACAAGGCCCATTGAAGAAACCCCAATGGTGAAATCTACAAAAGCTGATCCTGATGAAGCTGATAGTAGAGAAGTAATTCTTCCTGGTGTGAATCTAATTTTTGATGGTTCTGAACTGCATCCCTTCGACATAGGTGCTTGCCTGCAGGCTCGTCAACCGGTTTCTTTAATAGCTGAAGCTGCGGCAGCCTCAGCTTCTACTTCAATTAAATAGGCCTTCATTTTGCTTGATGGGGTAGACACAAGTATCTGTCAATCTATCAACAAATGGCAGTTGACGAACATTACACCAGCTTTATTCTGATGCCTGGTTCACCTGTTTCACCTTTGAGGTTGCTTGTTGTGCGCGAGGTAAATGCAAAGTTTTCCTTTTGCTATAGTAATTGGTTAGATTTCAACAATGTTAGTTATTCCCTGGGAAGTGCTTTATGTTCTTTTTATGAGTAAGAACGTGTGAAAAGAAAAACTCAGTGGCAGGCTAAAATTTCACTTTTTCTGATGCAATTTAGGTCAGAGATCACAAACTTGAGATGTTTTATTATTTCGTTTTTTTTTTTTGTGCTTATTTTACTATGGACTAAGGATACTGAATATAGGCATTCACTATATATATTTGAAAATAATGTTACAAGAGGTTTGAAGTTCATTCTCTGTCTGTGTGCTTATGTCTATCTCTCTCTCTCTTTTTAGGTGCTGGTTTTATTTAAACTTGTAAATGAAATCTTATGGGTGAGAAACCTGTTGGTTTCATCTTGCATTTTTTTTCTTGGACTTGACTGCATTTAGTGCAATTTGAGATGGGCGGTTGTTTGACTAATTTTTTAAAGCTAATATAATAAAAATCCCATATAACAGAAAAGCGACCAGTGTTTGGGACATTGGCTATGATACCTTAAAGAGCAAAATTGTTTTAATGAAATAGGCAACTAGAAAAACAATTGCTGGTGGCGGAAGATTTATACTGCTTAAACCTTAATAATTATGTTTAAATTAGGTCAAGACATCTGATTTAGCATCACCTAGTTGGTTTTTTTTACAATCTTAAGAGAGGCTTTATATTTTTAGGCCCTTTTACTGAAATATTAAATGTGGATTGCTTTCATCTCTAAGCCATGCCACTGATACTTATTTTGTTTTTCATATCTTCCCAGCTTCCATCTCTGACTAAGGAACGCGTAGACTTTATTTTATTTTTCAACTCCTTCAATCTCTATGCCTTTTTGTCTCATTATTTTTAAACTTTCACTAGATGTTCATCCTATTCAGTAGACCTCCCCTCCCCAACTAAAGATCCATTCGTTCCTTACAAAATTTCCTGGTGTAAATGCAGGTCGTATTAGTTTAAGGCTGAACTGGTTACACCCAGTTAATCCGTACCGTAAAAAGAGAAGAATGATGGTTTTTAGAGCAGATGTGTCTCGATTTGATGCCTGATGTTTATTCCCCACCAAGAAACAAGCTTGTTTTTTTCACATGATATTGGGGGGAAATGCGGCACATTGATGTTTCCTGAATGTCAAAAATACAAAACCTTCTCCCATGAACTGCAAATAATTTTGATTCCATTTTTTTTTTGTTACTGCATATAAGATTTATTAAACATGTAAAGGGGACAGCATGCATCAGAGTCTGATGATTTTTTTTTCCGAAACTGTAGTGAGGAATTATCATGTTATACTGGACATGTACTTCCCTGAACGCAATATTGTAATTACCTAACTTTTCATATGATAAGCCAAAAAGTTGATACCACTTGCATCAACTCTTGTGTGAGAAAAAAATGCTGCCATTATTTTTCAAAATTCTAAAGTTGGCGCCTGTTTGGTTATTTTGAGGATGGTGCGGTGGTAAAAGGGAAGGATATTTGTTTAGAGTATCAGGAGGATTTCAACTGAAAGTATGCATGTGCCAGTCTGCTTTTGACACAAACACACTGGTTAGTGTTGCCCGACTGCTGCTTTTACGAAACTGATCTCTCTCTCCCCCTCTCTGTTTCCTTCGGTACAGAAAGGGCCCAAGAAAACAAAGATAAAAAAAGACCAAACCCGATCACATTCTAACAGAGGCTGAGCGACGATAGTCCTCACGAAGCAAATCCATTAGCTCTGGAGGAGAACAGGGAATAGCTCCTCACTCTGCACTGCCTTCTATACTTGCTAATCAATCAGCACGTATATTCCCCTCTCTGCAAGCGTGTCTTGCGATCACATTCCAATTTCTATCCAGCAGTTCTTTTATTTGAGCCAAGAGTGTAAAGTTAGGATAATATCTAGATTGATCTTGAAGGATTGTCTGCTGAACCACTTTCCAAACAACTTTTCGATAACCTCCCATCCAAGCTAGGTTAAGGCAGGCCTTAACTGTCCACGGTTCTGTTGATACAAGGTTTACAAAAACCCAATTTGGTATTAGATTTGATGACTGAAGTTGCAATTAATCTAGCATTTTATATTTTTTATTAATCATTCAGATTATCTTTAAACTCATCAACTGAGTCAAATCAGGGTAATTTTTATAGAGTTAATTTTAAACTAGAACCAGATAAAAAATCAAATTAGAAGAATTTAAGATTGACCCACTAAATCAGGTTTAATAACAATAATTCATTAGAGTCTACACATTTTTTTCCAGGTTTAATTTTTTTATCCAACTCATAACAGAAGTTAGAAAACGAGATTAGTCTATAATCAATTAAATTTAGAAAAACAATAAAATATTATAAAAAGCCAAGAAAAAAAAGTTGACAGTTTCTTTTTTTTTTCTATTTATTAATAGAATTTTAATTTTATTTTTAATTTTTGTTAACACTAGAAAAAAAAATATTGACATTAGCAAAATCTTCTATTATATTTTAAAAATCCAAGAAACAAATAAAAAAATGGATTTTTTTTATCACAAACTTATTAGCAAATACTATAATAAGAATTGATTTGATTATAGATGAAGGGACCACCACTTCCTGATGAACGAAATCATAAAAATCCAAATTATAATCACAGAGTATTTTTACAAAAAACAATGTTACCATAAAAATCTCTGGTGTTCTTAAATCTCATTCTCTTACCATAGAATGGGTCCCGCGACTCCCGCGTGTTCCTGCCCAGACATGGAGCTGCCCTTAATGTTATAGTTTAGCAGCAGACTGGATAGGGCGGATGTTTAAATCTAGGCTGGGCTGACTGGATAGGGCCTATGTTTTACTCCCACATGGACTGACTTTATTGGGCCTATCATCTGGGCTCTTTGCTTTTAAGGCGTCGTGCCTCCTTTGTGTATTCTCAATCGCAATAATCCCTTTAAAAATTAAAAATTAAAGGGATAACATTTTATAGATTGAAAACTAGTTTATCTGCCCGTGATTTGTGGCTGAAATATATTTTTAAAAATATATAAAAAAATCATGAAGAGCACGGAGATTTTATTTGCAATGCTATAAATCCGGGTAAAAAGATAAATTTTTAAATTTCTTATCTTGCATAAATTTTCAATAAAATATATAAAAGCTAATTCAATATGTTGGTTTATTCAAAAGGTTTTTTAAAAACCCTGGATGATCATTTTTTATTTTAAAAATTAATGTTTAATGATAAAAATAAAAAAATAAGATAAAAAATACAAAAGGACATCGAGCCACAAAAACTTTTTAAACCAGTAATCTGGGATATTATATCAAAAATATCATACATGAAAAAATTGATGAAACTCAATTCTCATTTAAATATTGACATATACATCTATTTTTTTCTTATTATGAAGATCAACTTTCCTCTTTAGTTTTTAATTAGTTTAACAACTTTCTATATGATTTACTATTTTATATATTTTTAATTTGTTTTATAAAATACAATCATCATCTTTTGAGTTTTTAATTAAAATCTTTTATGATATAAAAAAAATAAAAAAATAAATAAAAGATTGTTATCTTTGCACAAGGCACATTAGTTATTAAAAGATTGTTCGGGGAGGTATAATTGTATTTTTTATATTTATTTTTATAGTAAAATAACCTATAATTGTATTTTTCATATTTGTTTTTATAGTAAAATAACATTATCACCTCTTAATTAAAAAAATTAA
>Ga0307515_10011216_pt1 | contig 17021 bp, 18 predicted proteins | sample 17_EM_MG_FD_194513 | JGI IMG/M metagenome (GOLD analysis project Ga0307515, IMG submission 194513) | Populus trichocarpa ectomycorrhiza microbial communities from riparian zone in the Pacific Northwest, United States - 17_EM | ecosystem: Host-associated > Plants > Roots > Unclassified | place... | reverse complement strand
TTCCGATGTGCGGCTTCTCCGGCCGCGCCGTGCAGGTGCTGAAAGCCTGCGGCGTCAACGACATCACGACAGTCAACGTGCTGGAAGACGAAGACATCCGCCAAGGCATCAAGGACTACGCCAACTGGCCGACCATCCCGCAGCTGTATGTGAACGGCGAGTTCGTCGGCGGCTCGGACATCATGATGGAGATGTACCAGGCCGGCGAATTGCAACAGGTCCTGGCCGCCTGACATGCCGTCGGACGCGGCCCCGCGCATCGTTGTCGGCATCACGGGGGCGTCCGGGGCGTTGTATGGCGTGAAGCTGCTCGAGCGCCTGCGCGCGCTCGGTGCATACACGCACCTGGTGGCCACGCCGGCGGGCGTGTTGAACGTTCACCACGAGTTGGGGCTGGACCGGGCCGGGCTGGAGGCGCTGGCCAGCGAAGCGCATGCCGCCGGCGATATTGGCGCTTGCATTGCCAGCGGCAGCCACCGCGTCGATGCGATGGTGGTCGCGCCTTGTTCGATGAAGTCGCTGGCCGCGATCGCCCATGGCTTTGGCGACAACCTGCTGACGCGCGCTGCGGACGTCACGCTGAAGGAGCGCCGCCGTTTGGTGCTGATGGTGCGAGAAACGCCGTTCAATCTGGCGCACCTGCGCAACATGACGGCAGTGACCGAAATGGGCGCGGTCGTCTTCCCGCCGCTGCCGGCGTTCTATCACCGGCCGCAGACGATCGACGAGCTGGTCGCCGACACGGTCGAGCGGGTGATCGAGTTGATGGGTGTGGGCAATGCCACGCCGCAGCGCTGGTCAGGCCTTTGAGGCTGAAGCCGGCGCGACCGGCTCGACCACCATCCACTGCTTGCGCGCACCCAGCACGGCATTGGGGTACTCGGGCCGACCGCGGCTGCCGTTGTAGCGGCCCAGCGCCATGAACAGGTCGCCCTGCTCACGCTCCAGGTAGTGGCGCAGGATCACGCAGCCGAAGCGCAGGTTGGTTTGCATGTGAAACAGGCGTGCGGGGTCGCCGTCACCGATCAGCTTGGCCCAGAACGGCATGACCTGCATGTAGCCGCGTGCACCCGCGATGCTGATCGCGTACTTGCGAAAGCCGCTCTCGACCTGTACCAACCCCAGCACCAATTCTGGTTGCAGGCTGGCGCGCTTGCTCTCGTACCACAGCGTCTCGAGAAACTCGATGCGCGTCTGCTGCTCGGCCTTGCGCGGCTTGAGCTTGTCGCTCATCGCACCCAGCCAGCGCAGATAAACCAGCCGGTCTTCGATGCGGGCAAAGTTGGGCCTGGGCGGCGCGCTGTTGGCAACTGCCGCCGACAACGCGGTACGCACCGCGTCGGCCAACGGCTCTTCAGCCTGGGTGCCGGCAATCGCACCGCGCCAGGCCGCGGGCCCGAGAAGCGCGGCGGCTGCGGCCGCCCTCAGGCAGGTGCGACGTCCCGCGAGGTGACCTGCGTGGCCGCCCATCAAAGCGACAGGCGCGCTTTCACAGCCGCGCCCACGTCGGCTACTGCGATCTTGCTGGCTTCGGCATCGCGCCGGCCTTGCACTTCCAGCAGGCCTTCTTTGAGGCCGCGGTCGGAGATGACCACGCGCAGCGGCACGCCCACCAACTCCCAGTCGGCGAACATTGCGCCGGGGCGCTCGCCACGGTCGTCCAGCAGCACATCGACGCCGGCCGCGCTCAACTCGTCGTGCAGCTGGTCGGCCGCTGCCTTGACCTCGGCCGAGCGGTCGTAGCCGATCGGGCAGATCACGGTGGCAAAAGGTGCGATCGAGGCCGGCCAGATGATGCCGCGCTCGTCGTGGTTCTGCTCAATCGCGGCACCCAGGATGCGGGTGACGCCGATGCCGTAGCAGCCCATTTCCATCGGCTGCGGCTTGCCGGTCTCATCGAGGTAGTTGGCGCTCATCGCAGCCGAGTACTTGGTGCCGAGGTAGAACACGTGGCCCACCTCGATACCACGCTGGATCGCCAACGTGCCTTTGCCGTCAGGCGACGGATCGCCAGCGACGACGTTGCGGATGTCGGCCACCAGGTCGGGCTCGGGCAGGTCGCGGCCCCAGTTGACACCGGTGAGGTGGTAGTCGGCCTCGTTGGCGCCGCAGACGAAATCGGCCATGTTCGCGACCGTGCGGTCGGCGATGACCTTGATCGGCTTCTTCAGCCCGATCGGGCCGAGGTAGCCCGGCTTGCATCCGAAGTGGTCGTCGATTTCGGCAGCGGTCGCGAAGCGGTAGCCGCCTTTCAAGCCGGGTACCTTGCTGGCCTTGATTTCGTTCAGGTCGTGGTCGCCGCGCACCAGCAACAGCCACACCGTCGTCTTGACGATGTCACCCTTGTCGTTCAGCTCGTCGGTCGCCAGCACCAGCGACTTCACCGTCTGCGTCAGCGGCAGGCCCAGCAGCTGAGCAACGTCGGCGCAGGTGCTCTTGCCCGGCGTCGGCGTCTTGGTCAGGGTCTGCGTGGCAGCACCGCGCTCGGCCGATAAGGCCAGCGCCTCGGCCAGCTCGATGTTGGCGGCGTAATCGCTGGTCGGGCAGTAGACCAGCGCGTCCTCGCCGGTGTCGGCAATGACCTGGAACTCGTGCGACGCGTCGCCACCGATCGCGCCGGTGTCGGCCGCGACGGCTCGGTATTGCAGGCCGAAGCGATCGAAGATCGAGCAATAGGCCTTGTACATCGTCTCGTAGCTCTTCAGCGCCGAGGCCTTGTCGCGATCGAAGGAGTACGCGTCCTTCATCGTGAACTCGCGACCACGCATCACGCCAAAGCGCGGCCGGCGCTCGTCGCGGAACTTGGTCTGGATGTGATAGAAATTTTTCGGCAGCTGCTTGTAGCTGCGCAGCTCCTGGCGAGCGATGTCGGTGATGACCTCTTCGCTCGTGGGCTGGATGATGAAGTCGCGGTCATGCCGGTCCTTCACGCGCATCAGCTCAGGCCCATAGGCCTGGAAGCGGCCCGTCTCCTGCCACAGCTCGGCCGGCTGCACGACCGGCATCAGCAACTCGATCGCACCAGCGCGGTTCATCTCGTCGCGGATGATGGCCTCAACCTTGCGGATCACCCGCAGGCCCATCGGCATGTAGTTGTAGATGCCAGCGCCCAGGCGCTTGATCATCCCGGCGCGCATCATCAACTGGTGGCTGACCACCTCGGCGTCGGCGGGCGCTTCCTTGAGTGTGGAGATGAAGAACTGGCTGGCTTTCATGGGCGGCTTGTCGAGTGTGAAATCGACCGCGGCGCGCGCTTCGGGAAAGCGAGGGCCTGTGCCCTGTGAGCCGCCGGTGCTATATTGATTTCAGTTCAAAATTTGGGGTTTGATTATGCTCGACCGGGAGGGCTACAGGCCTAACGTCGGCATCATCCTGCTCAACGCCCGCAACCAGGTGTTTTGGGGCAAGCGTTTGCGCACCCATTCCTGGCAGTTCCCGCAAGGGGGCATCAAGTACGGCGAATCGCCTGAGCAGGCGATGTTTCGCGAGCTGCACGAAGAAGTGGGCCTGTTGCCCGAGCATGTGCAGATTTTGGCACGCACCCGTGACTGGCTTCGCTACGAAGTCCCGGATCACTTCATCCGCAAGGATGCGCGGGGGCACTACAAAGGGCAAAAGCAGATCTGGTTTCTATTGCGGCTGATGGGGCGCGACACCGACATGAATTTGCGCGCCACCGACCACCCGGAATTCGACGCTTGGCGTTGGAATGAATACTGGGTGCCGCTGGATGTGGTGATCGAATTCAAGCGCGGGGTTTACCAGATGGCGCTGACCGAATTGGCGCGCTTTCTGCCCAAAGTGAACCACCACAACCGCTACCTGCGCAGCGGCATGCGGCCGCATGCGCGGGACGACAGGCGACGCAGCGAGATGGTTGACGAGGCCTTGCCGGGCGAAAGCCCGGTCGAGCCACCGGGCGAAGGGCACAACGGGACCAACGGGCCGCATTGACGGGTCGGTGCAGCCTGCCCTCAGCGTGTCACTTCGCCATGGCTACATCCTCGAATCGATGGGTGGTGACCCTGGCCTGCGGTTGTGGCTGCGACACGCGCCTGTGGCGCTTCACGTTGGCAACGCCAACGTGAGTCTTCGCCGCAACTTGGTGCTTGCTTAAGCGAGCATTTTCCAGTTCGCCTTGTGGCTACGGCCGGCCCCTTGGGCCTTCACGTCCACTGTGCGGACATGAGCCTAAGCCGCAACCTCGTGCTCGCTCAAGCGAGCACGAGGTTGTCTCGGTGGATGAGTTCGGGTTCGCTGGCGTAGCCGAGCAGGCCTTCGATCTGTGACGACGGCTTGCGGGCGATCAGCCTCGCTTCGCCGCTGGCGTAGTTGGCCAAGCCGCGCGCCACTTCAGCGCCAGCCGCCGAGCGGACGGCAATCACATCGCCGCGGTGAAAGTCGCCTTCGACCTCGAGCACGCCAATCGGCAGCAGGCTCTTGCCTTCATCACGCAGTTTGATCACTGCGCCGTCATCGACCCGCACCGCGCCACGCAGTTGCAGGTGGTCGACCATCCATTGCTTGCGCGCCGCCAGTTTGGGCGTGCCGGCCAGCAAGGCGGTGCCGATCGATTCGCCGGCCGCCAAGCGCAGCAGCACGTCGGGCTCGCGGCCCCAAGCGATCACCGTGCTGGCGCCACTGCCGGCCGCGCGCCTGGCCGCCAACACCTTGGTGATCATGCCGCCGCGGCCGATGCTGGAGCCAGCGCCGCCAGCCATCGCCTCCAGCGCCGGATCGCCTGCGACGGCCTCGTCAATGAAGCGTGCCGCGGCGTCCTTGCGCGGATCGGCCGAATACAGCCCACGCTGGTCGGTCAGGATGATCAGCGCATCGGCTTCGACCAGGTTGGCCACCAGCGCACCCAGCGTGTCGTTGTCGCCGAACTTGATTTCGTCGTTGACGACGGTGTCGTTCTCGTTGATGACCGGGATGACCTTCAACCCGAGCAGCGTCAACAGCGTCGAGCGGGCATTGAGGTAACGCTCGCGGTCGGCCAGGTCGGCATGCGTCAGCAGCACCTGCGCGCTGCCCATGCCATGAGCCGAGAGCTTGCGCTCGTACATTTGGGCCAGACCCATCTGGCCCACCGCGGCGGCGGCCTGCAGCTCGGGCAGCTCTTTCGGCCGCGTCGTCCAGCCCAGGCGCTTCATGCCTTCGGCGATCGCGCCCGACGAGACCATCACCACCTCGCGACCCTGTGCGGCCAACGCGGCCAACTGGCGGCACCAGTTGTCGATCGCATCGGCGTCGATGCCCCGGCCCTCGTTGGTGACGAGGCTGGAGCCGACCTTGACGACGATGCGGCGCGCCGTCTTCAAGGCGCTTGCCGTCATGCCGGTTCCTCACCGCCGCTGCTGTCAAAGCGCGGGTCAGGCTCCGGAGGCGGTTTGCTCTGCTCGGCGGCCACGTGCTCCCAGATGGCGTGGATCAAGGGCTGCAAACCTTCACGGGCCAAGGCCGAGATCTCGAAGACCGGGCCCTTCCATTTGAAGCGTTTGACGAAATCCTTGACGCGTTTGGCCCGCTCTTCGGCCGGCACCATGTCGAGCTTGTTGAGCACCAGCCAGCGCGGTTTGTCGAGCAGCGAGGCGCCCGGTCGAGGCAAGCGTCGATTGCCGCCCAAGTCGGCCCGTTCGGCGTCGGAAAGTTCAGGCGCCGTTGCCGACGCCTCGTCGTACTTGCGCAGCTCTTCCACGATCGCCTTGGCCTGCGCGACCGGATCGACCGTTTCATCGAACGGGGCCATGTCGACGACATGCAGCAGCAGGCGGGTGCGCTGCAGGTGCCGCAAGAAGAGGTGGCCGAGGCCCGCGCCTTCGGAGGCGCCTTCGATCAGGCCCGGAATATCGGCCACGACGAAGCTCTTTTCCGGCCCGACACGCACCACACCGAGGTTCGGGTGCAGCGTGGTGAACGGGTAGTCGGCAATCTTCGGCCGTGCGTTCGACACCGAGGCGATCAGGGTCGACTTGCCGGCGTTCGGCATGCCCAGCAGGCCCACGTCCGCCAACACACGCAGTTCCAGCCTGACCTTGAAGGCTTCGCCGGGCCAGCCGGGGGTCTTCTGGCGCGGCGCGCGGTTGGTGCTGGTCTTGTAATGCAGGTTGCCGAAGCCGCCGTCGCCGCCCTTGGCCAGCAGCACCGGAACATCGGGCTCGATCAGCTCGGCCATCACGCGTTCGGTCTCGATGTCGGTGATGATCGTGCCGACCGGCATACGCAGCGTGACGTCGTCGGCGGCAGCACCGAAACAGTCCGAGCCGCGCCCCGCCTCGCCGTTCTTGGCCTCGTGTCGACGGGCGTAGCGGTAGTCGATCAGCGTGTTCAGGTTGCGGTCGGCTACCGCCCAGACGCTGCCGCCTCGCCCACCGTCGCCACCGTCGGGCCCACCGAAAGGAATGAATTTTTCACGCCGAAAGCTCGCGCAGCCGGCCCCGCCGTTGCCGGCAGCGATGTCGATGGTGGCTTCGTCAACGAACTTCATGATGGGCAGATGGTAGCGAACGGGCGCCTTGGCGGCAGCGCGTCCAGAAGTGAAAAAGCCCCGGCAAGCCGGGGCTTCGTCGTCGCACGCGACGCCGGTTTACACCGGCGTGACGTTGACAGTGTGGCGATTCAACTCGCCCTTGACCTTGAACGACACGGTGCCGTCGACGAGCGCAAACAGCGTGTGGTCACGGCCCATCGCCACATTGCTGCCGGCGTGGAACTTGGTGCCGCGCTGGCGCACGATGATCGAGCCGGCCGGAATGACCTGGCCGCCGAACACCTTCACGCCGAGCATCTTGGGCTGGGAGTCACGGCCGTTCCGGGTGGAACCGCCGCCTTTTTTCTGTGCCATGGTTCAGAACTCCTGCTTCCGGCTTGTCAGCCGTTGACCGCGCTGATTTCCAGCTCGGTGTAGTGCTGGCGGTGACCGCCGTGCTTCTGGTAGTGCTTTCGGCGACGCATCTTGAAGATGCGCACCTTGTCGTGCCGACCATGCGCCACGACAGTGGCCTTCACGCTCGCGCCGCTCACCAGGGGGGTCCCAACCGTCATCGCCGCGCCGTCGCCGACGGCCAGCACTTGATCAATCACGATTTCCTGGCCAACGTCCGCAGCAATCTGTTCTACCTTGATCTTTTCGCCGGCTGCAACTTTGTATTGCTTGCCACCGGTTTTTATGACCGCGTACATATGTGCCCTTTGAAATTTTTGCAGGGAGACTGCAAAAAGCCCTCGCGCCCGCCCCGAAAGGCCGAACGCGCCCGCACGGACCATCCCGCGCGAAGCCCAAAATTATAGCAAACCCTGAGAGGAAGAGGCAAGGCCAAGAAGGCCCCGGGCCCGGCGGCCTGCCGGGGCATTCCTATAATCTGCGACTTTTGCCGACTGCAGACCGCGCATTCTTTCTCATGCCCGCCACGGACACCTCTTTGCCGGCCGCCCCGCCGTTGGACTTCATCGCCGAAGGCATGGCCCGGGTCGACGAGGTCATCCGCACTCGACTGGCGTCTGATGTCGCACTGATCGAACAGATCTCCCACTACATCATTGGCGCCGGCGGCAAGCGAATTCGGCCGCGGCTGGTGTTGCTGTTCGCCGAGGCCCTGGGGCACGAAGGGCCGGAGCCGTATGAGGCGGCGGCCATCGTCGAGTTCATCCATACCGCCACGCTGCTGCACGACGACGTTGTCGACGAGTCGTCGCTGCGGCGCGGGCGTGCCACGGCCAACGCCTTGTTCGGCAATGCGGCCAGCGTTCTGGTCGGTGATTTCCTCTATTCGCGTGCCTTCCAGATGATGGTGTCGCTGAACCGCATGCGGGTGCTGGACGTGCTGGCCGACGCGACCAACGTCATCGCCGAAGGCGAAGTCCTGCAGCTGATGAACATGCACGACCCCGACTTGGCCGTGGCCGACTACCTGCGCGTGATCCGCTACAAGACGGCCAAACTGTTCGAGGCCAGCGCGCGCCTGGGCGCCGTCATCGCCAACGCGCCGCCCGAGATCGAAGAGGCCTGCGCGGACTATGGCCGCGCCCTGGGCACCGCGTTTCAGCTGGTCGACGATCTGCTGGACTACGAGGGCGACACGCTGGCCTTGGGCAAGAATGTGGGCGACGACCTGCGTGAAGGCAAGCCGACCTTGCCCCTGCTGGTGGCCATGGAGCGCAGCACCCCGGAAGAGCGGTCCCTGATTCGCCACGCCATCGAACACGGCGAGGTCGAGCGCCTGCCCGAGATTGTGGCGATTGTTCGCCGTACCGGGGCCTTGGAGGCCACGCGCGACGCAGCTCGCACCGAGGCACAACGAGCCTCCGAGCGACTTTTCGTACTGCCTCCGTCGAGAGCCCGCGAAGCTCTGCTAGAATTCTCTGCTCGGTCGGTTGAGCGCTCCTCGTAGCGCGGAAAAACACAACACGACGAAGAGACATCGGGGTGTAGCTTAGCCTGGTAGAGCGCTACGTTCGGGACGTAGAGGCCGGAGGTTCGAATCCTCTCACCCCGACCAGGATTTTCATTTCCCATCATCACGCAGCGGCCCACCCTGGGCTGCCTCGGCTGTCTCGTTAGGGACACGAAGCGTGACCAGGTGTTCCTGGGAGAGCCCAACGCGCGGTCCCCACGATTTACAGTCCCTGTTGGTTCGGCGATGATGACCGATCATGGTCTTTCTGCGCCCTGACGGTGCGTGCTTGTGGATACCCTGCTCGAAGCCCCTTCTTCCGCGTTGTCCGGCGTTGCACGCGTGCTGGTTCATGGCGGAAAACTGAAAGTCCAACGGGCTGAAGAACTCACCGCGTCGGCGCGTGAGAAGCGCGTCAGCTTCATCACCGCTTTGTTAGACGCAGGTGACATGACGCCCTCGGCCCTGGCGCACAACCTGTCGGTGGCGCTGGCGGTGCCATTGCTGGATTTGGATGCGGTCGATTCGCAGCGCCTGCCGCGCACCATCCTCGACGCAAAGCTGATCACCCAATACAAGGTGCTGCCGCTGAGCAAGCGGGGCAGCCGCCTGTTCCTGGCCTGCGCCGACCCGACCGACCAGGAAGCCAGCGAGCGCATCAAATTTGCGACGCAATTGGCCCCTGAGTGGGTGCTGGTCGAGTACGACAAGCTCAGTCGGCAGATCGAATCGCAGGCGGCACCTGCGTCTCAGGCGTTGGAGGCCATCGCCAGCGCCGATTTCGATTTCGACGTCACGGAGGAGGACACGGCACCGGCCGCCGCCGCCGATGTGACAACCGAGGTCGAGGATGCGCCGGTCGTACGTTTCCTGCAGAAGATGCTGGTCGATGCGATCAACATGCGCGCCTCCGACCTGCACTTCGAACCCTACGAGTTCAACTACCGGGTGCGGTTCCGGGTCGATGGCGAGCTGCGTGAAATCACCCAGCCGCCGATCGCAATCAAGGACAAGCTGGCCTCGCGGATCAAGGTGATCTCCCGGCTCGACATCTCCGAGAAGCGCGTGCCGCAAGACGGCCGCATGAAGCTGCGCTTCGGCAACAAGTCGATCGACTTCCGGGTCAGCACGCTGCCAACGCTGTTCGGCGAAAAGATCGTGATCCGGATTCTCGACTCGTCCAGCGCCAAGCTGGGCATCGAAGCGCTCGGCTACGAGCCCGCCGAGAAGGAACGGCTAGTGCACGCCATCCACCGCCCGTATGGCATGGTGCTGGTCACCGGCCCTACCGGCAGCGGCAAGACCGTGTCGCTCTACACCTGCCTGAACATCCTGAACCAGCCTGGCGTCAACATCGCCACGGTGGAGGATCCGGCCGAAATCAACCTGCCCGGCATCAATCAGGTCAACGTCAACGACAAGGCCGGTATGAATTTCGCCGTGGCGCTGAAGTCGTTCCTGCGCCAGGATCCGGACATCATCATGGTCGGCGAAATTCGCGACCTCGAAACAGCCGACATCGCCATCAAGGCCGCTCAAACCGGCCACATGGTGATGTCGACACTGCACACCAACGATGCACCATCCACGCTGACCCGGTTGCTGAACATGGGCGTGGCCCCATTCAACATCGCCTCCAGCGTGCTGCTGATCACAGCTCAGCGTTTGGTTCGCAAGCTGTGCGAGAACTGCAAGAAGCCAGGCGACTACCCGCGCAGTGCCCTGCTGAAAGCCGGCTATGCCGAAAGCGACCTCGATGGCAGCTGGGTGCCCTACAAATCCGTGGGCTGCAGCAGCTGCAACAACGGGTACAGGGGGCGGGTAGGCATCTACCAAGCGATGCCGGTGACCGAAGAAATCCAGCGCATCATTCTGTCGCAGGGCTCGGCCGTCGACATCGCCGCAGCCGCCCAACGCGACGGCGTCAGGGACTTGCGGCAGTCAGGGCTGGTGAAGGTGCGGCTGGGAGCCACCTCGCTTGAGGAAGTGATCGCTGCCACCAACGAGTGAGCAGCGAGCAATCACAATCACGACAACACGTACATCGATCAATTGGGGATCGGCCGGAGGCTCAATGGCAACTGCAGTAGCGGCGAAAAACGTCAAGGAATTCATCTTCGAGTGGGAAGGTAAAGACCGCAACGGCAAGATCGTGCGGGGCGAAGTGCGCTCCGGCGGCGAAGCCGCCGTCAGCGCGAGCTTGCGTCGGCAAGGCGTGATGGTCACCAAGGTCAAGAAGCGCCGGTCCGGTGGCGGCAAGACCATCAAGGCCAAGGACATTGCCGTCTTCACGCGCCAACTGGCAACGATGATGAAGGCCGGCGTCCCGCTCCTGCAGGCTTTCGACATCGTCGGGCGCGGCAGCCCCAACCCCCGCCTGACCCGCCTGCTGATGGACATCCGCTCGGACGTTGAAACCGGCACCAATTTGTCGTCGGCATTCCGCCGCCACCCGCAGTATTTTGACGCGCTGTATTGCAACCTGGTAGAGGCGGGCGAAGCCGGCGGTATCTTGGAGGAACTGCTGAGCCGCCTTGCGATGTATCAGGAGAAGACGCTGGCGATCAAGCAGAAGGTCAAGTCGGCGATGATCTATCCGGTATCGGTGTTGGTCGTGGCCTTCGTCGTCGTGACGGTCATCATGATCTTCGTGATCCCAGCCTTTAAGGATGTCTTCAAGTCCTTTGGTGCGGAACTGCCTGCGCCGACGTTGTTCGTGATGGCGATGAGCGAAGTCTTCGTCAAATACTGGTGGCTGATCTTCGGCGTGCTTTTTGGCGGCGGCTATACCTTCATGCAGACCTGGAAACGGTCAGAGAAGATGCAGTTCGCGATGGATCGCATGCTGCTGCGGCTGCCGGTCTTTGGCGACCTGATCCGCAAAGCCGTCATTGCACGTTGGACGCGCACGTTGTCGACAATGTTTGCCGCCGGTGTGCCCCTGGTCGAAGCCCTGGACTCGGTCGGTGGCACCGCCGGCAATTCGGTCTACACCTTGGCCACCCAGCAGATCCAGCGCGATGTCTCGACAGGTACCGCGTTGACCACCTCGATGACCCAGACTGGTGTGTTTCCGAACATGGTGCTACAGATGGCCGCCATCGGTGAAGAGTCGGGCGCCCTGGACGACATGTTGTCGCGCGCCGCAGACTTCTACGAGGAAGAGGTCGATGAAATGGTCAAAGGCCTGTCGACGCTGCTGGAGCCGATCATCATCGTCTTCCTTGGCACCCTGATCGGCGGCATCGTGGTGTCGATGTACCTGCCCATCTTCAAGCTCGGTCAGGTCGTCTAGCCCATGTCCCCTGAAGCACTGAGCCTGTGGCTGTCGCCACCGGTGCTGGGTTTGCTTGGCCTGTGCATCGGCAGCTTCCTGAACGTGGTCGTACATCGGTTGCCGCGCATGATGGAGCGCGACTGGTGGACCGATTTCGCCGAGCAACTGAGCGACGGCGAGTTGTTCAAACGCTGTTTCGGGCACGAGCCCTCCAAAGCCCTTCAGACCACGGCCACCGAGCTGGCGAAAGAGGTGGACGGCCTCGGGACCTACGGGCTGTCAAAACCGCGCTCTGCCTGCCCGGCCTGCGGCCACCAGATTGCCTGGCACGAGAACATCCCGGTATTCGGCTGGTTGCGCCTGCGTGGCCGTTGCTCTGCCTGCAAGACGAAGATCTCGCCCAGGTATCCCTTGCTCGAACTGTTGACCGGTGCACTGTTCGCAGCGGCCGGCTGGCGTTTCGGCGCTCAACCGGTGGCGCTGCTGTGGTGTGCGCTGCTCGCTGCGCTCGTCGCGCTGGCCGCCATCGATTGGGACACCACGATGCTGCCGGACTCCATCACCCTGCCGCTGCTTTGGGCAGGGGTGGCCGCAGCTTCATTGGGCTGGACCGTGCCACTGGGCAGCGCGGTCTGGGGCGCGATCGTCGGCTACCTGTCCTTGTGGTCCGTCTACAAGCTCTATAAGGCTGCCACCGGCAAAGAGGGCATGGGCTACGGCGACTTCAAGCTGCTCGCCGCCTTGGGTGCTTGGCTTGGCTGGCAAGCAATTCTTCCCATCATCCTGATGTCTTCGGTGATCGGCGCAGTGGTCGGCATCACGATGAAGTTCACCTCCGGCCTGCGTCAAGGCGGCTACGTGCCCTTTGGCCCGTTCCTCGCTGGCGGCGGCGTGGTGGTGGTGCTGGCCGGCACGGAGCGCGTGCTGGGCTGGATCGGCCAGGTCGGCCAGTGATATGGCAGCGCCGGGACGGCTGCGCGTCGGCCTTACCGGCGGCATCGGAAGTGGCAAGAGCACCGTCGCGGCCGCCTTGACGCAGCGCGGTGCGCTGATTGTCGACACCGACCTGATTGCGCGCCAACTCACCGCCCCCGGGGGAGCAGCGTTGCCCGCCATCGCGACTGCTTTTGGCGTCGCGATGATCGACCCCACCGGCGCGTTGGACCGGGCCCGCATGCGAGCCGAGGTGTTTTCCGATCCCGCCGCGCGTTTGAGACTGGAAGCCATCCTGCATCCGATGATCGGGCAGGAAGCGCAAACCCTGGCCACGGGCGCTCTGCCCGGTCAGCCGGTCGTTTTCGACGTGCCTCTGTTGACCGAATCCGCCCACTGGCGGCGGCGGGTCGACCGGGTGCTGGTCGTCGACTGCGACGAAACCCTGCAGGTGCGGCGAGTGACACAACGCTCAGGCTGGGCCGAAGCCGAAGTGCTGCGGGTCATTGCGCAGCAGGCATCGCGCGCCGCCCGCCGAGCGATCGCCGATGCAGTGCTGGTCAACAATGAGGGCATGAACTTGGCGGACCTGGACGCCCGCATCGGCCAGCTGTGGCAGCACTGGTGGCCCGGCACGCCTTGAAACAACAGTCGCTGTGAAACAATCGGTGTCGCCCAGGACTCACCGTCCAGGGGCACGGCTGCCGAGCAAGGACGACACGGTTTGGTTCTCTACGAATATCCCTTCAACGAAGGCATTCGCACGATGCTTCGGCTGGAGCATCTGTTCGCGCGCTTGCATGCTCTGCTACCGCGCGATTCCGCGGTTGATCACCACTTCGCGCTGGTCACGCTGTTCGAGATCATGGACGTCTCGTCACGTGCCGACCTGAAGTCCGACTTGTTGAAAGAACTGGAGCGTCACAAGGCCCAGTTGCAAAGCTTCCGCGGCAACCCCAGCGTCTCCGAAGCCGCGCTGGACGAGATCATCGGTCGCGTCGACCATGCCCATGCCGGCCTGAACCACCTGAGCGGCAAGGCGGGCCACGCCCTGGTCTCCAACGACTGGTTGATGAGCATCCGCAGCCGCATCAGCATTCCGGGCGGGACCTGCTCGTTCGATCTGCCGGCCTACTACGCGTGGCAGCAGCTCGCCCCGGAACGACGCCGCAACGACCTGACCCACTGGGTTGACACCCTGGTACCACTGGCCGAAGCGCTGCTGCTGTTGCTGAATCTGTTGCGCGACGCCGGGGTGCCACATCGGGTGGTCGCGCAGGCCGGCCAATACCAACAAAGCCTGCCACCCGGCCGGGCTTACCAATTGCTTCGAGTGCGCATCGACGAAGCCCTGGAGTTGGTCCCGGAGATCAGCGGCCACCGCCTGATGGTCTCGGTGCGCCTGATGCGAGCGGACGCCGAGGGTCGGCTAAAAACCTACCACGGTGACGCCAACTTCGACCTCGCGCTCTGCGCTTGAACCCCGGCCATGCTCGAACCATCGTCACCGCCCACTCCGCCCAAGCCGCGCATGGTGCCCTGCCCGGCGTGCAAGGCACCCGCACTGTTCTCGCCCGCCAACCCCTACCGCCCGTTCTGCAGCGCCCGCTGCCAGGGACACGACTTCGGCTCATGGGCCAACGAAGCCTATCGCGTCGGCTCCAACCCGCCACCGGACGACCAGGAATAGCAAGTGACTCAGGGCCCCTGCGCGCTGGCGCATGGACCTGCGCCCAGCGCCTGTGGCGCCCCGTCCAGCCACCGGTGCTTGCTGGCCCAGCGCTGATCGTGGCTTGAGGACTGTGTCCTGCACCCATCACAGCACGGATCGTCTCGGCAGCTGCGAAACCGCTCGCAGCACCCCGCCAGGCGCGAGGGGTTCCGCCTTGCGATCAGACTACGAGTGTGCGTGAATCGGGGCCCTTCGCAGCCCCCGACTCATCACCATGCGTGCCCCTGACCAGGCCAAATCAGGCCTTCCGCACCAGGCCGAAGGCGACATCCGATCGCCCATCACGGCCCTGCTGCAGAGCTGGTCAAGCGGCGATGAGCAGGCGTTGGACCGGCTCGTGCCACTCGTTTATGACGAGTTGCGCCAACTCGCACGCCGGCATCTGCGCCATGAGCGCGAAGACCACACCCTGCAAAGCACCGGGCTCGTTCACGAAGCCTTCATGCGGCTGGCTGAGCGCAGCGAACTCCACCTGGCGTCGCGCGGCCAGTTCTTTGGCTGGATGTCCATGCTGATGCGCCGCATCCTGGTCGACCATGCCCGCAGCCACCACGCCGCCAAACGCGGCAGCGGCGTCCCGGTGCAAAGTCTGGACGCGTTGCAGGAAATGGCTAGCGAAATAGCGAGCCCAGGTGACGACGACGCCATCCTCGACATTGTTCAGCTCGACGAAGCACTGCAGGAACTGGCGCAGTTGGATGACCGACAAGGCCGCGTCGTTGAGCTGCGTTTTTTTGGTGGGCTCAGCGTCGACGAGACGGCCGAGGCGATCGGCGTTTCCGCCGCCACCGTGAAGCGGGAGTGGTCGACCGCACGCGCCTGGCTGCTGCGTGAACTCGGTCGCCGCAAGAAAATACAACCATGAGCCACCGCCGGCCTCGCGCTGGCGGCTCGCGGCAGGCACCTCATCAGCGGCAGCATGCGGCGTCGCGCGCGCGCTTGCGCGCGCCTGCACCGCAGCGAAGGGCTCTTCAAGACGCACGAAGCGCGCGTCGCCCCCTCTTCAGCCAGCCCCGACAGGAACCGCCGGTGGCCGACGCGCACTGAAGCCCTGTTGACGCGGCAATGCTGACGACGCCCGGCCGGCCACAGGTAAGGACATCGGCGCAGAAAGTCTGCGCCTGCGGCCGCGCCAGACGCCGCCAATTGCTCCGCGTCGCCCCCGAGGCGAGCGTCAATCTGCCGATGTCGACTCAACCCTAGAGGTCGATAATTCTCGTTTCAGAAATAGATTGTGTTCGTGTTTGATGTTTATTCCTAAAGGACAAATATCTACAGTTCAGTCATCGATGAGCCGCAAGCAAACAAACGACTCACCGAGGCAGGACAGACGGTCAGGACTTCCCCACCCAGACCGCCAGCCCGGAACCCCGTTTCAACGATTCAAAGGATGACCACCATGTTCGCCAAGCAAGCCCAAATCGCCGTTGCCGCCATCGCCTTGACCATCGCCGGCAGCGCCTTCGCCCAGTCGACCGAACGCAATGTGTTCGACACCGAAACGAACCTGCGCATGCCCGCTGCCACGTCGGCCGAAGGCCTGAGCCGCGACGCCGTGCAAGCCCAGTACATCGCCAAGCGCGACGCCAACAACATCGCCAGCTTCAACCCGGAAGCGGCTTACTTCGCTCAGAACAACGATTCCAGCCGCGCGATCGCTGCGTTGTTCAAGAGCAAGTCGGCCCAGGCGCAAGCCTCGGCCAGCGGCCTGAGCCGCGACGAAGTGCGCGCTGAAGTGATCTCGGCCCGCGCCACCGGTGAAATCAACGTGTTCGACACCGAGACGAACCTGCGCAATGTGCCGAGCGTCCGCATGCCAGCCCCCACAACGGTTGCGCAACGCTGATCGTCGAGCTTGCCGCGAAACGTCGCGGCAGCACTTTCAAAAGGGCAGGCCGGTCGGTCTGCCCTTTTGCTTTTTTGGAGCGCCGCGAATGAGAGCCGCCGCATCGGTCTGTCTCCAAGATCGCCGACAACGGCCTTGAAAGCTCCAGCTCCATCCCTATAATGCTCATTAGCACTCGATCCGCTGGAGTGCTAACAGCCAGCGGTCAGAGCAGCCCCTCACGGACACTTGCCCCCGCAGGCGTCTAGTTGTGAATGAGTGCCAACTTCGTTGGTATTCGGCACCCCGTCTTACTGCAAACACACCAAGGAGATGCAATGAAGCTTCGTCCGTTGCACGATCGCGTGATCGTCAAGCGCCTGGAACAAGAAACCAAGACTGCCTCGGGCATCGTGATCCCCGACAACGCCGCCGAGAAGCCCGACCAGGGTGAAGTGCTGGCCGTCGGCCCGGGCAAGCGCAACGACAAGGGCGACTTCGTGGCCCTGAACTGCAAGGTGGGCGACCGCGTGCTGTTCGGCAAGTACTCTGGCCAGACCGTCAAGGTCGATGGCGAAGAGCTGCTGGTCATGAAGGAAGACGACCTGTTCGCGGTCGTCGAGCGCTGAGCCGTTCCGCCCCGCCACATTGAACTGATTTCGGAGAAATTCACATGGCAGCAAAAGACGTCATCTTTGGCGCAGACGCCCGTCACCGCATGGTTGAAGGCGTGAACATCCTGGCCAACGCGGTCAAGGTCACGCTGGGTCCGAAGGGCCGCAACGTCGTGCTCGAGCGCTCGTTCGGCGCCCCCACCGTCACCAAGGACGGTGTCTCGGTGGCCAAGGAAATCGAGCTGAA
>Ga0307515_10011215_pt1 | contig 17022 bp, 10 predicted proteins | sample 17_EM_MG_FD_194513 | JGI IMG/M metagenome (GOLD analysis project Ga0307515, IMG submission 194513) | Populus trichocarpa ectomycorrhiza microbial communities from riparian zone in the Pacific Northwest, United States - 17_EM | ecosystem: Host-associated > Plants > Roots > Unclassified | place... | reverse complement strand
CTCGTGGTACGGGGTCCCGACGTGCTTGCTGGTCGCGAGGTCGACCCATTCGCGCGGGACGAGTTGCCGGTCGCCCCAGGCTCCGCCGCGCAGCAGCAACTCGCCGAAAGCGGCGACGGCCTCGGTCGTGAGATGCAGTCCATGGAAGCCGAAGACGGCGCCACTGGCCACCCGGTCCCACTCGGCGTGGTCGATGCCCATCGGGTGGAAGAGGCGCTCGTCGAGCAGCTCCGGCAGACCCCGGCCGGTGACCCGTTCCACCATCCGGGCCAGGACGCCGGTGGTCGCGTTGTCGTAGGCGTGCCGGCTGCCCTCCGGCTCGGGGAACGGCACCCGCAGGAAACCCTTTACCAGGTCGCCCGGCTCGAGCTGCCAGGCCTCGGCGAGGCTGTCCGTGCGGTGCCCGCTCGTCATCGACAGCAGATGATGAACGGTGATGCGCCGTCCCTGCTCCGAGATGCCGGCCGGAACGTGGTCGGGCAACACGTCCACCACCCGGTCGTCCAGCGAGAGCAGCCCGTCGGCGATCGCGAGCCCCACGGCGACCGAGGTGAACGACTTGGTCAGCGAGTAGAGAAGGTGCGGGCGCTCAGCCGAGTACGGCGCCCACCAGCCCTCGGCGACGACATGACCGTGGCGTACGACCATGATGGAGTGACACTCGACGGATCGCGCTTCGAGCCGGTCCAGCAGCGCGCCAACCGCACGGGACGACACCCCCGAGGCGGCCGGTGTGGACCGCGGCAACAGGGTGCGCTGAGGAGGCATCCGGGCACCGTAACAAATCCGCCCGTTCGAGCCACCCGAATAACCTAGACGTGGCGTAGGGCCTCGACGGCCAGGGCTACGTGCGGGGGCAGGGTGCCGCTGCGTTCGTAATCCTTCGGGCGCAGCAGCAGTTGCTTCTGGCCCGGGGCCACGGTGTGCTCCAGCCGGGACCGCAGGAAGGTCTGCGCCTTGCCGGCCGCCTCGGACGGGTCCTGCGACAGGGCGGCCAGGGCGTGCAGCAGGGCGGTCTCGGCGTCCGGCAGGTAGAGGTAGTCGTCGCCGGTGGGCAGCTCTTGGGCGCTCAGATCGACGCCGAAGCGGAACTCCACGCCGATCAGCTGGGCGGAGCTGAAGTCGTTGCCCCGGATGTCGTTGCGCTTGCGCAGGGCCAGCTCCCGGTAGCCGGGCGGCTCCTGCTCGCCGCGGCGGGCCAGCGACGCCGTGTCGCGGGCATACCGGTCCGACGCGTTCAGCGGGGCGCCCCACAGCTGCAGGCCGGTGATCCGGCCGGTGAAGGTGCAGTCGACGAACTCCAGGTAGTCGGGTGCGGACTTCGTCACCTTGAGGTTGCGGAAGGTGCATTTCTCGAAGCGGACGTAACCGCCGAGTGCCGTCAAGGCGGCGCCGTCGAAGGAGCACCCGAGGTAACGCGACACTTCCATGCCCACGCCGAGGGCCGCCTGCTTGAACTTGACCTTGTCGAACCGGCAGTCGGTGAATGTCGAGCCGTGCGCGGAGAACTGGTCGAGCGCCTGCCCGGAGTAGTCGGCATTCGCCACGTGCTGGTGGTCGACGCGGACTAGTTGCAGGTCCGGCACGGCGCGCCCCGCCTTCCCGTTCGCGGTGGCGGGAGGGCCCCCGCCACCGCGACCCTATCGGACTTACTTGGTCCATTTGTACGTGGCGTAGTCGCAGGTCGCGTAGTCCGGATCGTAGTAGCTCTTCGACGGATCGTCCGCTTTCCGCTTGTGCGCGGCCACCTCGCCCGGGGTGGTCAGCTCGATCTTCTTTCCGGTCTCGGTGTCGACGAAGTCCGGGCCGACGGTGCGGTAGACGAATCGGCCGGGGTACTGGGTTTGCAGGGCTTCATTGGTCATCTTGTGCACCTCGGAGCCGCGGAAAATCTTGAGCAGATAGCCCTCCTCGGCCACCGCGTCCCATTGCGCCTGGCTCAGGCGCGCGTCGATCGCGGCCATCCCCGCATCGACGATGCCCTGGGCGGTGTCCTCGATGATCTTGCGCGGGTCGTTGGCGTCGGGATCCTCGTCGGGGAGGCTGGTGCCGCCGCCGCAGTTCCGGGGCGGCTTCGGCTTGGTGCCCATCGGGTCGACCAGCCCGGTCGGCTGGTTGGTGACGTACGAATAGGGGTTGGTGTCGCCGGACTGCAGCCCCAGTGGGTCCTTGCTGATGAACCGCTGCTGTCCCGGCGAGTAATACCGGTTGCGGTAGTAGTACAGCCCGTTGCCGTCGTCCTCGCGCCCGGTGAACCGGGACGGGTTGCCCAGGTCGGTGCCGGTGGCGGTGGTCCCGCCGAACGGGTCGTACGTGTACTCGCCGGCGATCGCCGATCCGTCCGCCGTCGCGACCGTGCTGCCCAGGCCGTCGGTCAGCAGGGACTGCGAGGCGCCGGACGTGCTGCGGGCGAACGTCTCGTCCAGCCCGCCGCCGAGCATGGTGGCCGACACGGCGCCGGCCGTCTTCTCCTGCAGCGGGTTGAACCCGTCGTAGAGGTAGCTCGTGGTCGCGCCAGCCGCCGTGCGGCTCGCCCGGCGGCCGAGCGCGTCGTAGGTGAAGGAGACCGTGCCGTCGTACGAGGTCAGCTCGTTGCGCGCGTTCCAGGCGTAGGTCGCGTCGCCGTCGGAGGTGAGGTTGCCGTCGTCGTCGTACGTGCTGCCGCCGCGCTGGTCCGCCGCGTCGTAGCTGACCGGCCCGTACGCCTCGGGCAGGTCGACCCGCGCGTACGTGCCGTCGACGTGGATCTGCCGCCCGGCCTGGTCGAGGCCGTAGGTGATGGCGCCGAGCGTGCTGCTGCCCTGCTTGTAGGTGATCCCGGTGAGCCGGCTCGCGCTGTCGTAGCCGTACGTCTGGCTGACGCCAGCCGGCAGCGAGAGCGAGCCGCGCCGCCCGGCGCTGTCGTAGCCGATGGTCGCGGCCTGCGACCCGCGGCTGACGCCGGTCAGCTGGTCGGCGTCGTTGTAGCTGTAGATCGTGTCGGCCTGGCCGGCCACCGTCATCGTGGTCCGCCGGCCGGCGGCGTCGTAGCCGTACGAGACCTTGCCGTTCGCGTCCGTGACGTCGGCCGGCCGGTCGAAGTCGTCCGGGGTGACGGTCAAGGTGCCCGCGGCCGAGTCCACGATCGAGCGCAGCCGGTTGCCGGCGTCGTAGCTGTAGGTGGCCTGGCTCTCCTGAGTGTCGCCGGACGCCGAGACGCCGTAGCGCGCCGTGCCGAGCCGGTCGAGGTCGTCGTATCCGTAGACGGTCAGCTTGCCGGCGGCGCTGAGGACCGTCGCCGGGTTGCCGTTGGCGTCGTAGGAGTACGTGGTCTTGCGGTTCAGCGGGTCGGTGACCGCGGTGAGCCGGTCGGCGGTGTCGAAGTCGTAGACGGTCGCGTGGTCCCGCGCGTCGGTGAACCGGTGCAGGTTGCCGTTCGCGTCGTACTCGAAGGTCGTGCTCCGGCCCAGCGGATCGGTGAGCGTGCGCACCTGGCCGGCGCCGTCCAGCGTGGCGGTGGTGACGTTGCCCTGGGCGTCGGTCGAGCGGACCCGCCGGCCGGCCGCGTCGGCGAACGAGCGGGTGACGTTGCCGAGCGGATCGGTGGCGCTGACCAGCTCGCCGAGCTGATACCCGAACTGCGTGACCTGGGCGGCCGGATCGGTGACCTTGACGACCTGACCGGACTCGTCGGTGTCCAGCGTGACGACACGGTTCATCGCGTCGGTCACCGTGTGCAGCGAGCCGTCGCTCTGGTAGCCGTAGGTCGTGGCGTGCTGCAACGGGTCAATGCTCTTGCTGACCTGCCCGAAGGGGCCGTTGCGCTCGACGGCGGTCGTCCGGGCCTGGCCGGTGCCCGCCATCTCGGTGATCGACGTGACGTTTCCGGACGCGTCGTAGCCCAGCTCGGTGCGCCGGTTCAGCGCGTCGAGATACGCGGTGGGCAGGTGGGTGACCGGGTCCCGGGTCGTGGTGACGGTCTGCGCCGACGCCGTGCCGTACGCCGCCGTGTCGGTGGTGGCGAAGCCGCCCGCGTCGAAGGTCACCCGCCGCACGTGTCCGCGCGGGTCGGTCAGCTGGGTCGCCGTGACCTTGTTCGAGGCGTCGGTCGTGTACGCGATGGAGTAGGTCGCCCCGCCGGGCATGGTCTGGCGGCTGACCCGCCCGTTCGCGTCGTATTCGTTGGTCAGGTAGACGGTGCCGCGGGCGTCGGTGATCAACTTGAGCCGGCCGCTCTCGTAGCCGTAGGTGGTGACGCCGCCGTTGGTGTCGGTGACTGTGCGCAGGTGGCCGTCGGTGTCGTAGGCGTAGCCGACGGAGCGGCCGAGCGCGTCCTCGGCCCGCGTGACCCGGTCCGCCGAGTCGTACGACAACTTGATCCACTTGCCGTTCGGCGACGTGATCTGGGTGATCGGGCCGCGGGCGCGGGTGATTCCGTCGGTCCACGGCGGCGACGGCGCCCGGGTGATCGTGATGGTGTTGCCGAACCGGTCGCGGATGGCCTGCAGCGGTGACTCGTCGCCGAAGACGTAGGTGGTGCCGTCGGTGAGCCGCAGATCCCAGCCGTCGCCGTTCCAGGCCAGCACCGAGCCGTTGAACTCGGTCGGCGTCGGGTCCGCCGCGAAGGCCGCGTTGATGTACCCGTCCGGGGGCTGGCCGCCGGGGCTGGTGCGGTGGAACTTGATCCGGCCGCCGTCGGGCAGGATGAGCCAGCAGTCGTAGAACCGGTTCTCCGAGTACAGGTCGAGCCCGAAGTCGAAGTTGGCGCCGATGCCGAAGGCCCGCTTGCCGGTGTCGCTCTGCTGGTAGGTGCGGGTCAGCGCGAGCGGCATGTCGTCGTCGACGGTCAGGTCGGTCCGCTGGTCGACGAGCAGGCCGGTGCCGAGGTCGACCGGGTCGGCGCCGCTCGCGCCGCCGCCGGGCTGCGGCGCGGCCTCCGGCGGCGGGTCCGCTCCGGGGGTGATGAGCATGGCGCCGGTGAACTGGTATACCTCGGTGCCCTTGGCCGGCGTGACGCTCTTGCCGTTGGGCGTGACCGTGCCCTTGCCGTAGATGAACCAGCCCTTGCCGGCCGGGTCGTAGTGCCAGAAGTCCATCTTGGCGCCGGGCTTGGCATGCGTGAAGTTCGGGTAGATCACCCGGGCGCCGGCCGGGAAGACGTACGAGCTGCCGGGTTGCACCGTGAAGTAGCTCGGCACCTGCGAGCGGGGCAGCGGGAACGGCGTGCGGTCGACCGGGATCGCCGTGATGCCCAGCTCGGTCACGACCTTGCCGTTGACGTCACGCACGACCGTGCCGGCCGGGAGCTTCACCTCGAGGCCGGGGATGTCCGGCGTGCCGATGGTGACCTCGCTCGTGGTGGGCGAGGCGAACTTCACGGTGTGCGCGGTGTCCAGCTTGGACAGCCAGATCGTGTACGGCAGCACGACGGTCTGCTTGGCGGTCAGGTCGACGCCGATGTCGTGCAGGCCGAACGTGCGGGTGGGGGTGTTCGCCGTGGAGCCGTCCACCCGCAGCACCCGGTGGCCCGGGCGCAGGCCCTGGAGCAGGAAGAGACCGTTGGCGTCGGTCACTGTGCGGACGCCCTCGACGCCCACGGTGACGTTCGCCAGGGGCTTGTCGTCCAGCGTCCGGATCCGGCCGCTGAGCGCGGTGACTCCGGCCGGCGCGTGCGGGGCTGCGGCAGCCGGGCGCGGGGCGGCCCGGCCGGTGCTCCAGCCGTGTCCGGCCAGGTTGGCGGCGCTGGGCTGCCAGGACTCGCCGCCCGCGGCCGCGGTCGCGGCCCGCGGGCTGGGATGCGGGTTGGGCTTGGCTTTCCCGATCCGCCCGGCGGGCGGCGCCGGACGCGAGGGCAGACCCCGGTCGTCGGAGATCCCGGAGGTGGTCTTGAGTGCGGTGCCGGCGGCCACCGATGTCCGCGTCTTGAGCGTGGCGGCGGCGCTGCCGGTGGCCGAGTTCGGGCTGATCAGGATCTCGTACGTGCCCGTGCTGGGCAGCGTGGGAATGGTCACCGTGGCGGCGCCGGCCAGCCAAGCGAGCGCCGTGCCGTCCGGCTTGCGCACCCACACCGAGGGGTAGTACGGCATCGTCACCGAGGCGAACGTCATGGACAGCAGCTGGTTCGCGGTGCCCGCATACGTGTACCAGGTGCTCTGCCCGGCCCGGCTCGCGGTCACCGTCTTGGCCGTGTTGAGGGCGATGGCGCCGCCGCTGGTCTGCGCCGACACGGTGACCGCCACGGCGCCGGTGCCGTGGTCGTCGGCCATCACGCTGAGCCGGTAGGTGCCGGCCGCGAGCTGGTAGGTGTCCTCGCTGGTGACCTTGGGGATGCTCTCGCCGAAGATGACGGCACCGCTGGGCGCGGTCAGCCGCACGTAGATCGAGCTGCTCGCGAAGGTCCAGCCGGTGAAGCCGAAGGACAGCCGCTGGTTGGCGGTCACCACGATGGTGGTGTCGACGTACCGGCCGGCCGGGGTGGCGGTCAGCGTGTGTGCCGAGCCGCCCACCGTCGTGGCCCCGGCGTCGATGCCCTGGACCAGGGCGAACGTCAGCGAGCCGCCGGTCGAGGCGCGCGGCTGCACCTCCAGTTGGTAGGTACCGGCCACGGTGAGCGGGCTGAGCGCCAGCCAGAGGTCGTTGAGCCAGCCGGAGTACAGCACCGAGCCGCTCGGCGCGGTGACGATCACCCAGACCACGTACGTGTAGCTGTAGTCGCTGATCGACATGGCCAGCTGCTGGCCGACCGCGCCGGTGAACGTCATCCGGGTGGGCTGGCCCAGCCGCGGCGAGCTGATCGTCTTGTTGGTGCCGATGGTGAGCGCGCCACCGGCGATGAACGGCGACGCGGTAACCGTCACCGAACCGGTGGCCGCGGCGTCCGGCCGCAGCACCACCCGATAGGTGCCGGTGGTCGCGGTCGGCACCGTGAACGCGCTCGACGAATCCACATAAGTCTCGTCCACCAGCGCGCCGGACGGGTCGGTCACCGACAGCGCCACGACCCCGCTCGCGGGCAGGGTCCAGTTGCTGAACGCGAGGGTCAGCTCCTGCCCCGCCGTGCCGGGCGCGTTCAGGGTGACGGCCCGCCCCGAGGTGAACGACACCGAGGTGCCGGCGCCGGTGAGGCTGAGCGTGCCGCCGGCCTGCGGCTGCCACAGCGTCACGGTGTAGCTGCCGACGCCCGAGTTCGGGCTGATGTCCACCGTGTACGTGCCCGTCGCGGGCAGCACCGGCAGGTCGGTCCAGCTGCCCTGGACGCCCGCGGTGAGCAGGGTGCTGCCGTCCGGCGAGGTGATCTGGATGCTCGGGTAGTACGGCATTGTGTAGTCGGTGAACTCGAGCCCGAGGCTCTGCCCGGCGGTGCCCGCGAAAGTCAGCCTCGTGTCCTGGCCCGGGCGGGTCGACGAAAGCGACTTGGGCGTGCCGAGGGTCAGCGCGCCCGAGTTCGACGGCGTCGAGGCGGTGACCGTGAGCGAGCCGGTGGCGAGGTCCTCGCTGCCGAACAGGATCGTGTACCGGCCTGCGCCCGTGGTGGTGAAGTCGACGTCCCAGTAGGGCAGCCAGAGCGCCGAACGGGAGTATCCGTAGCTGCCTTCCGCGGGCCAGATGACCGGGACGCCGTTCGGGTCGAGGACCTGCACGGTGAGCTTGTCGGAGGGCAGCGTGACGTTCGAGACGCCCAGGCCGATGCTCTGGTTGGCGCCCGCGTCGAGGGTGAGCTCGGCGAGCTGGCCGGCCCGGGCGAGGTTCACCGTGGTGCCCGCGCCGGTCAGGCTGAGCGACCCGGTGACCCGGGACGAGAGCGTCGCGGTCAGCGACCCGGTCGCGGTGGTCGAGACGGGCTTGAGGACGACCTGGTAGGTGCCGCTGGTCGGCAGCACCGGGATCGGCCAGCCCTGCTGGAGCACGGACTGCTGCCAGGGCGCGTCGTATTCGAACCGGCCCATCGAAGCGCCATAGGGCGTGTAGCCGTAGATCTGCACGTCACCGACGGTCGAGTTGCTGACGCCCAGGCTCAGCCGCTGCCCCTTGACGCCGGCGAAGCGCAGCACGGCCACCTTGCCGGCGGCCGAGAACGTCACCGTCGTGGCCGTGCCGTCGCGGGTCAGCGCGCCCGCGAAGCCGATGTCGGCCACGGCGAACGGCTGGGTGATCGCGATGAAGTCGCTCGCGGACGTCGCGATGCCGCCGGCGGTGGCCACGCTGATCGCTGCGGAGACCGCGGCGTCGGGCACCGTGACAGTGAGGCTGGTCGCGGTGGCGGCGGTGACCCGGGCCCGGGTGCGGCCGAAGGAGACGTTGTTGTCGGCGGGCGTGGTTGAGAACCCGGTGCCGGTGAGCGTCACAGTGGTGCCCGCGCTGCCCCGGTCGGGGCTGACGGCGGAGATCGTCGGCACGGCCACGGCGGCGGTCACGGTGAACGTCTGCTCGCTGGTCGCGGTGGCCGAGCCGGTCGTGACCGTCACGCTGCCGCTGGCCGCGCTGGACGGCACGATCACCACAAGCCGCGCCGTGGTCGCCGAGGTCACGCTCGCGGTGACGCCGTTGAACCGCACGGTGTTGCCGGTGGTCGAGGCCGCGAAGCCGGTGCCGGTGACGGTGACGCTCGCACCGGCCGGGGCGCGGCTGGGCGACAGCGCGGACACGGTCAGCGCACCGGCGGCCGACCGGGTGACCGCGGTCGGGTTCCCCGCGTCGTCGTAGGCATACCGCGCTGCTGCCCCGTCCGCGGTGTGGCTGACGCCGCGCAGCTGGCCGGCCGCGTCGTACGCATAGTCGGCCGGCGTCGCCGCAGCGGCAGCCGCCGCACGCACCGGGCCCAGCACGTGGGCCGGCGCGACCGGGGCGACCGCGGCCGGCCTGGCCGGGGACGCGTCCGCGGACGACGAGTAGCTCAACTGGGTGGCGATCACCAGCGCGGAGGCCAGCACCACCAACGAACGACGTCGATTCATGAGCGCCCCTCCCCGTCCACTCAGGCCGGTCCAGTATCGATGTCGGGTTGATCGTTCTCGATGCTTTGGGCACACTGCGGGACAAGGGCGGGACAGACGGCCGTCGATGGCTCTAGACTCCGTTCAGCCATCGCGGACGGGGAAGCCGCGGCGGCGCGGGGAGCAAGCATGACCGTCACCGGCTCCGGAGCAGCCCGGTCCGAAACCGCTAGAGAAGCATTCGCCGCCCGGCTCAGAGCGGTCCGCGCCCGATCCGGCAAGACCCTGCGGGAGCTGCAGGGGGCCACCTACGCGAGCGACTCGGCGCTGTCCCGCTACCTGTCCGGCCGGGCCGTGCCGCCGTGGAACGTCGTCGCGGCGCTCTGCGATCAGGCCGGTGTCGACGCGGGCGAGTTGCGCGTGCAGTGGCAGGCGGCGCGCTCGATCCGGCGCCGGAAACAGACCGTCACCCAGCCGATGCTCGAGCTGAGCGCCGTCGAGGACTGTCTGACCCGGATCACCGACGACGTGAGCGCCGCGATCCAGCAGGTCCGCTCCCGCGGCGAGCAGGTGCCGGAGCAGCTCCTGACAGCGGTTCGGTGCGGCGCCGACGCCACGCTGCGGCTGCAGACCGTGCGACGCTTGATCAGCACGTCGTGACAGCTCAGCGCGTCGTCAGGGCCCGCAACGCCGCGACCGTGGGTGGCACGAAGTAGTAGCCGCCGCCGAACGGCAGGACGTAGCGCTGCAACGCCTCGCCGTCGAGCCGGCGTTGCGCGGCGGCGAAGCCTGTCTCGAGGTCCCGCTGGAACGAGATGAAGATGATGCCCTGCTCGTCGCCGCGGCGGTACGAATACCCGCGCCGCAGGATCCGGGTCCGCTCGGTGTCCGCCGTGCGCGGGTTGGCCCGTCGAATGTGCGCGTCCAAGGGGGTGACCAGCCCGTCCGGGTCGCCCGCGTAGTCGAAGGTGGCGTCCTCGGCTCCCCCGGCCAGCGGTGCGCCGTCCGAGCGGCGCCGCCCGAGCACCTGCTCCTGGCGCGGCACCGGCTCGCGATCCCACAGCTCGGTGGCGAAGCGGATCAGCCGGACCGCCTGATACGTTCCGCCCGCCGCCCAGGACGGCTCGCCGTCGTCCACCCACACGAGACGGTCCATCAGCGGCTCGTCGGCCGGGTCCGGGTTGCCGGCGCCCTCCCGGAAGCCGAACAGGTTGCGGTTGCTGGCCAGGCCGGTGGCCGTGGTGCCGTTCTCGAGCCGGAACCCGTCCAGCCGCCATCGCGTGCGGAGCGCGCCCGCGGCGGCCCGGACCAGGTCGTCGGTCACCGTGCGAGCCTGCCCGGCCCGGCCCGCGCACACCTGGAGCAGCAGGTCGCCGTGGCATTGCCCCGGGTCCAGCACGTCATTGGGAAACGACGGCATCGTGGTCAGCGCGCGGGGGCGGGCCGCGCCGAGCCCGAAGCGCCCGTCGAACAACGAGCCACCCACGGCCAGGGTGACGGCGGCCGCCCGCGAGCCGTGCACCCGCTTGATCCGGTCGTCCAGCCGCCTCAGCACCTCGCCCGGATCGGCGGCGGCCACGGCGAGCGCGGCCATCGTGAGAAAGCCGGGCGGCGGCGTCACGACGCCGGGCTGATGCTCGCGCCGCGCCGGAGCCGACGGCGGCGGCAACACCGATGCCGGCGCCGGCGCCGAGCAGCCCGCGAGGGTGGCGCCCCCGGCGGCGACAGCGAGGACGGTCCGTCGATGCATGCGAACGACGATAGGCGCCCGTCGATGACCTGCCCGCCTCCCCCGGCGACATCGGGACAGATCAGGGATAGCCGGCTCGGCGGCTTGCGCGCAACGTCGCCGGTCAGGAGGCGAGCGCGGCGCGGAGCGACTCCTCAGCCTTGGCGACGAGAGCTTCGACCTGTGGACGGTACTGGTCGAGGGTGGCCTGCATCTGGGCGGCGGAGAAGAATGCCGCGGAGTTGACCATGATGAGTTTGCCGGCATCCGTGGCCTTGCCCAGCTCCTCGGCGGCCGGCTTCGCGCCGGCGGGGACCTGGATAGCGCGCACAGCCTTACCGTACGCATCGAAGGCGTCCCCGAGCTTGCGGGCGTCCGATGTGGCCTCGGTGTAGGACGTGTCGCCGAAGCCACCCCCGGCGGCGAGTTTGAGCTTCTCGGTCATGTCCTTCGAGGTCGGCGTGTACACGTCATGGAACGCCTTGGCGGCCCGTTCGAACTGGTCACCGGGGCCGTTGCCGCCCTTGACGGCGAACACCACGACCGTGACCACGGCCGCGATGACGACAAGGACGGCCGCGATCGCCGGCAACAGCCAGCGGGGCCGCGAGCCGCTGGCCACTTCCGGAACCGCATCGGGCGTCATCCGTCCTCCAAGATCTCATGAACCGTTGTACATCTATCCAATCACGACGATGCGGACCAGACGACCGCCGAGGGCGTCGTGGTGCTCAGCTCGATGTCGCCGGTCCAGTCCAGCAACGCCGGGCCGGGCAGGTAGTCCTGGCCGGGCAGGAAACCACGGCCGAGGCGGTTCACGTGCACGACCGCGCCGGTGTCGGCGCCCACGACGACCCGGTGGACGCTGACCTCGGCGATGTCGTCGAGCGTTGTGCCGGCCGGCAGTTCGACGGTGGTCGCGGCCGGGTCGTCGCGCTGGATCGACCAGGTCGGATCGACGTGGTTGGACAGGTAGACGGTGTTCCCGCCGGTGAGCCGCACGCCGAGCGCGACGCCGACCCAGGAGGCGCCGGAGTTGACGCCCTGGGTGGTCTTCTGCACCATCGCGTACAGATAATTGCGCTGGTCGCTGACCTCGGGTGTGGCGGCGGTGCCCGGCCCGGGCGCCTCGATCTTGCCTTCGCGGATCATCTCCTTGGCCATGATCTGGTAGGTCCACGCGTTGGTGTCCATCAGGTACTCGCGCGGCTGGCCGGCCGGGCGGGTCTGCAGCGTGGAGAGGAAGAAGCGCATCGGATCGTCGACCACGTCGCACATGTTGTTGTTCGAGGTGCACGTCTCGAGCAGCGGGTGGTCACCCTCGTACGCTCCGGTGAAGTGCAGGGTCTGGTGGTTCGCCGCCTGGTAGGTGTCGCTGCCGGGGACCCGGTCGCCACGCTCGTCGAGCTCGACGGCGTAGGTCCACTCGATGTCCGTCGTGCGGCCCCAGCGGGCCATCAGCGCCGGCGTGTTCGTGCCGCCGTCCTCGTTGCTCCAGATCAGCGAGTACGTCAGCACGGTGTGCCCGGGCGTGGCCGCCGGCCCGCTCTCGTGCCAGGCGATCAGCGGCGTGTCGGTGGTGGCGCTCTGGTACGGGCTGCCCAGCTCGGCGAGGTTGCGCCCGTACATGATCGGCGCGTAGCGCAGCACCTGGTAGCTCGGGTCGCGCTTGTCGAAGGTCGACACGTGCAGCTGGTCGATCGTCACCGTCGCGCCGGGGACCGGTGACCGGTCGGCCGCGAAATGCAACCGCAGCAGGTGTACGCCCGCCCGCAGCCGGCCGAGGGCGAGCTGCCGGGCCAGCGGCGCGCTGCCGGAGACCACCAGATCGGTCGCGTACTCGCCGTCGACCGAGATCGACACGACCGCCGACTCGGCGCCGGGCGTGGCCCAGTCGGTGCCGGGCGCCGCGGCGCGCAGGTCGACCAGCACCTCGCCGGCACGAGCGACCTTGAACGGCACCCGCGCGTCGCTCCGGTGGCCGCCGAGCGCGAACCGGCCGGCCGGCTGCGCGGCGACGGGATCGCTGGGCACCACCACGGCAGCACCGATGAGTACGACGGCAACCGCCAGCGCGTGTCCGATTCGCATTTGCGAGACCCTCCCCCGGAAACATCCAGAAATCGAAACCTATCGGTTCTTGCTGACCGTGGGGCCACGTGCGGGCAACCAGTCAATGAAGCGGTTGCCCGAACGTGGCCGGGTGCACGCCTTGCGATAACCAACGGTTCACCGGCCTTTCATGGACTGCCCAGACGCTGCTCAGGTTGGTGTGTCCAGCCATTCAGCTGTTCTCAGGAGTGTGCCCGCATGACCATTTCTCGCCGTCAAGTCCTTACCAGCAGCTCAGCCGGCGTCGGCCTGGCCGTCGCCGGGCTGGTGCCGAGCCTGGCCGAGCCCGCAGCCGCGCACGGCTCGTCGTCCGGTGGCTCCCGGCCGGGTGGGCGTCCCTTCCCGCCGTTGCAGGACGACCCGAACGGCATCCTCGCGCTGCCCCCGGGCTTCTCCTACTCGATCGTCACCCGGGAGGGCGTCACCGACCTGTCCTACGGTCAGGGCAAGACGCCCGCCTTCCACGACGGGACGGGCGTCGTGGCCGCCGGCCGCAACAAGCTGACGATCATCCAGAACCACGAGTTGACCCCGCACCAGTCGACCCACGGCGTCCAGCACATCGCCGGAACGGTGTACGACCCCGGCGCGGCGAACGCCGGCGGCTGCACGGTGATCACCACCGACGGTATCGGCCGGCCCACCGCCGAATGGGTCGGCATCTCCGGCACTGTGCGCAACTGCGCCGGCGGTGTCACGCCGTGGGGCACCTGGCTCACCTGCGAGGAGACCTTCATCAACGCCGGCACCGCCTGGACGGCCGCCGGCCTGTCCGGCACCTACGAGAAGAACCACGGCTACGCCTTCGAGGTCCTCCAGGGCGACTCCGGCCACCAGCTGCCCAAGCCGATCAAGGCCTTCGGCCGGTACGAGCACGAGGCCCTCGCCGTCGAGCCGAACCTCAAGCACGTCTACCTCTCCGAGGACGCCAGCGGCCCGAACGGCCTGTTCTACCGGTGGACCGCGCCGGCCGGCACCCGGCTCAAGCTCGGGCTCGCCAACCAGCTCGCCGACAACGCGGGCAAGCTCGAAGCGATGCAGATCCGCCTCGACGACGGCAGCATCGTGCCGGACGTCGCCTACATCACCTCCGCGCAGCTGGGCCGCCCGTTCAAGGTGACCTGGACCGAGGTCGCCGACCGCGACGCCGTGTCCACGCCGACCCGCAAGCAGTTCGCCGACGGCACCGTCACCCGCGGCAAGAAGTTCGAGGGTGTGTGGAGCAACGGCAAGGGCGTCTACATCGTCAACAGCTTCGCCTTCGCCGCCGCCGATTTGCCGGCGGACGCGACCAAGCACGACGGCATGGTCTGGTTCTACGACTACTCGGACGAGACGATCACGCTGGTCACCTACTTCCCGCACAACCCGGCCGCCGAGACCGAGGGCACCTTCCCGAAGTACGCCGACCTGACCTTCGACGGCCCCGACAACGTCACCGTCACGCCGTGGGGCACGCTCATCCTCGCCGAGGACGGCGTCCGCGCCTCGCACGTGCTCAGCGCGGTCCCGGGCGGCCCGACCTACGCAATCGCCCGTAACCAGCTGTCCAACGGCACGTCCAGCGGCGCACCGACCTACTCCGAGTTCACCGGGCCGACGTTCTCGCCCGACGGCAAGGTCCTGTTCGTCAACATCCAGGTTCCGGGCATCACGCTGGCCATCACCGGCCCGTGGCAGAAGTACCTGGGCTGACCCTTCCCCGAACGGCAGCGACGGTTCCCCGGCCCGGACCGGGCCGGGAAACCTGTCACAAAACGGGTGGCTGCCCTGTCTCTATCGGTGACAGCGAGCGACGGGCGGGCGGGCCGGCCTGGTGCTCCGGCAGGCCGGGCGGGGCGGCCGCCGATCGCGGTGACTAGCGGGCCAGCCAGTCGCGGAAGGTGGTCCGCACGAGGGTGGCCCCCGGCGGGGCGGTCAGGACGTCACCCTTGACGGCGCCGAACATGCCGGCGGCCGGGTCGACAACGACCGTGCGCGGGTCACCCTCGGCGGCCAGGGCGATCCGGCCCAGTTCGTCGAGCGGGAAGACCTCGGGACCGGCGAAGTTCCGGGTGCCCTGCAGCGGCGCGCCCACGGTGACCTCGGCCACCGCCTTGGCGACGTCGGCCGACGCCATCGGCTGCACGGGCGTGGCGGGCAGCCGGACCGTGTCCCCGTCCCCGGTCCAGGACAGGATCGACTTGACGAACTCGAAGAACTGCGTGACCCGGACGATCGAGTACGGCACCGGGCCGGCCTTGAGAATGTCCTCCTGCAGCACCTTGGCCCGGTAGTAGGCCAGCTCCGGCACCTGGTCCACGCCGACGATCGACAGGACCACGGCGTGCCCGACGTCCTCGCGCCGGGCGGCCGCGAGCAGGTTGTCCATCGTCGTCCGGAAGAAGTCGGCCGACGCCTCGTCGAAGGTCGGCGAGTTCGTCAGGTTCACCACCACGTCGGCGCCCTTGAGCCCGGTGTCGAGGCCCTCGCCCGTGAGCAGGTCCACCCCGTTCGACGGCGACAGCGGCACGGCCTCGTGCCCCTGCGCCTGCAGGATCGTCACGACCTGCGACCCGATGAGCCCGGTACCACCCAGCACGGCGATCTTCATGTCCCCTCACACCCCTGTCTCGGTCGGCCTGCCGGGGCGTTCGCCCGGCGACGTCAGCTATGACCGGACAGCACCGCCAGTTGTGACGTGGGCGCGTCAGATAACCGGATCAGTAGCCGCTGAGCGTGGCGAACTGCTGGATCCCGCAGGCCAGCACCAGCCGGGGGTCCAGGCTGCCGGGCGCCCGCGACACGTCGACCCGGAACTCCCGCGCCCACAGCCTCGAGCGCTGCCGGATCTGGGCGACCCGGCGACCGTCGACGGTGAAGGTGAGCCGGCGCATCCACAGGCCCGCGCCGAGCTGCAGCCACTGGCACCCGAACGAGAACAGCGACTCCGTCATCTGCCCGGCGGCCCGCCGGGACGAATCGAAGATCACCGTACGGGTGGGCCGGAGGAAGCCGTCGGTGGTCGAGAGCGTCCCGATGACGATGCCGAGCCGATTGTCGAGCACGTCGCTGGTGCGCGGCGCGAACCACGACCGCCACCCGACCGCCGTACCGGTGAGCGGCAGCAGCGTGAGCAACGGCCCGGGTGCTTCGATGCCGCATGCCTTCGGGCCGGGCGGCACCTGCGGCCAGAACCGGCCGGTGTCGCGCACCACGACCATGACCGGCCGGTTGTCGACCCGGATCTGCAACTGCCGGTTGTTCGTCACGTCGATCAACTCGTCGCTGACGATCCGGAACCCCTCGGCCACCATCCAGGCGAAGCCGTCCCGGCGGCGGGTCCGGAACGCGTACCGGCCGGTCAGGATCTGCTCCGGCCAGCCGCGCCGGAGGGTGTCGATCTGCATGGCGGGCACGGTAGATCGTCTCGGCAACCGAGGATACGGCCCGGGACAAATGACCCTGTCGATGGTTGCGGCCGTCGGCGAGTATGTCCCGGGGAGGTGCCGAGAATGCTGTTGCTGAGCGTGTTTGTCCTGGCCGTCGTCGCCATGTGCGTGATCATCGTCCTGACCCGGCCCGACGACCGGGTGGACGTCGTGCGGCCACGGCCCGCTCCGCCGGCGGCCGAGGACCCGCCGAGGCCGGCCCAGGCCGTTCCCACATCGGCCGTGCGCCCGCAGAGCCTCGAGGGGATGCTCGCCACCCTGCTGCTGGCCGGCGAGATCACGAGCGGCCAGTACCGGCACGCCGCCGAGGAGCTCGCGGCCCAGGACGACGCGGGCTACCCCCTGACGGTGCCGCCGGACCCGGGGCCCGCCGGCGCGTGACCTCGGCTCGGGCCGTTCGGCGGATCCGTGCTGGTCAGGCCAGGCCGGCCTCCTTGGCGAGGATCGCGGCCTGCACCCGGGAGGTACAGCCCAGCTTGGCCAGGACCCGGGAGACGTGCGTCTTCGCGGTCGCCTCGCTGATCGCCAAGGACGCCGCCAGCCCGGCGTTTGACAGCCCGCGGCCGAGCGCGGCCAGGACGTCCCGTTCACGAGCGGTGAGGCTGTCGAGCGAGGGATGCCCGCGCGGCGCCGCGGGCCCCGGCTCGCCGGACGCGAAGGCGGCGAGCAGCCGGCGGGTCACCTCGGGCGCGATGACGCCGTCCCCGGCCGCGACCCGGCGTACGGCGTCCACCAGGGCGGCCGGCTCGACCGACTTCAGCAGGAAGCCGGCCGCGCCCGCGCGCAACGCGCCGAAGAGGTACTCGTCGATGTCGAAGGTGGTGAGGATCAGCACGTC
>Ga0307515_10011214_pt1 | contig 17023 bp, 16 predicted proteins | sample 17_EM_MG_FD_194513 | JGI IMG/M metagenome (GOLD analysis project Ga0307515, IMG submission 194513) | Populus trichocarpa ectomycorrhiza microbial communities from riparian zone in the Pacific Northwest, United States - 17_EM | ecosystem: Host-associated > Plants > Roots > Unclassified | place... | reverse complement strand
CTTCTTCATGTTGTCGTGCAGGTGCTCGCGGTAGATGTCGCCCTGCAATTCGTCCGGGGTGAGCATCATGACGAGGTCGGCCCATTTGGCGGCTTCGGCGACTTCCATCACCTTGAAGCCGGCGGTCTCCGCCTTCTTGGCCGAGGCCGAGCCCTTGCGCAGCGCAATGGCCACGTCCTTGACGCCGGAATCCTTCAGGTTCAGCGCATGGGCGTGGCCCTGGCTGCCGTAGCCGACGATGACGACCTTCTTGCCCTTGATCAGGTTCAGGTCGGCATCACGATCGTAATAAACTCGCATAGTCGTTTCCTCATCGGTGGCCAGAATGGGCCGGTTAATCAGGCATTTGGGTTCAAGTGGGAGCGCCGGTCGCCCGCGAATTTCCGGCGTTGTCTAGAGCATTTTCCGCCTCAGGGGAAACCCGTTTATGCATGGCGCGGTGCGGCATCATGCGTCCATGAAGACCGGGTAGAGCGAGGCCAGCAGCAGCACCGCCATGACGATATTGAAGGCCCGCACGGCCCGGGGCGAAGTCAGGACCGGCCGCAGCGCGCTGCCGAACAGGGCCCAGGCGGTGCAGGAAAGCACCCCCAGAAGCAGGCTTAAGCCGACCTGGATCAGGATGTTCCAGGGATAGGGCGAGATCGCCGCATAGGCTGTGATGGTGCCGATCACCATCACCCAGCCCTTGGCGTTGACCCATTGGAACATGGCCGCGCCCCAGAAGGTCATCGGCCCGCGGCGGTTGTCCTGGTCGGCCGAAACTGGCCCGGACATCGCGATCGCGGCGGCCAGGTAGATCAAATAGGCGACGCCGGCATATTTCAGGATCGTCTGCAGCACCGGATAGGCGATGAAGACGGTGCCGAGCCCGAGCCCGACCGCGCCGACCATGAAGGCAAAGCCGACCGTGATGCCTGCGATATGCGGGATGGTCGGACGGAATCCGTATGTCAGCCCCGACGACAGCAGCATGATGTTGTTCGGCCCCGGCGTGAAGAACATCACGGTGGCGAACAGCACGAAAGCAATCATAAGCGAGTGTGACATCGGGCCCTCATGCGATCCTTGGCAGAACTGTTTTTGAGGAGGCTTGCGAATGCTTTGCCGGCACAGAGACGGCGACGCAGACATCGGCCGGTTCATTTTTTTCTAGCTCTGTTGGTGGTCCGGCTTCGGTTTGCGCAAGAGATATGTGCCGTGCAGCGGGGCGTGGTAGTCGACCGATTCAAGCGTGAAGCCTACATCGGTCAGCATGCGCTCGATCACCCAGCCAAAGGTCGAGTACTCGTCGCGCATATGGGTAACTACGCTCTCGCGCTCGAAATCATGGTTCTTGATCGAAAAATCCGCCCACGCCTCGACGTCGCGATCGACGCCGTCGGGCATGCTGACGAACACGATGTCGCGCAGGTAGAAATTCGCGCCGGGCTTCAGCGCCGCAAAAATCCGCGCCAGCGCCACCGCTTTCCAGAAATCCGGCAGATGGTGCAGCGTGAATTCGCTGACGATCAGATCATAGGAATTGGGCTGGTAGGCGAAGCTCAGCATGCCCGCCGGCTGGGTGCGGACCGCAACCTTTCGGTCGCGCGCCTGGATATTGGCGAGCGCCAGCATCGCCGGCGAGATATCGAAGGCATCGACCTCGGCGCCCATCAGCGCCGCCTCGACGGCCAGTACGCCGTTGCCGCAGCCGATATCGGCCACCTTCCAGCCGCGCTGGACGCCGAGCATGGTCAGCGCCGCGCGGGCGCGGATGTCGCTGTCGTCATGCCGGTCGTAGATCGAGGCGACCGCGGAATCGAGCCCGAGCTGCCGCCGTTGATTGTAATACCAGTCGCGCGCCAACATGGTTCACATCCCTTCAGGCCCGCGCCCGATCGCGGCAACACCGGTGCGCGACACCTCGACAAGGCCGAGCGGACGCATCAGGTCGATGAATTGATTGATCTTGGCGGAATTGCCGGTGATCTCGAACACGAAGCTCTCGATGGTGGCGTCGATCACGCGGGCGCGGAACGCGTCCGCCAGCCGCAGTGCCTCGACGCGGTTGTCGCCGCCGCCGCGCACCTTCACCATGGCCAGTTCCCGCTCGATCGAACGGCCGGCCAGCGTCATGTCGACGACGCGATAGACCGGGACCATGCGGTCGAGCTGATGCTTGATCTGTTCGATCACCATCGGCGTGCCTGTGGTGACGATGGTGATGCGCGAAAGATGTTTCTGGCTCTCGGTCTCGGAGACGGTGAGACTCTCGATGTTGTAGCCGCGGCCGGAGAACAGCCCGATCACGCGCGCGAGCACGCCCGGTTCGTTCTGCACGAGAACGGAAAGCGTGTGCGACTCGGTCGGATCGTGACGCTCTTCGAGGAAGTAGGCAGATGCGGGCTGGTTCATGGTCGTCCTCAAATTCCTGCTTACACCAGCGCCGCAGCAGCGGCGGTGGCATTGTCGTTGCGGGCGATCCATTTCTGAAACAGATCGAAATCGATATTGCCGCCGGACAGGATCAGCCCGACCCGCTTGCCGCGGAGCTTTGTCTTTTCCTGCAGGGCTGCGGCGAGCGCGGCGGCGCCGGCGCCCTCGGCGAGATTATGGGTATCGGTCCAGTAGGCCCGTACCGCGTGGCCAACTTCGTCGTCGGTCACCTGCACGATACGCGAGGCGCCCTTGCGAATGATCTCCAGCGCCTCCGGATCGGGGACGCGCGTCGCCATGCCATCGGCCAGCGTGTTGCTGCTGTTGGTCTTCACCACCGTGCCGGCTGCGAACGAGAGCGCGTAGGACGGCGCTTCCGTCGACTGCACGCCGACGATTTCCGTTTTTAAGCCAAGCAGATCGCGCGCCAGGATACAGCCGCAGATGCCCGAGCCCTGGCCGATCGGCACATAGAGAACATCGAGGTCGGGCGCAGCACGCAGCAATTCCAGCGCGTAGGTCGTCACCCCCATCACCAGGTCGCGGTGGAACGACGGCACCAGTTCGAGGCCCTCGCGTTCGGCGTGGCGCTCGCACTCCTCGCGGGCGGACTGGAAATCCTCGCCATGCTCGATGAGGTTGGCGCCCAGCGCACGCATCGATAGGTTTTTCTCGACCGAATTGCCGTGCGGCACATAGATCGTCACCGGCACGCCGAAACGGCGCGCGGCGAAGGCGAGACTCTGGCCGTGGTTGCCGCGGGTCGCCGAGATGATCCCGGATGTCTGCGGCCGCTCGCGCTGCAGCCGCTCGACATAGACCAGCCCGCCCCGCACCTTGAAGGCGCCGATCGGGGTGTGGTTCTCGTGCTTGACGACGACATCGGCGCCGAGCCGCTGCGCCAGCAGGGCCCACGCATGCGCCGGCGTCGGCGGCATCGCTGCCCCGACCACCTGATGCCCACGCTCGAGTTGCCCCAGATCAAACATCTGCCGCTCTTACCTCACACCAGCGCCTTGCCGCCGGCGAAGGCGGCCGCGGTTGCCTCATCGGTGGCTTCCGCCGGCAACAGCATTTCATTGTGCGCCTTGCCGGATGGAATCATCGGGAAGCAATTTTCCAGCGCCGCCACGCGGCAATCAAACAGCACCGGACGCTTGACCGAGATCATTTCCTTGAGCGCGCCGTCGAGATCGCCGGGCTTGATCGCCTGCAGGCCGACACAACCGAACGCATCCGCGAGCTTGACGAAATCCGGCAGCGCTTCCGAATAGGAATGCGACAGCCGGTTGCCATGCAGCAGCTGCTGCCACTGCCGCACCATGCCCATATACTGGTTGTTGAGGATGAAGATCTTGATCGGCAATTCGTACTGAACCGCCGTCGACATCTCCTGCATCGTCATCTGCACCGAGGCATCGCCCGCGATATCGATCACGAGGCTGTCGGGATGCGCGACCTGCACGCCGAGCGCCGCCGGCAGGCCGTAGCCCATGGTGCCGAGGCCACCCGAGGTCATCCAGCGGTGCGGCTCCTCAAAGCCGAAGAATTGAGCCGCCCACATCTGATGCTGGCCGACTTCGGTCGTGATGTAGGTGTCGTGCCCGCGCGTCGCCTCGAACAGGCGCTCGATGGCGTATTGCGGCAGGATGACCTCGCTGTTCTTCCGGTAGGCGAGCGAATTGCGCGCGCGCCATTTGGTGATCTCCTGCCACCACGGCTTGATATCCGGTTTCTTCGCTTCCGCCTTGAACACCTGCAGCAGGTCGCCGAGCACATTGGCGACGTCGCCGATGATCGGCACGTCGACGCGGATGTTCTTGTTGATCGAGGACGGATCGATATCGATGTGGATCTTCTTCGAGCCGGGCGAGAAGGCATCGGTGCGGCCGGTGATGCGGTCGTCGAAGCGCGCGCCGATGCACAGCATGACGTCGCAATCATGCATCGCCATGTTGGATTCATAAGTGCCGTGCATGCCGAGCATGCCGAGCCAGTTCTTGCCGGTCGCAGGATAAGCGCCGAGGCCCATCAGGGTCGAAGTGATCGGAAAGCCGGTGACTTCGACCAGTTCGCGCAGCAATTTCGAGGCTTCGCGTCCGGAATTGATGACGCCGCCGCCACTATAGATCACCGGGCGCTTGGCGCCGGCGAGCAGTGCCACGGCTTTGCGGATCTGCGCCGCATCGCCCTTGACCCGCGGCGTGTAGGACACGTGCACGTCGGACTTGCGCGGCGGATGATAGGTGCCGGTCGCGAACTGCACGTCTTTCGGCACGTCGACCACGACGGGGCCTGGACGGCCGGTGGTGGCGACATAGAACGCCTCGTGCAGCACCTTGGCGAGATCGTTGACGTCGCGCACCAGCCAATTGTGCTTGGTGCAAGGACGGGTGATGCCGACGGTGTCGCATTCCTGGAATGCGTCATTGCCGATCAGGTGCGTCGGCACCTGCCCGGTGATGCAGACCAGCGGAATCGAATCCATCAGCGCATCGGTCAGCGGCGTCACCATGTTGGTGGCGCCGGGACCGGAAGTCACCAGCACGACGCCCGGCTTGCCGGTCGAGCGCGCATAGCCTTCGGCGGCGTGGCCGGCGCCCTGCTCGTGGCGCACCAGAATGTGCTCGACTTCGCTCTGCTGGAAAATTTCATCGTAGATGGGAAGCACCGCGCCGCCGGGATAGCCGAACAGATGCTGGACGCCATGATCGATGAGCGCGCGCACGACCATCGCGGCGCCTGTCATCTGGTTCGGATCGTGGCTCTTGTCGGTCATGACGTGTTCCTTGGCTTGCTCCGGATGCGCCGCTCGGCGCGAATTCTTCGGTTTGGATTTCGGGAAATAAAAAAGGGCCCCAGAGGCCCCATGCACACCGCCTGAATTTGGATGGCCTCAGCCATCCCGGGCGGTGCGCCTGGGTACGACTACGATAAGGAGCTTGGTAATAATGTTGCGCACTGGATAGCCCTGACTTCCCAAAGATTACGCGGCTTTATAGCGCCCAAGTCCCGGAAGTCAAGGGAAGGACGCGTAAACCGCGATTTGGACAGTGTAACGGGGTTCCGGCCGTTCGGCGAGTGCGAATTTGCTGTTCCCTGCCATGCGCAGGGCTTTCGGCCACCGTCATTCCGGGGCGCGCAAGCGCGAACCTCAGATGTGCAATTGCACATCGGGGAATCTCGAGATTCCGGGGTCGCTCGTTTCACGAGCGCCCCGGAATGACGCCCGAAAGCCACCCTCGCGCCGCCTCCGGCGCCACCCACTCGAATTCCGGCAATTGATGTCGGAACCAGGTGAACTGCCGCTTGGCGTAGTGGCGGGTGTCAGCGCGGCCGGTTTCGGCGGCTTCCTCGCGGGTGATTTCGCCCTTCAGGTGCCGGATCAATGCCGGCACGCCATGGGCCTTCATCGCCGGCAGCAGTGGGTCGAGCTTGCGCGCGGCGAGGCTCTCCACTTCCTCCAGGGCGCCTGCCGCCAGCATGACATCGAACCGCGCATCGATCCGCGCATAGAGCTGGTCACGCTCCGGCGCCAGAAACAGCGCGTGGAATGCACCTTGCGGCAGCAGCGGCGGCAGGCCTTCGCGGTGCCAATCGGTCAGCGCGCGCCCCGTCGCCTCGACCACTTCCAGCGCACGCGCGATGCGGGCGCGGTCGCGCGGCTTCAGGCGTTCGGCCGATACCGGATCACGCGTTGCGAGTTCGGCATGGAGCGCCTCGACGCCGTCGCGTTCCAGCCGCGCGCGCACGCTTTCGCGCACCTCGGGCGGGATCGGCGGCACCGCCGACAGGCCGCGCGTCAGCGCCTTGAAATAGAGGCCTGAACCGCCGACGAAGATCGGCAAGCGTTTTGCGGCCTGCGCCTCCGACAACATCCCGGCGGCATCCGCGACCCAGGCCCCGGCCGAAAAATTCACGGCGGCATCGACATGGCCATAAAGCCTATGCGGCGCCAGCGCCTCCTCAGGCTCCGTCGGCCGCGCCGTGATGATCCGGAGATCGCGATAGACCTGCATGGAATCGGTATTGATGACGACGCCGCCGGTTTTTTGCGCAAGCGCCATGGCCAGGGCCGACTTGCCGCTGGCGGTCGGCCCTGCGATAAGCACGGCCTTGTTCCCGGATAACGAATTCGCCTGCATGTCCCTCGTCGCCACGCTCATCTGCAATCCCGCCAACCCCGCGCTCGACTCCACCATCGTCGACGGCGCGCTGGCCGTTCTGCCCTCGCCCGGATCAGCCCAATGGCTATTCGACGAGGTGGCGGTCGATATTCCCTTCGCAGGCAGCGAAGACATCAAGGCGATCGAAGCCCGCCTGCGCCAGGCCCGCGGCGACCTGCCGATCGACATTGTGGTGCAGCCTGCCGCGTTCAGGCGCAAGAAGCTTTTTCTCGCCGACATGGATTCCACCATGATTGGCCAGGAATGCATCGACGAACTGGCGGATTTCGCCGGGCTGAAGGCGCATGTCGCCGCGATCACCGAACGCGCGATGCGCGGCGAGATCGAGTTCGAGCCCGCTTTGCGCGAGCGCGTCGCGCTGTTGAAAGAGCTGCCGGTCGGCGTGGTCGATGAAGTCCTGAAAAAGCGCATCACACCGACGCCGGGCGGCCGCGAACTGGTCATGACCATGCGCGCCAACGGCGCCTATACCTGCCTGATCTCGGGCGGCTTTACGCTGTTCACCAATGCGGTCGCAGCTCAGATCGGCTTCCAGGAGAACCGCGCCAACGAATTGAAGGTGCTGGACGGCAAGCTCACCGGCGAAGTCACCGAGCCGATACTGGGCCGCGCCACCAAGCTTGCAACGCTGATCGAACTGCGTGAATCCTTCGATCTCGACGACATCGACACCCTGGTGACCGGCGACGGCGCCAACGATCTCGGCATGATAGAGGCCGCCGGCCTCGGCGTCGCCTACCACGCCAAGCCCGCGGTAGCCGCAGCGGCCGCGGCGCGGATCGACTACGGCGATCTCACGGCCTTGCTGTACGCCCAGGGCTATCGGCGGGATGAGTTTGTCAGTGCGTAAATCTCGATGTCATCCCTGCGAACGCAGGGATGACATCTTGCTGTACCAGTTTACTGCACGAGCAGTGGCACGAAGCGTAGCTCGCCTTCGCCATTGGCGACCATCAGCAGGACCGACTTGCGCCCATCCTTCTTGATCTGATCGACCCGCTTCTTGACGTCGGCCGTGTTGGTCACCGCCTCCTGCGCCACTTCGACGATGACGTCGCCGGCGGACAGCCGCTTATCGGCGGCGTCGGATGCGTTATCGACGCCGGTGATGACCACGCCCTTGACGCTGTCCTTGATCTTGTATTTTCCGCGCAGGTCCTTGCTGAGCGCTGCCAGATCGAGGCCAAGCACCTTCTGCGTCACCGGCTTCTCGGCGGCGGGCTCGTCCTTGGTCTTGGCGGCGGCCTGCTGCGCCTTCTCGTTATCCTCGAGCCGGCCGAGCGTCACCTTCTTGGTTTCTTCCGCGCCCTTGCGGATGACGACGACTTCGACTTCCTTGCCGACCGCGGTATCGGCGACCACGCGCGACAGATCCTTCGGATCTTTGACGTCCTTGCCGTCGAACTTGACGACGACATCGCCGGGCTCGATCCCGGCGGGTTTCGCCGGGCCCTTATCATCGATGCCGGCGACCAGCGCGCCGCGCGCGGGCTTGATGTTGAGGCTTTCGGCGATTTCGTCGGTGACCTGCTGGATGCGGACGCCGAGCCAGCCACGGCGCAATTCGCCGAACTGCCGGAGCTGATCGACCACACCGATAACGGTCTTCGAGGGCACCGCGAAGCCGAGGCCGATCGAACCGCCGGTCGGTGAGATGATCAGCGTGTTGACGCCGACCACTTCACCTTCGAGGTTGAACAGCGGTCCGCCGGAATTGCCGCGGTTGATGGAGGCATCGGTCTGGATGTAGCTGTCATACGGGCCCTGGCTGATGTCGCGGTTGCGCGCCGAGACGATGCCGGCCGTGACCGAGCCGCCGAGGCTGAAGGGATTGCCGATCGCAATCACCCATTCGCCGAGACGCAGCTTGTCGGACTCGCCGAACTTGACCGCAATCAGCGGCTTCACCGGCTTGAACTTCAACACCGCGATATCGGTCTTCTTGTCGACACCGACCAGTTCGGCCTTGATCTTGGTGCCGTCGTTCATGATCACGTTGATCTCGTCGGCATCGGCGATGACGTGATTGTTGGTGACGACGACGCCCGAGGTGTCGATGATGAAACCCGAGCCGAGCGAATTGGTCTTGCGCGGCTGCATATCGCCGCCCTTGGAGCCACCGCCCGGACCGCCGCGACGGTTCTTGAAGAAGTCGTCGAAGAACTCCTCGAACGGCGAACCCGGCGGCAATTGCGGCGTGGCCTGGCGTTCGTTGCCACCACCGCCGCCCTTGTTGGCGTCGACGGTCTGCGAAGTCGAGATATTGACGACGGCGTCGATCACCTTCTCGGCGACGTCGGCGATGCCGTCCGGGCCCCGCGCGGACGCCGGCGCTGAAGCGAGGATACCGGCAGCACTGAGCGAAATCGCAGCCCCCATCATGCGCAGGCGACGGCTCAAGGCGGGTCTGGCACCGGTCATGTCAGCTTCTCTCCAAAAGGTCGATTTGGCGTCCACAGTGCGCCCGAACGGGTCTGAGGCGCAAGCATTTGAACCGGGCATTTCGGCGAAAAACCAGCCGTCGGCGGCTCACGATTTCGTTGATTCCGCGGGCGATTCGCAAGCCTCAGCGGCGAACCACCCAGATCAGGATCAGGCCCAGAACCGCCGATCCGATGCCGACGGCGCGCAGGATGTTATCCGGTGTCGCCATCGCACTCTTCATGGCCCGGCGCATCCAGGCCGGGCTTGCCGCGAACATCAGGCCTTCCAGCACAAACAGGATTCCCAGACCGATGAGGAAGTCGGCGAACGCTATGGACCTCATCGGATGGCAACCTCCCCATGGACGCAGTTTTTGCTTTTATCGCAGGCGAAGCGGTGTCCGCTTCGCCTGATTGTCGTGCCGGCCGGAAAGCCTATTGCTTCGGCGCGGCTGGCGCAGCCGGCGGGTGGCCGGCCGAGTTGGCAAAGAAGCGGAAGAACTCCGAATCCGGCCGCAGCAGGAAGCGGGTGTCGTTGCTGCGAAGCCCGGTCTCATAGGCCGACATCGAGCGGTAGAACGCAAAGAAGTCAGGATCCCGGCCATAGGCGTCGGCGAACAGACGGTTGCGTTCGGCGTCGCCGGCACCACGCGTCTGTTCGGAAGTCGAATTGGCTTCCGCGATGATGACGGTCGCCTCACGATCGGCCTTCGACCTGATCTCCTGCGCCTTCTGTCCGCCCTGGGCTCGGAATTCGGCAGCCTCACGCGCACGTTCAGACTGCATGCGCTGGTAGACCGCCTGGCTGTTCTGCTCCGGCAGATCGGCGCGGCGGATTCGCACGTCGACGACCTGGATGCCGTAACCGTCGGCTTCCTTGTCGAGCTGGTCGCGAATCCGCGCCATCAGGGCTTCGCGCTCGTCGCGCACCACCGTGATGAACGTGACCTCGCCCAGCACGCGGCGCAGCGACGCGTTCAACAGCGTCGTGAGCTGGATGTTGGCCGCCTGGATCGAACCGATGCTCTGGTAGAAGCGCAGCGCGTTCTTGATGCGGTAGCGGGCGAAAGCGTCGACCACCAGCCGCTTCTGATCCGAGGCGATCACTTCCTGCGATGGATTTTCCAGATCGAGGATACGCTTGTCGATCGAGATGACGGTGTCGATGAACGGCGCCTTGAAGTTCAGGCCGGGTTCAGTGACGACACGGACGGGTTCACCGAGCCGCACCACCAGCACTTGCTGGGTCTGGTCGACGGTGAAGACGGAGCTGTAGCCGAAGACGACGACGACAAACAGCGCGATCAGGAGGGCAATGCCCGTAGCTGGGGACCTCATCGGGTGCCTCCCTGCTGCGGCTGGGTTGTGGTCGGCTGCGGCGGAGGACGGCGCGGCGTCAACTCGCTGAGCGGCAGATACGGCACGATGTTTTGTCCGCCTCCTCCACCGTCATAGACGAGCTTCTCGGCATTGGCGAGAATACGCTCCATCGTCTCCAGATAAATCCGCTGCCGCGTCACGTCGGGTGCCTTCTTGTATTCGTCGTAAACCTTCTGGAAGCGCGAGCTCTGGCCCTTGGCCTCGGCGACCGCCTGTTCCTTGTAACCTTCGGCGACCTGCAGGATTTGCGCGGCACGGCCGCGCGAGTCGGGAACGACGCGGTTGGCGTAGGTCTGCGCCTCGTTCTGCAGACGCTCGAGGTCGGCGCGGGCCGCCTGGACGTCGCGGAACGCGTCGATCACCTGTGCGGGCGGATCGACTTTTTGCATCTGCACCTGTGTGATCTGAACGCCCGAGCCGTAGCCGTCGAGCGTCTTCTGCATCAATTCCTGCACGCCCGCTTCGGTGGTGGTACGGGCGCCGGTCAGGATCGGCTGGATGTTGGAGCGGCCGATCACTTCGCGCATCGCGCTTTCGGCCACCGCCTTCACGGTGCCTTCGGGGTTCTGGATGTTGAAGAGGAAATTGCCGACGCCGTCGGGCTTGATCCGCCACAACACCGTGAAATCGACGTCGACGATATTCTCGTCGCCCGTCAGCATCAGGCTTTCTTCCGGCACGTCCCGCATGGTGCGGCCGCGACCGGTCGGATCGTTGATCAGCGTCATGCCGATCGAGATGGTGGAAACGCGCAGCGCCTTCGGCAGCAGCACGGTCTCGATCGGATAGGGCAGATGATAGTTCAGGCCCGGCTGCACGGTCTTGATGTGCTTGCCGAAGCGCAGGATCACGCCGAGTTCTTCCGACTGAACGCGGAAGAACCCCGACAGGAACCAGATCGACAGCGCGCCGATCAGAACCAGCGCGATGCCCATGCCGCTGAAATGGCCGCCGGGCAGCAATTGCTGGATCTTGTCCTGGCCGCGGCGCAGAAGGTCCTCAAGATCGGGCGGACGCGGCCCGACCGATTGCGGACCGTTGCCCCACGGTCCCTTTGGACCCGAGCCCCACGGGCCCCCGCCTTGATTCTTCCACGGCATATAAAACTCTCCTCCGCGGGCCCGGGTCCGCCTGATTGGGCTGGATGCCCGGCCTCGCACGTCCGCCCGGCTTTATAGGGGACCGTCCGGGCCCTTACAACGCAAGCTTCTGGCTCGAAGCAGCTATGCCTGAGGCCGAAATTGTCAATGCAAACATTGGCTAGCGAGGTTAATGCGGCAATTAACGCGGGCTTCGCCGACGAAATGTCACATAGGAGAAGTCGGCGCTGTCGTCGGGACCGGCTGGATTCCGCACGCGCGCGACCTCTTCCCAGTCGGAAACCGCAATGTCGGCGAAGCGCGTGTCGCCGTCAGGCGCGGCATGCACCTCGGTGATTTCCAGGCGATCGGCGCTATCAATCCATTGCGCGTAGATCTCCGCGCCGCCGATGATGGCGATCTCAGTGACCAAACGCCGCAGCGCGTCACCGGTGGCAATTGCCTTGGCGTCCGCGAAGGAAGTCGTGACCACAGCGCCGGCGGCGCGATAGGCGGCATCGCGCGTGACCACGATATTGGTCCGTCCGGGAAGCGGCCGGCGAGGAATCGATTCGAAGGTCTTGCGCCCCATCACCACAGGCTTGCCGATCGTCATCGCCTTGAGCCGCTGCATGTCGGATTTCAGCCGCCACGGAATGGCGCCGCCAGCGCCGATCACGCCGTTTTCGGCAACCGCGACAATGAGGACGATCTCCGGGCGGGCGTTAGACGTCGCGCTCACGCTGCTACTCATACAGCAACCGCGGCCTTGATGTGCGGGTGCGGGTCGTAGCCTTCGAGCACGAAGTCCTCGTAACGGAACGCGAAGATATCCTTGACGTCCGGATTGATCTTCATGACCGGCAGCGGACGCGTCGGCCGCGTCAGCTGCAGCCGCGCCTGTTCGAGGTGGTTCGAGTAAAGATGCGCGTCGCCGAGCGAATGCACGAAGTCGCCCGCCTTCAATCCCGTCACCTGCGCCACCATCATCGTCAGCAGCGCATAGGATGCGATGTTGAAGGGCACGCCGAGGAAGACGTCGGCGGAACGCTGATAGAGCTGGCAAGACAATTTGCCGTTAGCGACATAGAACTGAAACAGGCAATGACAGGGCGGCAGCGCCATCTTGTCGACATCGGCCGGATTCCACGCGCTCACGATCAGGCGCCGCGAATCCGGATTGCGCTTGATCATGTCGATCAAGTTGGAAATCTGATCGATGCGGCGGCCGTCCGGCGCCGGCCAGGATCGCCATTGCGATCCATAGACCGGGCCGAGATCGCCATTGGCGTCAGCCCATTCGTCCCAGATCGAAACGCCGTTATCCCGGAGGTATTTGATGTTGGTGTCGCCGGCCAGGAACCAGAGCAATTCGTGCACGATCGCCTTCAGCGGCAACCGCTTGGTAGTCAGCATCGGAAAGCCCGCGCTCAAATTGAAGCGCATCTGGTGGCCGAAGATCGACAGCGTGCCGGTGCCGGTGCGGTCGTGCTTCTCGGCGCCATCGCTGAGGATCCGTTCGAGCAGGTCGTGGTACTGATTCATGGCGTCTTCTTGGCGTCGGTTTTCGCAGGGCCTTTCGGGAAGGCGAATTTTAGCGGCCGGAGCCGGCAATCGACAGCGCCGATTCGGCCAGCCATCGATTATACCCGGAAAAATGATGTTCCGGCGGCTGAAGCCGCTTCCTTTTTGACGCGTTTTCTTCACGCGAACCGGCATCTACTTCGCTTGAAAACGCTATGGAAAATGACAAGGGGCGGAACCTGCGTCCCGCCCCTCACCTATCTACCTGATCGGATTGATTAACCCGCCGGCTTGAGCACCGGCGTCCACTTCGCGATCTCGCTCTTCACCAGCGCAGCCAGCGCCTCCGGCGTGCGATCCTTCGCACCCGGGATCACGCTGCCGAGTTCAAGCAAACGCTTTTTGACGTTCTCGTCGTCGAGCGCCTTGGCGATCGCCGCGTTCAGCGTGGCGACGATTGGCGCCGGCGTTCCCTTGGGTGCGAAAATCGCATTCCAGGCCTGGGCCTGGAAGGCCGGCAAGCCGCCCTCCGTGGTGGTCGGAACATCCGGCAGCGACGGATTACGCTCTGCCGTTGCGATCGCATAGGCCTTGATGGCGCCGCCGTTGACCTGCGGCACGGCGTTGACGATCTGGTCGCACATGTAGTCGACCTGTCCGCCGACCAGGGCGTTCATCGCCGGACCGGTGCCGTTGAAGGGAACGCCGACCGGCTTGATCCCCAGCACCGAGTTCAGCAACTCGCACGACACGTTCGAGACCGAGCCGACGCCGGCATGCGCCGCGTTGACCTTGGTTTCGTTCGCCTTGACGTAGGTGACGAATTCCTTGAGGTCCTTGGGCGGGAAATCCTTGCGCGCCAGGATCAGGATCGGCGTGCCGGCGAGCAGGCCGACAGGCTCGAAGCTCTTTTCCGGATGATAGGCGAGATTGGGATAGAGCGGCACCGAAGCTGCATGCGTGCCCATATGCCCGGTGATCAGCGTATAGCCGTCATTGGTGGCGCGCGAGGCGCGCGTGGTGGCGGTGGTGCCGCCGGCGCCGACCACGTTCTCGATGATGATGCTCTGGCCAAGCGTCTGCGCCATGTGGCCGGTGACGATGCGCGCGATCACGTCGGTCGGACCGCCAGCCGCAAACGGCACGATCATGGTGATGCTGCGGCTCGGATAGGTTTGCGCCTGGGCAGGTGCGGCCAAAGCGTCCAGCCCGGCAAGGATGGCAAGGCAACCGCCCGCCAGTACGCGACCATACAATTTCATCTCATTCCCCTAGCTCAGCCGTTAACGAAAATGCCGGCCGTATCGGCCGGCATTTCCATTTCACGATACCGCTTGCAAAGTCGATTAGACTTCGGTCCGCAGCGCTGCGGCACGCCGACGCAGGGTCAGTTCCAAGTCAGTTCTCCGACTCCACGAATACCTCGTCGCGCTTCTTGCGGAGCGACGGCAGAATCGCCAGCACCAGCAGGAACGCAGCGATGGCCATCAGCACCGCCGACAGCGGACGGGTCAGGAACACCGACCAGTCACCGCGCGAGATCAAGAGCGCGCGGCGCAGGTTCTCTTCCATGAGCGGACCGAGCACCATTCCGAGCAGCAGCGGCGCCGGTTCGAAATCGTGCTTGATCAGCCAGTAACCGACCAATCCGAAGGCGCCGGCGAGGACCACGTCCACCGGAGCATTGTTCACCGAATAGATGCCGATCGCGCAGAAGATCACGATGCACGGGAACATCAGGCGATACGGAACGCGCAACAGCCGCACCCAGATGCCGACCAGCGGCAGGTTGATGATCAGCAGCATCAGATTGCCGACCCACATCGAGGCGATCATGCCCCAGACCAGTTCGGGCTGCTTCTGCATCACCTGCGGACCCGGAACGATGCCGTGAATGGTCATCGCGCCGACCATCAGCGCCATCACGGCGTTCGGCGGAATGCCGAGCGTCAGCAGCGGGATGAACGAGGTTTGCGCCGCCGCGTTGTTGGCGCTCTCCGGCGCCGCAACGCCTTCGATCGCACCGCGACCGAAACGCTCCGGGTGCTTGGAGATCTTCTTTTCGAGTGTGTAGGCCGCAAACGACGCGATCACAGCGCCGCCACCCGGCAGGATGCCCAGGATGGAACCGAGCACGGTGCCGCGCAGGATCGCCGGCGCCGAATCTCTCAGATCCTTTGCCGTCGGCATCAGTCCCGTGACCTTTTGCTGCACCAGTTCACGATCGCTTTCACTGCCGGCATCCAGATTGCGGATGATCTCGGCAAAGCCGAACAGGCCCATCGCCACGGTGGCGAAGCCGAGACCGTCGGCGAGTTCCGGAATGTTGAAAGCCATGCGAGAAGCGCCGGTTTCGATGTCGGAGCCGACCATCGAGAGCAGTAGCCCGAACACGATCATCGCGATCGCCTTCAACACGGATCCCTTCGCAAGCACGACCGCGAAGATCAGGCCGAGCACCATCAGCGAGAAATATTCGGCGGGGCCGAACGCCAGCGCGAGCTTGGTGAGTGGCGCGCCCAGCACGGCAATCAGGACGGTCGCGACGCAACCGGCGAAGAACGATCCGATCGCGGCAATCGCCAGCGCCGGACCGGCCCGGCCCTGCTTGGCCATCTGGAAACCGTCGAGCGCGGTGACCACCGAACCCGCTTCGCCGGGAATGTTGACCAGGATCGAGGTGGTCGAGCCGCCATACTGCGCGCCGTAATAGATGCCGGCGAGCATGATCAGCGCGCCGACCGGCGGCAGACCGAAGGTGATCGGCAGCAGCATCGCGACCGTGGCGATGGTGCCGATGCCCGGCAGCACGCCAACCAGTGTGCCGACCAACGCGCCAACCAGGCACAGCATGAGATTGATCGGGGTCAACGCAACGCCGAAACCGAGGGCGAGATTGGAAAAGAGATCAGCCATTACGCCCTCACTGAATCAGGAAACGCGGGAACAGCTGCAGCGGCAGCCCGAGCGCATAAGGGAACAGGAGACTGCAGCCCAGCGTCAAGCACGCGCCGACAATGATGGTCTCCGTCCATCGCGTCTCCGCGGTGCCCAACGCCGCGATCAAGAAGGCGGCAAACGCCGAGACCACGAGGCCGAGGGGACGGATAGCCACCGCAAAAGCCAGGATCGCGAGTGAGACGAAGAACGGTCCGCGCCAGTGAAACTTCGATAGGCCCGCGCCCTCGGTCAAGAGACCGACGATCATCACGGCGATGCCAAGCCCAAGCAACAGATAGGCGAACATGCGCGGCGCGGTTCCGGCCCCGAATGAAAACCCTCGCATGCCCTGCAAATCGCTCGACGCCCACAGTGCGAACAGCGCGATCGCGATCAGCGCGATCCCGCCGACAAAGTCCTGCGGGCCGCGAACCCAAGTCGGCATAATGGATTTGCCCGGCGCGTGGCTCGGCGTATCACTCATCGATATCTCTCCCCCCGACAGGGCTTCCCGCCCGTTCTGATTGGATGGCGTTTCTGATTGGATGGCGTTTGTGTACTTGTCCCAAGGTCTTGCCTAGCGATTTTCCTCAGATAACGCCAGCAAAACCCAAAGCCCCTCCGGCCAGCAACATCCAGACAGGGTTAAGCCGCGTGACGAAGGCCAGAACCGCGGCCGCCGCCGTAATCAGGCCGGCCACCCAGCTTCGGTCCGAAGTCAGCGCCAAAATCAGGCCGCTGGCGCCCATCAGGCCGATCGAAAGCGGAACAAGTGCCGCCTGAATGACGGCGGGCCAGCGCGAATGGCTCGACCGCTGCAGCAGACGGCTCACAAAATAGGCAAGGACGGCGGTAGGCCCGCACATCGCCAGGGTCGCGGCCAGCGCGCCGGCCACCCCCGCAACGGAATACCCGATCAGGGTCACGATCAGTACGTTCGGCCCCGGTGAGAGCTGGGAAATGGCAAAGATATCGGCGAATTGCTTGTCGTTCATCCAGTGCTGGACGTCGACCGCGACCCGGTGCATTTCGGGGATGGCCGAATTCGCGCCCCCAACCGCAAACAGCGACA
>Ga0307515_10011213_pt1 | contig 17025 bp, 16 predicted proteins | sample 17_EM_MG_FD_194513 | JGI IMG/M metagenome (GOLD analysis project Ga0307515, IMG submission 194513) | Populus trichocarpa ectomycorrhiza microbial communities from riparian zone in the Pacific Northwest, United States - 17_EM | ecosystem: Host-associated > Plants > Roots > Unclassified | place... | reverse complement strand
CTTGTTGTCTCCAGAAATACGGGCAGGTTGCCTTCGACACTGGCCAAAAGGCCGTCCTCACCTCTTGCGTACTTAAATACAAACCCACCCAAGACATGGGACAAAATACGCAGTATATCAACTGCTGCTTTTCGTTCACTATTCGTCGAGACGCCTGGGGCATTCCGACTGCTATTATTGGCAACTTCCTCACATTCTGATACCCCATATGAATAACCTCTCCTGTTGTATCGTTAGAATAGGTAATATCTAACCCATGTTGAACGATTCCTTGATGGTAATCGTTTCGGAAAAGAAGTAAAGCTTTGCAACGTGCTCTTGAATATCACCTGACAGAGGGAGTACCTCACCTCATCGGCTCATTATGCATAGTAGGTCAATATTACTGCCGTCAGTTGACCGTGGTCAATCGTTGTAACCTTCTTCAACCCCTGAGGAAGACGCCGCCAAACCAAGAACAAGTCTCATAGAACCGCAAGTCGGAGAACAACTTACACTACCAAGGTGGGACTGGCGAGTATATGCTGGGTCTTTGTCAAAGTCACACTGTTTAAATGCCCTCTCACAGACCGCTCGTTGGTCTAAGCCAGTCCTTGCCGGGGTAAATTAAACACCTTTAGTAATGATGGGCTTATCCATCAGCTGGTTCCTTATATCAGAATGACCATCAAGGCTATTACTCTCGAAACTGTGAAGGATTGTTCCTTGACCATTTGCGCCATCTTCCAGGCATTACACAATCTGGTTCCTCCCTTATCCTTGAACAAGCTGCCCATTTCACCCGTTTGGGAGGGACAGGCCTCTCCATCGATTCGTTGAAATGGTGGACAGGGATAGGTTTCTCGCTGTCCCTGCCTTCGTTCTTCCTTACATGTCGCCTATTAAATACGGGTCCAACTGTAATACGTACTACTGGTTTTGGTTGGTATTTTATAAACTTATAGACCGCCAGCATCTCGGCCATTCCACTCGGCAGACCCCGTGGAAAGGTGAAAAGGCACAGGATTTCGCTAAAGTGCAAACATGTGTGTAGAATTCGACCTCCGCGTTCCGTGGTCTGCACTGGGAGGAGCGGGTCGCAGGGTTTGCTCTTTTCGACGGCCTTGTCGAGAGCTAGAGTTATGCAAACTTGTAGGAAGGTAGTGGAGGTCGCCACTGGAATTGATAGTTCAATAAAATAACAAGGAGGGAGGGGAGGAGGGTAAACGGATCCCCACAAACACAAGCTACTGGATTGGTCCATCAACTTTGACCCCCGACTTTCTCGATAGGCGTATCTAAAATGCTCCGAGTTATCTCGGGAGCAACGTCAACAGTCACAAGGCGCAAGGCCATCGCTGGGGCCTCGAAAAGCGTCTGTTCATCATCACGTTCACCGTCGAACGGTACGCCACCTGGCGAAGACGAGTCGGGAGGGCTACTGAGCTGATTGGCGTATCATATGGAAGCAGGAAGGCGGTTATTCTCGAGTTCTGCACCTCGCAGAGCGGCTCCTGACATCACGTTGACCGTCGATGGGAAGGAAGTCACGGTCCCAGCGGGTTAGTCCAGCGGGAGTTATAATGAGTACACGGTGTTTATTCCTCCTGTTTTATAGGCTCTGCGCTCATCCAGGCATGCGAGAAGGCTGGCTCCCCAATTCCGAGGTCTGTTTCAACTTTGTCTTCAGAATTTTCACCCTTAATATTCGCTCCTTAGATTTTGTTATCATGATCGGCTAGCTATTGCCGGGAATTGTCGGTATGCCTACTCTATCTCGTTGGAACCAACAGATGCTAAAACGAAATCTAGAATGTGCCTCGTAGAAGTCGCTCGTTCGCCCAAGCCAGTCGCATCATGGTATATATAAAGTTAAATGATGCACTCTCATTTCTAACGCTTTGCTCAGCGCGATGCCTGCGATGCCTGGCCAGGTAGTTTTCACAAATACCCCTCTCGTCCATGAGGCCCGGTGAGCGAAACACTTATTACCCAAAATATCAATCATTGACCTAGGACTAGTGAGGGAGTGATGGAGTTTCTCCTCGCCAATCATCCCCTCGACTGCCCAATCTGTGATCAAGGAGGTGAATGCGACCTGCAAGATCAATCCATGCGCTACGGTTCCGACCGAACACGCTTCCATGAAATAGCTGGGAAGCGTGCTGTTGAGAACAAGGACCTTGGTCCACTCGTCAAGACAAGCATGAACCGTTGCATTCAATGCACTCGATGTGTTCGTTTCGCAAACGAAGTCGCGGGTGTAGAAGAACTCGGTACCACTGGTCGGGGGAACGATATGCAGATTGGAATGTATGTCGAGAAGGTGATGGACTCTGAACTTTCCGGCAACATCATCGACCTCTGCCCTGTCGGTGCCCTCACCTCAAAACCGTATGCTTTCCACGCTCGACCATGGGAGCTGAAAAATACCGAATCCATAGATGTATTGGATGGTGTCGGATCGAATATCCGGATTGACTCTCGCGGAACTATTGTCATGCGCGTGCAACCACGAACAAATGACGACGTCAACGAGGAGTGGATCAGTGACAAGACTCGCTACGCATATGATGGTCTCCGATTTCAGCGGTTGACCTCTCCACTCATAAAGGAGGGTGATCGATTTGTCCCTGCAAATTGGGGAGATGCCTTGGCTGCTGTTGCCCAGGGGCTCGCCTCAAGCGGTGCGAAAGGAGATGAGATCAAGGTCATTGCTGGGAGTCTCGCAGACACCGAATCGCTTGTCGCCCTGAAAGATTTCGCCAACAGACTGGGCTCTGACAATCTCGCGCTTGATCACCCTCGCGGTGACGCCACTCCGGTACATGGTATCGACATTCGTTCCAACTATCTATTCAACTCCACCATCCCCGGCCTCGACGAAGCGGATGTCATTCTCCTAGTTGGGACCAATCCCCGACACGAAGCCGCCGTCATGAACTCTCGTATACGACGAAGCTGGATCCACACCCGTCTTGATGTTGGTCTCATCGGTGAGGCTGCCGACATGACGTACGGTTATGAGCACATTGGCACTACTGCTCAGTCTGTATTGGACTTTGTGGCCGGCAAGGTTCCATTCACTGAGAAGTTCAAGGTTGCCAAGAAGCCTATGGTCATTGTCGGTAGCGCTGTGTCCGAGCATCCTGATGGCGGCGCCATCTTCAAGGTCCTCTCTAAGTTTGTTCAGGCCCACAAGGGCACACTTTGCACGCCTGAATGGAATGGTTTCAATGTTTTGCAGCGGGTAAATTCGTTGTATTCCTTTTTCCGTCCGTCACTGATGTGGGTGATACTTTTTACAGACCGCTTCCCACTCCGCTGCTTACGACATCGGCTTCGTTGCATCAAAAAGGGCCATTGGCACAAAACCCAAGTTTGTCTATCTTTTAAACGCGGACGACGTCAACCCTGCCTCGATCCCACAAGACGCATTCGTCGTCTATCAGGGCCATCACGGTGATCTCGGCGCGCAGCTAGCTGACGTGTGCTTGCCCGGTGTTGCATATTCTGAGAAGGGAAGTACCTGGGTCAACACCGAAGGCAGGACGCAGCTTGGTCGTGCAGCGGTTTCCGCTCCCGGTGCTTCGAGGGAAGATTGGAAGATCATCCGGTGGGTGACCTATCAATGACTAGCAATGAAAACTACTAACGTTGATATTTTCATCAACAGTGCTGTCTCGGAAGTTGTGGGCGTCCCATTACCATATGATGACGTTCTTTCGCTGCGCGACCGCATGTGGGAGATATCCCCAACACTCGTGCGCTATGGTACTGCGGAGAAGGTCTCCCCTGAAGTTGCACTTGCCGGGCTCACACCTCTCGGTACCAAGACCGCCGACATCACCGTTTCTGGTACACCCCTTAAGAAGCCGATCTCCAACTTCTATCAGACCGACCCGGTCTCGAGAGCGTAAGTGGACTTTCTTGGTTGGTGCGACAACTTCAGCTCACATGAGCCGTTTAATTTACTGCAGGTCCGTCACCATGGCACAATGCACCCGTGCATTTGTAAGGGGTGAAGATTTTGGTTTTTCTGGTAGTGAGGACGCTCCCCAAGCTGGCTACGCATAGTCCGCTTGCGAAGCGGACTCGTGTAGAATAGGATGGGCGCGGGGTCTATACAGAAATTTATTAGATGTCCCTCGTGTCGGTTTCAGAGGGAACCTAGAGGTGTACTGAGAGGAGAGCTTCGAGTGGGCTGGGTCAAATGTAAGGTTCTAGTCAGAGCGGTCTTGGTATGCTCGCATGTCGATGATCCCTTGCGTTCAATCACCTCGGACTTGGATTGAAATACTGCGCATTTGATAAACTATTTGAACAGAGGATGGATGCAACACTGTCAGGAAAACTTCTTCCATGCTATCAGAAATATTTCGATAGCCGGTATCAACATGTGAGTGTCCGTAGATTCCCCAGATCTAGACTCAACATTATTTGTATCTGGGATGGGGACCAAACGGACTGCAGAGGAAGACGGTACAGGGTATGGACGGTCCTTGGCCGATGTCCCCTCCTTGGGCGAAATTGCGATTCATAATCAGTAAATGTAGTTAAAATTCTGTATTAAATAAGATAAGATCCCATAATATACATCTACTTTTGTGAAATTTTTAATAGGAGTTGCCTCAACCGTTCCTCAAGCAGACTATGATGAATGCTTGTACTTGCTATAGCGTTTCATTGGTGAGCAGTAAAATTCATATTAATTCATCAAACACACACTAGACATATAATGAAAGTGCTGTAAACAACTGGCATTATGAAAAAAATCTTTCATGTAAAGGGTCTACCCTCCTTGGCCGAAATCGTAATTCATAATCAGTAAATATAGTTAAAACTCTGTATTAAATAATATAAGATCCCACAATATCTATCTACCTATGTGAATTTTTAAATGGGAATCGCTTCAACTGTTTCTCAAGCAGACTACAATGAACGCTTGTACTTGCTATAGCATTGCATTGGTGGGTAGTAAAATTCATATTAATTCACTAAACATACACTAAACATATAATGAAAGTGCGGTGAACAATCGGGATTTCAAAAAATTCCTTCATGTAGTGTCCAAGCCATGAGGCATCCATGCCCCCTGTGTTCCCCAGCCAACTCACCTTCCTCCACAACCAGGTTGCTACACAGATACCTCCAAATGGTTCGAATTGCCAAGAGTGAAGCTGCAAAGAAGCACAGGAAAGTTGCTGAGAGGCATCAAGCTGCTATCAAGGAATATCAAAGCTGTGTTACTACAGGTCCCTTAGGGATCTTAGAGCTGCACATAATGAATGAAGGATGCAAGCTAATGCTGATAAGGCAGCAAAACATGCCCAGAATCTTGCAGAGTGGCAGCTGAGGTGTGAGGCACTTCCTCCAGGTGCTTGGAAACCAAAAGGACCAGTGCAACCAAAACGTAAGGACACTCCAGCATGATTTAGGGGTGTTGGAAAGCAGAGGAAACCAACAGAGCGACATGTAGTTGGAGACAATGACGAGTGGGACGAAGATGAAGGGGATGAGGAGACTGAATAGAGTGCGAAACATATGCTAAGGCTGTTAGATGAATTTATATATATATTTGAAATGCAGAAAACCATCATGAATTGACCCAGGGAGCAATCGGCCAAGGATTGTCCGCAGGTGGTATTGAAAGGAACACAGAGGGCGCGTTTCTCAGTCAATTTACCTCAAATTTTGTACATAGAGCCGAAATTGAAAATATAATATGATATATATAGTAGTTTAGGCGTTCTATTTACAGGGGGGGCTCGGCAGGTGGGCCGGCCAAGGACTGTCCATCCCCTGTAAACAAAGTTCATTGGTTTGCATACTCTCGACGCTAGCCCGATAACCTAAGCACAAATATTCACCCTTCCGCCGTCAGTTCGCTCCATGTCTTAGGTTGAACGCTTTGAAACACTACCCACAATTCGCTTTAAACAGCCAGCGCCCTGGGGAGGTCTTGTGTGCTCAGGAAATCAATCTATCATGTGAATCATCTCTCCTCTTCATTGAAGATCTTTGGAAAATTCATGGCAAGTTACAGGTGTTGAGTGAGCATGACTCAATGTCACGTCTCTGTATTTGCTGTTGTTTGGTCCCTGTTCTGTATATATACAGCGCGAGGTGTTTGCCCACATATATACCACGGTTCATCCTCACCTTTTTGTACGTGCGCTAGGGTAGTCTTCAATAACAGGTCCACACATTTGGTCTCCAAAGTCGTCCGTGCTGTATACTCTTACGGAGGAAGGGTCATATCGGGAATCATATGTGCATGTCAATATAAATGGAGGAGATCCTGCTATCTGGCAATACGTGACAATGTGAGAATACGAAGAGGAACCTGCAACCTAGCACGAGCACGAGCAACCAATATAGCAAACAACAGGTACAGAGTCAAGCATAAAGAAAGGTTAGGGACGTGCAGTGTTAGAAATTTGGGTCCAAGACTTTCCAAATGTGAACTCGTTATAATGAAGAGAAACTGACCGAACAGGGGATGTGAGAGGGATTGTGAGGAGAGCAGGTGAATGTAGGCCTGCACAGCAGTCGTGGGGTACCCAATAGAGTAGGCCGCCACTCGGGTCTCTGACCCAACCCTCTGGGTCTGGCAATTTAGCTTTGATGTACGAGGTGAACCGGGAAGGAATTTGTGGAAATGAGTCCCATAAGTGAATAGCCTCGTTACTGGATCCAGAAATGATATGCTCCGTATCGGGAGGGGATGCAACGGAAGCCACAGGGCGAGTGTGCCCCTCCGGAGGCTTGCCGACTGCAGGGACAGTCTTAGCATTCCAGATTCGAATTGTCTCGTCATATGATCCAGAGATGATGTATTGCCCATCGGGAGAGTAAGCAACTGAGCACACCCCGCTAGTGTGGCCCTCCAAAGGCTTGCCAACTGCAGAGCCCGTCTCAGCATTCCAGATTCGAATTGTGCTGTCATATGATCCAGAGATAATGTGCCGCCCATTGGGAGAGTAGGCAACTGACATCACCCAGTGCGTGTGCCCCTCTAAAGGCTTGCCGACTGCAGAGCCAGTCTCAGCATTCCAGATTCGAATTGTCTTGTCAGATGATCCAGAGATGATGTGCCGCCCATCGGGAGAGTAAGCAACCGAAATCACCCCGCGAGTATGCCCCCCCAGAGGCTTGCCTACTGGAGACCCAGTCTCAGCATTCCAGATTCGAATTGTGCGGTCATATGATCCAGAGATGATGTGCCGCCCATTGGGAGAGTAAGCAACTGACGAGACCCGGCGAGTGTGCCCCCCCAAAGGCTTGCCGACTGCAGAGCCAGTCTCAGCATTCCATATTCGAATTGTGCTGTCATATGATCCAGAGATGATGTGCCGCCCATCGGGAGAGTAAGCAACTGAGCACACCCTGCTAGTGTGCCCCTCCAAAGGCTTGCCGACTGTACAGCCAGTCTCAGTATTCCATATTCCAACTGTCTTGTCAGATGATCCGGTGACGATGTGCCGCCCATCGGGAGAGTAAGCAACTGAAGACACATCGCGAGTGTGCCCCTCGAAAGGCTTGCCGACTGCAAAGCCGGTCTCAGCATCCCAAATTCGAATTGTGCGGTCATATGATCCAGAGATGATGCGCCGCCCATCGGGAGAGTAAGCAACTGACGAGACCCGGCGAGTGTGCCCCCCCAAAGGTTTGCCGACTGCAGAGCCAGTCTCAGCATTCCAGGTTCTAATTGTGCTGTCATATGATCCAGAGATAATGTGCCGCCCATCGGGAGAATATGCAACTGAAAACACCCAGTGAGTGTGCCCTTCTAAAGGCTTGCCGACTGCAGAGCCAGTCTCAGCATTCCAGATTCGAATTGTCTTGTCAGATGATCCAGAGATGATGTGCCGCCCATCGGGAGAGTAAGCAACTGAAAACACCGCGCCAGTGTACCCCTCCAAAGGCTTGCCGACTGCAGAGCCGGTCTCGGCATTCCAGATTCGAATTGTGCGGTCATATGATCCAGAGATGATGTGCCGCCCATTGGGAGAGTAAGCAACTGACGAGACCCGGCCAGTGTGCCCCCCCAAAGGCCTGCTGACTGCAGAGCCAGTCTCAGCATTCCATATTCGAATTGTCTTGTCAGATGATCCAGAAATGATATGCCGCCCATCGGGAGAGTAAGCAACTGAGCACACCCAGTCAGCGTGTCCCTCCAAAGGCTTGCCGGCTGCAAAGCCAGTCTCAGCGTTCCAGATTCGGATTGTCTTATCAGATGATCCAGAGATAATGTGCCGCCCATCGGGAGAGTAAGCAACTGACCACACCCCGCCAGTGTGCCCCTCGAAAGGCTTGCCGACTGCAGAGCCAGTCTCAGCATTCCAGACTCGAACTGTGTTGTCATATGATCCAGAGATGATGTGCTGCCCATCGGGGGAGTAAGCAACTGCCCACACCCAGTGAGTGTGCCCCTCCAAAGGTTTGCCGACTGCATCGCCAGTCTCGGCATCCCAGATCCGAATCGTGTAGTCATCCGATCCAGTGGCAACGTAGCGCCCGTCGGGAGAATAACCTATGCAATTCACACCGCCCTCGTGTCCGATCCATTCAAATGGCGGCTCTGGCCAAGATAACAGTTTTCCTCCTTGCATTTGGATGCCTTTAGTGAAATATGTGCTAAAGGTTGTTGATAAAGGTGACTCTGAGGGCAGGAATGGCCCCGTTGAAATATAGGTGTGCGGAGTGCTGATAGAGATGGGAATGCGGAAGGCGTTCATGAAACGACAAACATCCTGAATTCTTTCTAACAGTTCCTCGTCCATATCCTAGAGCTAATTAGAATCCATTTCGAATGCCCATCACAGCAAGCCGGAGCTTTACTCACTTTGATCAAGTTCGATGTCAGTGCTCGAAGGCTTGGAACCCCAATTCGCAACACTCCCATAATGCTCAATACTTCAACCCAATATAGTGCATACGGTCCTTCAAAGAATTTCTTCAGCATGTCCAACAGACGCCCCTCGCGAGTGTCGGGAGTACAGCAAAGATGACTTGACCAATACAGAGAACTATACTGCAAAGCCTCGGAAATATTTTCTTTGATTCGCGATGCGAGTCCTTTCACATCGGCATTCGCGAGCCGGGAATCTTCGAGCCCGCAGATGTTGAAACGGAGCTGTTCGACCATTATCTCGAGGCAGGCGATACCCAGTTTTACATTTGCGTCTCGGAGGTTAACCTGATAGTGGCCCTGACAGTAATCGCTCACAAAGAAGTCCGAAATGGACAAATGCCGCACACGAATCCCTCCACTGGCTCCTTCGTCTCGATAGAACATAGAGCCGAGATCATCTACCCAGATTTTCACCACGTCGGGTCTCACTCCCGCCAGCTCTGCAATCGTCTCCTCACACAGTGGACGGTACGGGGCCGCTATAAGAAGCACCCCAATCATCCGTCGAAATTCGGCATTGCGTTGCACTCTCCGTGCTCTGACGATACCGGAGTACAGTCCGTATAGAGACGTCAAGCCAGGGCTGCTTGAGTCTTGCAAGGTCGCTCCCAATAGCTTAGTGGGCTCATAGCAATGCTCAAGGGCAAGTGCAAGTGTCTCGATGAAGATGAACAGACCTGCTGCTCGAGTGATAACTCTATCCAAGAGCAATGGTTCTGGCCAAGGAGATTGGAGGGACCTGCTTGAAGCCACCCTATTGAATCGGTATTCCGCGAAGGTTCGTAGGTCTGAGGTGGTCTCTTTGTCTGCGGTCAAATCATATCGCAGATGCGACGGTTGGGTGGGACTATCAAAGAAACGTTGGATATCGACCTCTTGTCTACTGATGATGATAACCTTGAGCCATGGAGCGCATGCAGTAGCGTCTGTCAGGGACTGAAGGACGCCTGAGCGACTCTCAGTGCTGCCGCACTCATCAAGTGCGTCAATGACAAAGACGAGAGTCCTTTTTGGGTGGCGAGGAAGTTTTCGGATGAAGTCAAGGAAGAGAGTGGGTCGCATTGATTCTGGTCTTACGTTTGGATTGTTACGTATCGCGAGTTTGTGGATGAGAGTCGGAAGGATATTTCTGTGATCCTTCAATTCCTGGTCATCCCTCCGGCAGAAAAATGCTCCGGCGAGTTGCCCTTTATCGTGAAGGCTCGCACAGATTGAATGTGCTAATGCCGTTTTGCCGATGCCAGGTAAGCCGTAGATCCAGTATGTATTTCTTCTGCCTGTCTGTTCCAATCCATCAGACACCCAAGCTATGATTTGTTCGAGGATGGATTTGCGTGTGCCACCCATACAACAGAGATCCCGGTCATAGCCAGTCTTGATATCTTTGAGACGACTAAGCGAAAGGTGCTGCTCTACACGGAACTGTTGAGAGTGATCTATTGGAAGATGGAGAGAACGAGTGTCCCCAGTCTCCCTGGTCCGGAGGAGAGCTTCAACATTCACCGCACGGTCGAAGTCTTCGACGACCCTCGTCAACTCACTCTCTATTTCTTTGATCGTCTCCTGGTACGCCGACCCGCCCGCCGTTCTCACTGAAATTATTAGTACTTCTCAAAGTCATCAGGTGATGACATACCATGTGTGACGTAGTCGTACGAAACTTCCGCGACCCTGTGCATCACCTCATACATTCGCGGGATGATCTCTTCCAAGAGATCCGTCTTCTCGCAGACTATTTTGTCCGCGACTATTTTGTCCGCGAAATGCAGAATACGCTTCAATCGGTCCAGAAGGACGGATGGCATCTGGTCGTACTCGTTTTGTACCTTCAAGAGCTAAATGATTAAGCGTTATCTCCTGCCTGATACGCCAGCAGCGAACACGAGCCTCAAACGTAACCTTGGCAACACCAAAGATAGCCTTTGTGATTGGATTCAACTACAAGGTGTCAATGTTCTGCTAGTCTCTACGTAAAAAACGGACCTCTGCGAATACAGCCCCATATTTAATAGGGATCTCCACAGCCCTCTCGGTCGATCCACTCATCAGTGGGGAGTAATAATTTAAACATTTTTTGAGTTCATTGAGCGAAGGGCGCAGAGATTCCCTCTATGCGAAGATTATTAGCTAACCAGGACGGGAAGTGGCAGAAAGACGAACGATGGTGATCGCAGAGAATTGTAATTCTAGAGACCAATGATACCGGTGGTGCCTTCCATCGTAAATGATGTCCTCTGCGCATCGCTATTAAATACGAGCGGACAGTCGGCGATCATGACTGACTCTGTACCGTGAATACATGCTTGATGGTACTCCGATAATCATTGAAAAGTGCTTGAAGGTCGATCGCCTCGCTCGCCCGTCGAATTTTGGTCCAAAATGGACGACCACTCCTCTTTCGGATCTCAGCGCGCATTTTGGATGTCGGAGAAATACCTCTACAGATACACAGCCATCAGTGAGTGTGCGTAGTGGGAAAATAAGGGACATACGGGCGTTGGGCTGGTGTCCAGGTTCGGTTGTCTTGCGTCTGCAATCCTAGCTCCTGATTGTCTATAAACAACCTAAGTGCATAGTCCCGATGTAGGGTGTCTTGAAGTGTGATATCTGTATGTTGCTTGAAGTCAGCGGCGGTGGACCAAAACTGAAGCGAAGCGCGGCACTGTCTAGAACGAGACTTAGATTGATCGTCAGCGGTTAGCCACCATCATGGTGCTGCGCGGTTTAGTCATCGCTCACAGGTTCTCTGTTCTGGGTGGTTGAGTGGCCATTTTTGATCGGATTATTGGGAGGTCTGGGAGGAGAAGACAAGAGGAACATGGGATCGATCGGACGCTTCGCGCGGGTAAATACAGCCAATGTCATTCGTGCTCGCGCAGCGCGTGACATGGCCTATTAGCTATTTATCTCACAGAAGCTATATAACCTATATTAGCCGCAGTTATGATAACCCTAACCCATGAAATTGCAACAAGTGTCACGCCCCCGTGCAATTTTTCTTTATATGTCCAATTTACTTGGTTGTGCTTGCTAGTCGTATCAATCTCTCAGAAAATGTGTGAGAGCAAAAATGGCTGTTGGCCCCGAAAGTACAGTATTTGTAGTGTTCTGTATGCTATAAACATTGCCATAAATATCACTATAAATATCACTATAAATATCACTATAAATATCACTATAAATATCACTACAACTTATTTGAATTCACCACAAATCTAGGTCTGGCTAACCTAAGAAGACACCAGTCAGCGATATTTTATATTGGAAAACACCACCTAGAAAACACCATGAGTTGTGGCGAAGCCTGTGGTGTTTTCGCATTGGCAAAATTCACCACACAATCACCACAAGTTCTTTCATCAGTGTAGGTGGCTTAGGGCTACCTGTATATAAATACTACAGGACGGTTGAAATAGAAACCATAGCGGTACCGGACTACTAGTAATAGCTGTCTGTCGAATACAAATGAATTAGACAACTGAAGGCAACAAATGTCAGTCAGAAGTCCGACAACGAGGTACATCGCTAGCAAACGAAGGGCTAGTTCAGAATACGGGATCGAGAACGGGGGAGATACGAGACTCTGGTGGTCTGGCAAGCCGGCGGGTTGGGTGCGGGATGTCAATTCCTGCCGACGGGTTGGAGCGCGGAGTAACCAATTGGGTCAGGCCCGGCGGTCGGGTGGAGCGGGATGTAACAGTTACGCCCGGCCTTACGTCTTAGTGACCCTCGTTTGCTCAGCGATTATTTTAGTGGCCCTAAGCCTGTCTTTTTGTTGCAATCCAGAACGCAGCGTTATATACATACGACAGCATAGACGACGAGTCGCTACTATACTGCGCTTTAACATATCTTTCGTCCTGTAAATGGAATGTAAGGCTAGTAAAACGCCGAGGTGGAGAAGACCAGCATACGGAAAGCTCAAATCCCACACCCCGAGCCAGCTCTTTGACTTCATCTAGCGTAAGCTCTATAGATAGCTCATCTGAATTTTCCCAGTGCCAGAGAAGCGGGCCAAGGTTGATCCACACCCCGCCTGGCGCCAGGATACGGTGAATGATGCGGAGATAGCTTACGAAGTTCTTAGCCTGAAGACCATGGTTGAGCATCACGAAGGGGTGTGGGCACGGCATACATACAGTATCGACGAAGAAAGAGGTCATTACTGCATCCCAAGCCCCTGTGTGGTCTTCGTTCGAGTTGGGGCCAAAAATACTCTCGAAATCGCCTGTATGCTAATATTGAGAGACAAAGAGGAATGTATTAGTGTCCCCTACCTGCTAACATCGAGAATTGCGAGCCGGATGGAAGAGATGAAGGCTTGACATCCGGAAATTGCACCGGTCGTAACAACTCGGCCGATGTTGAATGATTTGAAAAGGAGTGGATGTATGGGTAAATCGTCAGCTCATTGAGCGACTGTATTCTGTGCTGGAGTATCGGAAGCTGAGGATCATGGTTTAAATCGAACGAACCTATTCAGGACGTAGAAAGAAGGTAATAGCATGAAGTGTGAATACTCGTTGCAAGTGCTAATGAATCCTTCCTGTACGGTTAGCAGCCAAATAGTACGAGAGAGGCAAAGACTTACCCAAGTTCGCAACCTCCCAGCCCAATCTTGCGAGACCAGCGCCAGGTATAAGAACGCGCGTATTTCCTCTTCGAGTCTCATTGGGAAAATGGGCGAGCAATGCGTCGATCATAGGCTTGTAGCAAACATCGCGCTCTGCTTTTCCCTATTAAATTTCAGGCGACTCATCAAACGGAATATAGGGCAACTTGCATCCTCGCTCCAGTCTCGAACCAGTTGCTTGAGCGTGCTCCGAATTTTTTCCATGTCAGTCGCGCTCGCTGGAGTGGTCCGTCGTTGCGAATCGTCATGCGGATACGGGTGAGCATGGGAATGGCCATGTGAGTGGCTGTGCGAATGGTCGTGACTGTTTCCGTGGACCATATGTACGTCTTCGCCATACTCGCCTGTGGAGATTTCTCCAGTCGGTTCTGTGGGTGTGCTCTGGGGTTGACTGACCATCATTCGCATACATCATATCTTCCTCGTCCATGAAAATCTCGGGGTTCTCGACAAATGTCCGCAACACTCCCCCATTCACCGCGATGCACTCATCAACTTTATCGAGGCGGGCTTTCCATCCCAACGCCTCGAGAAGCTTTCGATCCTCCTCAGGAAGCTTGAAGTAGTCTCTGCGCCTCTTATTGTTCGCCGTGATTGAGTAGGCTTCATACTGACGAAACGCGGAGATGATTTTCATAAAATGCTGGACCTTACGCAGTACGACGCGTCAATATATGCTATAAGGTCTCAGGGCAAATGGATTCCACCACCTCTTCGCGCTTTTCCTCCTCCGATGGCATTTCGATTTCGAATCGGTCAAGTTCAAAGGTTTTGAATTCAACCAACTTGGAGCTAATCATCCAACCTCACCTGGGGTTCCGTGATAGTCCGGCAGGTAGATTGATATGTATACTATTGGCCCGCGCTCTTGTCTCGTAGACAATTAAGTGAACGTGAAACACCGCTTGCTCGCATTGTTCCCGTCAACTTCATTCCTCATCTGGCCCTCCTCAGATAGAATTAATATCTCCGGAGATCTACCTGGATACATATGGTTGTAAGTTCTTCATCACTCCCCGATAGCCGTTAGCCAGTACTCCCCATTGTGCAGTCTATGCTGCGAATAATTCGCCATTTTGTGATGGTACATATGTTGAGGCCTCTCTACTGCCCCCAGTGATTAAGTTGCCCTTTCACGACCATCCTGCAGCTGCTCTGGTTTCACAAGCAAGCTACGCCTCCTGTATGAATAGCCCAGCTCTACAACAGCCTTTAGTACACCCCTATACGTACTATGCGTGCACAAACTTAGTCAATTGCTGCATACTAGGGCAGGCACGGCCACCGAGATTGCTTTGGGACCATACTTCCTTGGATGAATAGGTTGGGTGATTCCATAACCATTAACTTTGGAATGTACATAGTTTCCAATAATCTATTCTTCCGGGAGGAGTAATGAGGCAACCACAATAATTAGAGTCCGCCCTTACGTATCAACATGACCGCGACAGCCTTCTAGCCCTGCTGTCAGACCTTCTAGCCCCGCTATCAAGACCCGATTAAACCTGTGGCACATTCCCAAAGACCATTGGGCACGACTGGTGCAATCAACACCTTCCAGAGAATGTCACTGGTCGCCATATTGAGACTTTTAATGGGGTCACGACCACAGCCGAGGCTTTGGACGTGTTAATTCTACATGGCGTGAGAGCTAGTTCCCCCTAGCGCGCAACACAGGTGGTCCTCATGGAGCAGCAGAATTGAACAATATAAAGCTGTCCAATATACAAGCCCCATGTATACCTTAAGCTCCTCACGTCGGGGCCTTTCCACCCCGCCTTCAATTAATCAAAGTGGGGTTAGTTGGGGCCGAGTCGAAGGCAGCACAAAAGATATCGTCGAACCCTGGCATGTGCTTGAATCTCAACAGGGTTTGGGCGAGCCACCGTGCGCGTTATTTGCCTAACCCACTATCAAGAAATTCGACTCCAGGTCTCGACTCCAGTCTCGGCGCACATCAAGCCAACTGGTTGTGAGCACGTCATCGATAGGTTCAATCTAGACCCTTGTAGGGGCATGAAAGCCTGATCCCCTCTCTTCCTATTCGCTCGAATAGGATGGGAGTACGCCAGAGCTCCACAACAAACTCTGAATTACAATTAAACATACATTCCCACGATGCACCATTTCAGGCAACCAAGCTCGCGTCTGCGGCAGAGGACCGAGACCGAAATCCCAGGATCTGGAACCGGTGGTCACCTAGACCGCTCCACAGACCCTTTGAAAAGGCATAGGATCTCGCTATAGTGTAAAACCCACGCTTCCTTTGGGAATCTTTACTTCTATCCCACGTCCCACAAGAGCCTCTTCGATGCCGTGCGGCGCCCGCTTCCAAGGAGCCACGTACGCGCCTGTGCAGGTCTGAATCTCACACTCTAAATATACTCCAAGAATATCTCGGCTGATGACGAATGCTGTGGAAATATTGACCCCTGTTTTCGGTCCCTTTGCGATTGGTGCACGCACTCATTGAGAGGTTGTGAAGGAGATTGCGAGAATAAAGGGATCAAAACCGTGGCGGTCGAAGCTGAGGCGTAGGATGTTAGTGGCTGATCTACAGAAGGCACGTCTCAGGCTGAGACCTACCTTTGCTTCCTTCGTATATCTCATCCGTGTCCACAGAGTTAGTTTAGGCTTTGCTCACCGTCGGTGCGCTGAGGGTGCATTCGATTTGGCAAATTTCGCCCCCGGGTTTTCATGGGACCAATGCCGAGACAGCACTCAGGGCTTGGTCGACGCAAATTAGCTGATGCGTCGCAGACTAGCTCACAGGATTCCACCCAACCACTTCCCTTGAATATCAATCCTGGCTCTATGTTCCGCAGTTCCAGTTTCGCTGATTCAGGCTTCGACAGACATCCATTCAAGTTACCGGGTGCTCAACAAGCCACCTCTCAGGCTCGATACAGCCCCGTGTGTATTGAGCATGGCGGTGATGTGCTTGTGGGCCTTCCATGCGTGGAGTCATGATTGGGAGGTTTCGGCCCCCAATATACACTATTACCGTTGTTAGTCGTATGACTCGGGTTATAGGGGCCACGTTGGATCGATATCTCTGGCTTGAGGTGTTCTGGTAGTGATCCGAGTTCCCGGTCCCTTAGTCAACTCCGTTACGACTGGCACATGAGTAGATAAATAGTAGTAACCAATCGGCTTTGGGGTGGGGCAGGAGTCGTGAGAGGTGGCTTGCAAAATTTGGATCGTGGATGAGACCAGACTGCTGCGGTTGTTGGGGCAACAAATACTGTGGCGATACCGCATAGATGAGCAGCTATTTTGAGCAGCTATTTTTGAACGGGCCGGTTTTACGGCAAAGTGTGTTTAGTCAAGTTTTCTAAACATCAATTAGGTGATGAGAAAGTGCTGCATGCAGGTTTTTCCATGCTTGCTCGTTGGTTGCTGGCGATAGACTACAGCACGCTAAATGTGTTGACGGTGCAAAGTCCACGGTCAGTCGGCCATGTAGGCGGGGTGGCTATGGGGGGTTCTGAGCGCC
>Ga0307515_10011212_pt1 | contig 17027 bp, 24 predicted proteins | sample 17_EM_MG_FD_194513 | JGI IMG/M metagenome (GOLD analysis project Ga0307515, IMG submission 194513) | Populus trichocarpa ectomycorrhiza microbial communities from riparian zone in the Pacific Northwest, United States - 17_EM | ecosystem: Host-associated > Plants > Roots > Unclassified | place... | reverse complement strand
CACGATGATATCTTCGGTTCCGAAGACGATCTCGACTGCGAACTTGAATTCGAGGTTGACTTCGCTGACGATGAGCTCGAGGACAATGACCAGGAAGATGAAGATTATGACACATTAGACCCCGATGCTGTGGCTCGCTATCTCAGCGCCTTTTTGGATCCTGTTAGCGATTCCGATGACGAGGATTTCGAGTAGATCGTTAGTTCACTTTTTGGTTCGTTTTCGATGGCACGCACACTCCATGCATCATCTGTACCGCTACACCATTTCATACGTGTTTTCGAGTAGATTGTACTCACTATGTTCTTCCTGTATCCCAGTGTTACCGCGTATGCTCGCCTGCAATGGACGTTAATACACGCGCATTCCACACAGAAAGTCGAGAAATGAGGGAACGACGGTGCTTTTTGTGGTTGAACTTCGCCCGATCGAATGATGGTGCACGTGGCCTCAAATTTCCCAATCCGCGCGCTTCACGCTTCCGTCGCCGCTCCTCCTCCGTGTCTCGACCTCTTATGAAGATCGCGACGTAAGGATGGGCAAAGCTACTGTCGAAGAATGGGTCCTCGCATCCACCGTCGCTCCTGGAGACTCTGACGGTACTGAAACCGACGTGTGGGATAAGAATCGTGTCCTTGCAGATTGGTCGGAGGGTGTTCGAATTATCCGAACGAATCTCTCATCAAGCAGCACAAAAAGCAGAGCGGAGTTCATTGAAGGGCTGGTGATACCTCTTGTGAAAGATGAAAGTGAGTTCTCTATCCTCGGAGCTCGCGACGATCACGAGACTGAAGCTTCGGAAGATCTGACGGCGACCCAGACGTTGGAGATCTTCGGGATCTTCACTCAGGTATACTCACGATACACAGATGCCAGGTCAAGAGAGGCCGTTGAAGGCGTCATCACCCAAATTGTGCTCCGGGATCAACCTCAGGGCGGTGCAATCACGGAGAAGATTTTGGGATGGTTTGCGAGTGAGGCCGGTCGATTATCGAAGCAGGTCCTTCCAGGGTACGCGCTAAACATTCCCAGACGTCGTTAAAACACTTATATCCATCGATAGGTCGGGATCCACCACGAATCTCTTCGTGCCGTTTACCTGGTGTTGCGTTATATACACGGCGTGTCTGAAGGTCAACGAAAATTTCCCCGAGACTCGCGGGTGGAATGTACTCGTCGGGGTTATTGCTATTTTTCTTGACTCAATATTGCATACATTTGGGAAAGCGCGTCACGGTATCACAAAGGCGACAAAAGTAAGGCTACGGAGAGGACTTCGATCTGTGAGTGTGGGGTTATTGTTGTGTTCCTGCTATTGATTGAAGAGAAGTGTCCAGGCTGCAAAATGGATCCCCAAGGTCATTAATACATCTGTCACATTGGCCAAGTCGGGATCGACGCCCTTGACGTACCTTCCATTGATCGGGACCGCAATCGACGTCTCGTTGCGGCTGAAGGGTAAAGATGAAAACCTGAAAGGCGTTACTCCGGAAAACAAGGTGAGATGTGGTATTTGTTTCATGATTCTCAACTTGCCGACACCTTTGGAAGGCTTCAGTCTTGGAGTTCTACACCAGCTCCGTCTTCATGTCAAAAATACCTGTTTCCCTGCATCAAGCTGTAAGCCCGGGCAACCTTCGTCAGACCTAAGCTGAATTTCTCCTCAGAATGCACTTCACGACTTCATCGAGACTTCTGTAACTGAAGAGGATCTGAAATCATCCATCCTTCCGACCGTCGAAAAATCGGTCCTGCGCTCTCCAGAAGTTTCTCTTCTTAGTATGTTATCATGCACTTGAAGAGCCTCGAAGTTTTCTCACCTAGATTCTGTAGTAATCTGCGAATTTTTCCGCGCATACCCTTCTCCCTTACAACAAGACGCGTTGAAGCGCATCATAACGCCGACCCTGAACTGTTCCAAGTCAAGTAATGCGGTTGTTCGGTCAAACGCGATCGAGTTGTTCAAGATAATTGTTTCGAAACTTGATGAAAAGCACGGAGGCTTGCAGAGTACTGTTGTAGAAGTACTCAGCCTCCCAAAAGCTGGGAAGACGATCGGACCAGACCACCGTGTCGCCTTGTATACGATGTTACAAGCATTACCCCCATCCCCTACCACGTCGCCTGAAGTTATCTCATCGGTTCCTGCCCTTTTGATCAAGGAAACCAACGACCCCGCGATAGCGGCTCTCGGTTCCGCTCTCTCTTCCCATCTGGCCCGTCAGCTGCGAGGAAATGAACCTTTACCTGCACCCGTGACGAACTCGATAGTTAAGGAGCTCGCGAACGCAAAACCTCCAGTCCGAAGGGCATTCTACTCCGCCATCGGAAGCGCAGTATGGTCTTCGGATTCACTGGAAAACGAGGCGTCCACTGCATTGATTAAGGCGATCCTTCCTGCCTTGGAGACGAGTTTGAAAAGCGTGTCGGCAAATCCCATTGGAGCCGCTGCCGGCCCCCTGGAAGGATACGTTGCTATTGCCCTCTTACTTGGGCCACTGAAGCGGATCGGAAAACATAGTAGGTCTTCCTCCCCCCGGGTCGAAGAGCGTAGCTGATAGCGATTTTAGATCCTGTCATTTTCGAAAATCCCACTATCCAGTCTCTTTCAGTTGCCGCTCCGAAACCTTCATTCCTCTTTCTTGACAAGGTCTATCAAAAACTGTCTGACGAGGAAGAGTTGACTTGGCTGCTCAGAGCCATCCAAACCACGATACCTTATCTCTCTGAGGAGCTATCGAAGAATGTTCCCCTCCGGTATGTAGCTCAGACATCTGAATTACGGGGCTGGCATTCTGAGCGTCTCTTCCAAGACTTCAAGCCGGATCATTGCTCGTTCACGTGGGAACCGAGTCAAGGTCTCACGCTATCAGGGATCAACTTTATTCTGTCCTCCGATTGGTTGCTCAGACTGAACCAGGGCTCGTCAACCAGCTAGTTACTGATGCGTTGGTAGCCTTCGTGTCCCGAGAGGAAAAGTCGTCCACAAAGCCTGTAGCAGAAGAGACCGAGAGACCCGTAGACTACCAGATCCGCCTGTCATCCATCCTCTCCGCGTCCTCTGCACTTCCAGCAGATACGGACCTCGAGGTTCGCAAGAAAATCCTCACGAATCTTATCGCTTTGGCACACCACAAGCGAATTTGTAAGTCTTTGCGATACACACATCCATTTAATATTTACCGTTACGCTGCAGCGGGATCCTCTCGGCTTCTTTGGATCGAGATCTGCCAGAGGGCGAATGTGGACCCCCGCGAACTCGTCGAATCCAGGTTGGACGATTTGCTAAAGATTGCCTTTGATGCGACGAATTCAAGCGTGAGAAGCTGTTTCGTTAGAACGATAGAAGTCCGCTGAATTAGGCTCTAGGTTCAGCCATTTGCGGAGGCCGGCTACAACGCTATCCGAACACTCACTTTCGTTTGGCCGGAGCTCGTGATTCCCGAGGTCCTGGAACGCATCAAGTTCGACTTGGAGAGCGGAGAATTGGAGAATGTCACCCCGACCGACCTTGGAATCTGGGGCACCCCCGGAGATACCACTTATGTCGACGGTGCGTAGTTTTCGTAGAAAGCAAGGAGAGGAAGGAGTAACCCGTTCGAATCCCCCCGTCAGTCCTCGCAAATAAGAAACCCGATGTATTGGATAAGAAGGGGAAAGGCTATGCCGATGCAAAATGGGAAGCAGAAGTTCGTCAGAAGTTAAACTCGAAGAAAACTCAGGCGAAGCTGTCCAAACAAGATCAAGCCCTCGTCAATGAACAACTCTTGAAAGAAGCAGAGATCAGAAAACACGTATCCGGAGTTCGGGCCAAGCTGGAGCATGGCTTGGAACTCGTACATTCCCTCTCCTCCGCAAACGTTGCAGAGTTCCATGCCTATGCGCCACAAGTTGCTTCAATTATTCTCCTGAACGTATTCAACGAAGCTTCTGAGGCCTTGGTCGGAGATAAACCCTTCAACACATTCCTTGTAAGATCATTGGCTCCTGGTCTCGCGAAGTCGCGTTGACATGCATTCGTTAGAGAGTGAACGAGGCTTCGTCCGAGAGGCTAGAATCGACCCGCACCTGGATCGCCGTCGCCATACTACGTTCCCTCGAAGTTAGTGGAATTCCCTCCCACATGCAAGAAGAGCCATTGAATCGTAAGGACTCGTGCTTACCATTGTTGGTGGGGGGGTGTTAATCCATCATAGATCTGGTCATACGAGTCCTGTACCGGCTGCGTACGATCTCGGAGCAAAACGTCCTGGATGCTGCAACGTTCTCCCTTTGTTCCCCTCTATTAACCCAGGTGCTGCTGAAGGGTGGCATTTCCACCACTGAGGAAGATGACCCTCTCGAGCAAGTTTCTCTTGCTCTTGATGTGATAAAGTTCCATGCTGGAGAATGTGAGTCACTTGGAAACCTCCCTGTCCGACTCTTACCGAACCGGCCATTTTCAGTCTCGAGTGCAGCGTTCCCGAGGAAGCCGATCATGGAGAGCTTGATCCACGTAATACGTCAACAACCTAGACTCGCGAAGGACGCCTCCTCCGCGTTGGTTGATATCGGGCAAGTGATTCACCCCAATGTCACGCCTGAGGAGAATTCAGTTTTGCTTCGCGGGACCTTGATGCAAGAAGTGTATGTGCGGACATCGTGCTTGCAAGCGCTCCAGGTTTGTGTTCTCCGCCCATGGCAGAAATTTCCACCTGACCTGTCTGGTAGCCGTTTGATCTGACCGACCTGGATTGGTCACCCGAACTTTTGATCGCCACCCACGATGAGGACGAACAGAATTCTCGGCTTGCTGAACACCTCTGGGAAGACAATGGGTTGGATATTCCAGAGGCCTTCCTCGGTACCTTGACTCCGTATTTGGGTACGGTTCTCGATACTTTGACCCAAGTTTTACTGGTAACACATAAGTTTAGACCACGAAAACGCCTACGTTCGTACCAGTGTTGCTGCAACCCTCGCGGAAGCGGTGGAGCAGTGGCCACAATCAGCCTCTCGGACGATCAAGACGCTGTGCGAACTGTACCGCGAGAAGGTGGGATCACCCAAACGCTGGTCAAGCGGTTACTGATAACCTCCATAGGCGAAGATACTTGCCCCAGAATTCGACCAATACGTAAGCTCTTGATACCTGTTTCCCGAATGAAACACTCAGTTTTTTGCAGGGAATGGTCATCGAATCTAGTCTTAACCGTTCGGATCCGTGGCCTGCCCGAGTGGCCATCGGCCAAACGTTTAAGCACCTCGCCCCCTCGTTCACCCGATCTGAGGTCGAGCCTTTCTTTGTCTTCCTTATCAAAGAAGAAGCTCTCGGAGATAGAGAAGCAGGTGTCCGTAGGACCATGTTGGATGCCGGCACGGCAACGATCGACCTCCATGGTGCATCTTCCCTCCCTGGGCTCATATCGATGTTCGAGACACAACTTGGCACGGCTTCGACAACTGAGACACAAGATCAGATCCAGGAGGCCGTGGTCGTTCTCTTTGGCCGCCTCGGTCGCCACCTTGACCCATCGGATCCACGGATGCCGGCACTGGTAGAACGACTTGTCGGAGCTCTGAAGACGCCAGCGGAACAGGTTCAAATCGCGGTAGCAGACTGTCTTGCTCCCCTCGCCAACAAGATGACGTCACCCATTCAACAGCTCATTGATCGGCTCCTCACGGACTTGGCAGAAGAACCGAAATATGCCACCCGACGTGGTGCTTCGTATGGTCTTGCGGGGGTTATCAAAGGCGTTGGAATTCAGGGCATCAAGCAGTACGGTATTTTCCCTCGCTTGAAGGGATACGTTGAAGACAAGAAACGATACGAAGCTCGTCAGGGTGCGGTGATGGCTTTCGAAACGATGTCCGCTACTCTCACACGTGCTTTCGAGCCATATGTGATCCATATCATTCCTCTGCTTCTTGTCGCTTTCGGGGATGGAAGTCCGGAAGTCCGGGAAGCCGCTCAAGACGCTGCTAGAGTGATGATGGGCAACATGTCGGGTTATGGGGTCAAACTCATACTACCTGATTTACTGTCCGGTCTCGACGAGAAGCAGTGGAGGACGAAGAAGGGGTCTATCGAGCTACTCGGAATGATGGCGTACTGCGCCCCACGACAACTTTCTCAATCTCTCCCTGTCGTCATCCCCCGTCTCACTGGTGTCTTGACGGATTCGCATGCCCAAGTCAAATCCTCCGCGAACAAGAGTTTGAAGCAGTTCGGCGAAGTGATCAGCAATCCAGAGATTCAGGCCCTCGTCCCGGTGTTCCTAAAAGCCCTCGTCGATCCCGCCAAGACCCCAAACGCGCTTTCTGCTCTGTTGAAAACCTCCTTTATGCATTATATCGACCTTTCGTCGTTGGCTTTGGTACGCGATTCAAGCAAGTTCCTAAGATGTCCATTGATAGCTGGTTACAGGTTGTTCCTGTTCTTGAGCGCGGTTTACGTGAACGTGGTGCAGATACCAAACGGAAAGCTTCCCAGATCGTTGGTAACCTGGCCTCGCTGACTGAGTCGAAAGACTTCGTACCATACCTTTCCCGGCTGCTCCCTCTCATACACATCGTTTTGGTAGACCCAGTGCCCGAAGCTCGTGCTACAGCAGCAAAGGCTCTCGGTACACTCGTCGAACGGTTGGGAGAGGTTCACTTCCCGGATCTGGTACCTGGCCTCCTACGCACTCTGAAAGCGGATACGTCTGGTGTCGACAGGCAGGGAGCCGCACAAGGCCTCAGTGAAGTTTTGGCGGGATTGGGGATGGAGCGCCTCGAAGGTCTTCTCCCAGACATCATCGTCAACGCACAATCACCCCGTAGCACGGTTAAGGAGGGATTCATGACTCTCTTGGTATTCTTGCCTACCACGTTCGGAACGAGGTTCCAGCCGCATCTTCCGAAGATCATCGCCCCAATTTTGGGAGGCCTCGCGGATTCTGAAGATTTTGTTAGGGATGCCGCCATGCGAGCTGGGAGGATGATCGTTACAAACTACGCCAACAAGGCCATCGATCTCCTCTTGCCTGAGCTTGAGAACGGTATGTTCGATTCCGGGTGGAGGATTAGGGTGCGTTGTGTCCGAACTTTGTACAACTAATGTTTGATTGACGTGGAATTCATCACAGCAATCTTCGATTACCCTGGTTGGTGAACTCCTGTTCAAGCTCACGGGTATCAGCGGCAAGAACGAGATTGAGGAGGATGAAGCTGCAGATTCTGCCCTGACGGAAACATCCAAGCGCGCTCTAGTCGAAGTTTTGGGGAGAGAAAGACGTGACAGGATTCTTTCAGCCCTATTCATTGCCAGGCAAGATACTGTCAACGTCGTCCGACAATCATCCATCCACATCTGGAAGGCACTGGTTCACAACACTCCAAGGACAGGTAAGGATCGCGCTTAGATCGCGAATCACGTCGGCCTGAACGCTCTCCTAGTTCGCGAGATCCTCCCAGAACTCGTTGACCAACTCATCAAGCTTGTCTCCAGTGAAGAGTTTGACCAACAAGAGGTACGTTACCATAGGATCAAGGTCCGCTTTCCCCTAAACCTTTGTAGACTGCCTCTAGGACTACCACGGAGCTGTGCAAGAAGTCCGGAGAGAAGATGTTGGCGGATATTATTGTGGTTCTCAAGGAACGCTCTACGTCACAGGACGCAAGGACAAGAACCGGCGCTTGTCTGTTGCTCGCAGAACTTATGTACGTTTTCAGATTGTTTTTATTCTGGGATGCTCTTACTCGACCCACAGGCAAAGTACGACTGACACACAACGAGAGAATCAAGAAAATGCGATCATAACTATCGTCCGATCTTCTCTCGTTGACGACGAAGCCATTGTACGGACTGCGGCTGCGAAAGCCTTCGACATTTTGCAAGAACAGCTTGGATCGAGAGCGGTGGATCAGACTATTCCCACCCTTTTGGAAGCCCTCCGACAACCAGGAGAGAGTTCTGGGACTGCCCTGCAAGCTCTCAAGGAAGTCATGAACGTAAGTTTGGGATGCATAACATGTCGCTAAAGTAACTGATGTTGGATTCAGGTCCGTGCTCACACTGTGTTCCCAATTCTCATCCCTACTCTCATTGCAAGTCCTATGACATTGTTCAACGCCCACGCCCTTGGGTCTCTCATGACCGTGGCAGGAAATGCCCTCAGCCGAAAGCTTATCGTCATTGTTGGGGCCCTTGTTCAAGAGTTGGATACTACCACAGACGAAGAACTTGGCGATGCCATCAAAGAGACGTTGGAGACCCTTTTAAGATCAATTGTCGACGCCGAAGGACTGAACACCCTTATGCTCCTTCTTTTGGAATGGTAAGTCTACGTGCCGCCTCTGTGTACTAAAATTCACTCCCACCACCCAGGGCCAAACACAATGATCCAAAGCGCCGTGCCAGCGCGTGCCGGGTGTTCTCCACCTTCTGCGAGGAATCGGATCTGGATTCTTCACTGTACCGCGTTGATTGGATCCGTCAGCTCGTCACGCTGATGGACGACCCGCAAGTCGAGGTGTACACTGCGGCGTCCCGGGCTTTGGATACCTTCATCAAATCTGTTCCCAAAGAAGAAGCCGAACCCCTTGTCATTCCGTTGCGCAGGACGATCGAATCAACCGGAGCTCCGGGTGTCCACGTTCCTGGCTTTAGTCTTCCAAAGGGTGTTTCACCCATGGTTCCAGTTATCATTGGCGGTTTGACGTCGGGAAGTCACGATCAGAGGGAACAAGCAGCTTACGCCATTGGAGATCTCGTGGAAAGGACCGAGGAGAGCGCCATGAAGCCATTCGTCGTTCCTTTCACTGGCCCTCTCATTCGTGTTGCCACTCAGGCAACCACTCACCCACCGGCCGTGAAGATCGCCATCTTGACCGCATTGTCTACTATGCTGGAAAGAATCCCGGCCTTTGTCAAGCCGTTTTTCCCACAGCTCCAACGTACGTTTGTCAAGGGCGTTGGAGACCCTGCTAGCCTGGCTGTCCGTACCAAAGCTGCACAGGCACTTGGCGGCTTGATGAAGAACCAACCTCGAGTAGATCCTGTAATCACCGAGTTAATCGGGGGAGCAAGGAACAGCGAAGAGTCGATCGCTGGAAGTTTCGTTCTTGCCTTGGCTAATGTCGTTCAGAACGGAAGCTCGAACGTGGGAGAGAAAGCTAATGAATCATGTGTGGAACTGATATCCGATGCCTTCAAAGAACGTCATGAAGGTGAGATAAGGGGAGATTTTGCACACCCGAGGATATTTTCTCACCCGCGCGTAGAACCATATTGTCAATCCATGGGACTGCTGTTCGTGTCCCTCTCGAGTGTACCTCAACTATTGAAACCTGTCACACAGTGGGTTGACGCAATGATTCCTGCCCTCTTTTTAACTCACGACAAATTGCAGAGCACACCTGGCCGAAGGAACACCGGCGACGGTTTTGGGTTCGAATATAACTTCTGCAGTCCTCTCCGCGGACGATCCGGAGCAGAGTGGCCTCTTCCGAAAAATGGGTCTCTTACGAAGCGTCGCAAAGAAGATCTTGGATAACATCGGAAGCGATAAGCATTCCATCTCGCGACTTTCTCGTGAATCCAAGGATCTGTTGAAGGCGTTGCACGAGGACGAGCTCCAGGGAGTCTTCTGAATTATCGTTACTTTCTAATCGAGTACATACATATCCTGTATATCACACCTGCTATCATGACGACGTCGCAACCAACACATTAAAGTTGTATACTCTAGGAGAGGGGTTAAAACAGAACCCGAGTTCTGCCGCGTCTACGTGTGCGACGAGACTCTCGTCTCGATAAAGGGATGCTCTCATAGCACCACCAGGTTTCAACGGATGAGATAATTTGGATAGCCCAGCTGGGATGCTCGAGGACTTTGTATGTTCCCCCGATGACAGCCATATCGTGCCTGGTGCGGCGGCAAGGACCACAATCCAAAACTTATCATCGGCCTATGAAGGTCAACATAATGGACGTCAGGAAACCGGTCTAAAATTACATTGAAGTTCGGAAACCCCACCAATTCCCAATTATCTGGACGAGGGACAGAGTCGTGGCTCGCGTTTGCCGCTTTCGGGTGCGGCCTACCCCATACGAATATCTTGTCGTGTTGGATTTTTCGGTAATACCCGTGCTTGAACGCGAACGCGAAGTAGGAATTAAGTTCTAACCACGGTTCGTGGGAGAACCCGTCGACCCAAGCTTGAGAATTCGGCTGTGCGCCTTTGATCGGGCCCACATAGTGAGATTCACCGTAATCTGCGATGTTATTTGCTAGTGACCGAGATTTTAACCGGGGATGGTGATGGGTGTGACCTACCATTCCAAGAGATGATTTGAACCATATCGATTTGGTCCTTCATCCCGATGATCTGTTCCCATCTGCGAACGAAGAGGTGATCATCTCCTCGGTAGATCCACTGCAGTGATGGTTGAGATGTTTATTTTCAGGCTTCCGGACATCTCACTAACGTTCTTGTTCCAAGAATCGGGACCGTAATGCTAATGCCAAGTTAGCTGGGATCGGGTTTAATAAGGATGTTGACCGACCGTAAAGAACCACGGAGATACAGCAGCCATGAATGCACCTCCGTCTAAATGACGGAGATAGCGCAGATCCGTATCAAGACTGGGTAACCTTATCTCTGACGAAGGAGAGTCCTTATTCAAATGAGTCGGCCAACTTCCCTTCCACTGAGGAACGGAAAGTTTCTTGGGGTGACTATTTGGAGGAGTCCGGGAAACAAGCGACGCACGTTGAAATACCCATCCATGAACGGGAGCGAATGACACTTCTTTGCATCTATGAAGAAAGACGGGATGAAGCAGATCTGATAGTACGGCCTCTAGGTCAACGACGACACGACTCCAAAAGCCACGTCCACTTACAGGAGTGATATCCTCCAACCTCCTCTTGGCATCGGCCCATCCATGTTCAAATGTATGGTGCCCGAACCTACTATCTTGTCCCGCGAAGGTCGAGATCACGAGTTTGCATCCCCTGTAATATTGGTTCTCGTGGTTCAAGAACGGCTGTACGTAGCGTAACAGGCATCCTACGTCACCCCGGGACGCGCATGGGACGGAGCTAACCATACACGAATCCAGGAGCCGTAATCAACATCAACACGTTTCTGAGGAGAAAACCTGGTCATATCCACCCACTTCATATCGAAACTGATGAAGAGTTTGAAGGGGATGCGGGTTTTCTGCGCGGCATTGTAGCAGTCGTGAACTCGGTCCACTTGCCATTCCTCCAGACCGACATTGAGAGCGAACCCATCACTAAGAGCAGGTGAAATTACTGCTCAGCGTCCAGCGCACAGACTCCGTTGCTTCGTGTGGCACTCACAATCCACTATCGTGAGCCAACCGAATGTCATCTGCCCAGTCTTGGATCGTGTATGGCTACGACGATACTTTTAGCTCTGGCCCAAAAGATTATCCGTTGAGTGGATTTACGTAGGTATTCCCCACCATGAAGCTGGATTGCCACGGGGAGGGGGACACATATGAGACCGCCACGAAACCAGACATAAACAAAGATGCCTACTGGGCAAAAACGTGTCTCTCCCTGAAATCCTGCGACGGTTCCTTTTTGCTCAAGGATGTGCCGAACATGATGGTCAGTGAGGGAAGGGCCGCCCTTGGAGGCTGTGACACTGCAACGGCGCTGCCAGGTCATCCCCGGCCGACCCGGTCCATCTGCATCATCGATCACCGATCGTTGTCACAGTAGGGCCGGGGGGAAGAAAGGTAGAATCCGACTCTACAGCCCTTGCTCTGGAACTTGTTTCGTCGAGGTATCATTTCCGATAACGTAGTCTCTCAAAACCAAACATTGGGTATCCAGGATAAAGGTAATACAAAATCTTGAAATACACTGATAAACGTTGCTAAGAAAACCGCGAACATCGGGAGGTCATGAAACCTCGTTTGAGAACGGGGCCCGAAATGGGTCCTTAATAAGTTGACTCAATGTGAGAACTTGGATGGATTGCCAGATCTGTCTCCCGTAAGTGGTCGTGCCGTGTCGTTGTCGTTCATGATGGATGCCCAGCCTCCAGTGGAATCACGGAAAACTCATGCGCCGATCTCGACCTGAATCTGAGCGAGGAGTTCCACGTTGGCTTTCCGGTACGTGTCCTGGACGAGTCCGTAAGTCTCCTCAGCCACGTCGCTGAAGAGGAAAACAGGAGGCTGATCGCGATCTGTACCCCACTTAGGCCAGGTCACGTTACGCAGGAGTGAACCAGAAAACTCGTCCCGGAGCGGGGTGGGCTGGAAGTTGAAAAACGATACCATAGAGGGGTTCAATCAGCCTCATAAAATTACTGCCCCGGATTCTCAGACCCAAGCTCACAGACGCTATCCAATGCGACTTTGTCCGTAACATCCTGAGAAACCCCGTAGAATTCGGAAAGCTCTCCACCGTGCCAGGCAGATCCGAGATACTTGATGCCCTTCTTCCGCTTCCAAACTATAATGCCGGTTAGGCGAGGGCATATGACACAAACGGGTGACGCGTACGCCAAACAAAGGCACCCTGAACCTTAAAAACAGCCTCAAACATAGTCCTCCTTGCGGCACCAACGACGAAGTCACCTTGGAAGGCGGAGATACGCTTGTACTGGGGCTGACAAGGGAATAAGTATCTGCCGAGAAGAACGTGGTTGTATGAATATATACAAGCCTGGGTACTGGATTCCTGGAGTTTTGAAGGGTGAACCCTAAAAGAACACGTTGAGAAAAAGCGGAGTGGATGGATGAACGTATTGACTAACGAAGTCAGGATCCACAGGGTAGGCGGTCATGATGCGGTCGACAGTAGAGGAGTTGGCGCTTCCAACATAATACTTCTCAATGAAAGAGCGGAACTGCGCGTCGTCATCGACTCTCTGGACCACGGGACGGAGAAGATTCTGAAAAGAGAAAGGGTCCGATGAATCAATCTCTCGGGCTACATCGCTGGGATCTCGATACCCACGTTCCCTCATCATCAGTGCTTCCAACCATGAAAGGAACATCACTGAACTCTCCATCACGGAATACAGCCTTGAGAGTCTTGTTGAGCAGGTGATCATCGACAGAGATACCGAAAGTGAGGCTGAGGCCACGGTCCGAAAACAAGCTTGGGAGCTGGTTGACCGCGCTCATGTACTTGTCAAATGGCGTCTTTAGACAATCAAGGGTCGAACTCTGTCTGAAGCAACCGGTCTGTTTAATGATGTAATCGTAGTAGGCTTGGTGCTTGGGATGGTCCGTGGAGACAACGGGCGAGGAGAAGGTTGAGTGCTGTAGAGTGTCAGAATGACGAACCTCCACTCTTTGAACAAAATCCGCAACTAACCATAACGGCTCCACGGAAGGGAGTGTCGGCCCTGTTTGGATGAGTGGCCAGAGGAGTGGTGATGGACAAAGATCCGGCACTTTGACCCTAGAGGGTGACCTTCTTGGGATCTCCACCAAACTTTTCAATGAACTCCTGTATCCGTGCCAAGGCCATCCGTTCTGTGAATGGGGGGAACGAGATTGAGACATCAGTAAAGTACCTCCACTCACGATCGTGGATACCAAGGTTTGCAACGCCAGCTTCCTTTACTTCCTTGCCACCAAAGAAACCGAAAACGTTCACCCGGTAGTTGAAGGAAACATATATGACCGGGTTACTGAGTTGAACAGAGCGAGAAACAAGGGTGGTGACGTCGAATAACGAAGCATCTCCGGTCGAAAACCCACCTCCGTAATCCAGACAACGACAGGAAGCTTAGCATCAGCAGAAATTCCAGCAGGGCGGAACACGTTCAGATAAAGACCTGGAAAGATTTTTCTGGTATCCCACACGGAAAGACGTGCGATCGGACTTACATTGAATCCTCCGATGGCTTGACTTTAGTGACAAAGCCGCGAAGCGGGAGTAACCAATGACCAGCAGCATTGGAAGAGTGTAATTTTGTCGAGGGCAAGAATTGCTGAAGTTTAGAGTGGAGAATAATTGTCTCGATGAACCAGAGTGAGGAATCGGGAGAGGTCTGCGAAGACGGAGATCCGAGTCGCCAACCCTAAAATCAACCGCCAGCTTACTCCCTCTAGCGTTCTGAACAAACACTGGGGCTGGGGGTATGGAATGCTGAGGAAACGCTGGACGTTGCCCTCCAACGCTCCCTGGTAACCAGCGTAGGCGATTTCGACTACAGGAGATTCCAGATAAGAACGACGACGAGAGATGGTGAGGACCCGACCCCCAATAGCAACCAGTGAGAAGAGAAGAGTGCGAAGCAACATGATCATGATTCGTATTACGGTAAAATGAACAAAAAGCCTGGAAGAAGAAAACCCGAAGAGAGACGAATGCACACTGCGCGATGAGAAAAGGACGGGGGTTCGCGACCCCTCATCCTTAGATGTGAACCAAGGACCCAAACGTCAGAACAAGACGCCCAAGTTTCCAGAACCAAATGTTGTAATACCATCCATGTTGGTTGCAGGGTGGATCTGGATTCCCGTGCCGGTGCGAGGATCCATCTTGAAGCAACGAAATCTTCGAGCAACGGAAGCCCTCTCTTTCGACCGTGCACCGAGCACACAACGAGGCAATAAGCAGCCCGGAGGTTGTACGCCCGGCCAAGAGGGAAACCCCCCGTGGTACCAGAGCAAGCAGGCGATACGAAGACGCTGATCGGGGGGGGGTAATGTTTGAGGTTGTGGGTTGTCCTGTCGACTACTCACACCCCCGAGTGGGACCCTGTGTCCGATCAAACGCAAGGCGGGCGGCGGGCAGCGGGCGGGGGTCATCAGCGAAACCGCCCCCCTCGGTAGGCGGCGCTACCCGAGCTTAAATAACCCAGGCTTCTGACGTTGGTTAGAAACAGGCCTCAACTTTATGCTTCCTCGACAAAAAGCCGAATAGAATCTGCTAAGCGGTCGGTAAGTACAACCTACGGTAGGAGCCCCGCGGGTGGCGCCACCCGAGCTTTTTTCCAGAAAGAACGCGCTACCCGAGCTTAACCAAAGCCCCTAAGCAGGGAGGATCAACTTTATGCTTTTCCGGTAAAAAGTGAATAGAGCCCGCTTATAAGCGGGTCGGATGCCACCAGCGCTACATAGGAGGTGTGCCGTTCTGCTGATGAAATACCTAGCAAAAGTGGAGTCCGAGTGGAGTCACTAAGGTGCGATGCATTGCCGACTTTTGGCCGACCAGAACTTCAAGCAGCGGGTCCACGGACGGGAATATTCTCTGAAACTGGCACTTTCATTCAACCTGTACGCGACTGTGGCTGTCGATACCCCTCTGCACGCAGCCGAATAGAACTCGTGGTGGGTTTTGCATGGTACTATTATCCATGCCACCTGCGTCCCATTGAACGTTCTCGGGTTGATGAAGAAAGCTCTGGATCCGACTTTTTTTTCTATTGCAGGGTTACATGGATACGCCACTGTTGATGGCCCCACTTCAAGCGCTGCGACCTGTTGGTCCAAAGTGGGTGATTCGTGTCTAAAGGCATAGTTATGCCTGTGGCTACTCTTACATACAAAGGGCAGCCCACGTGAAAGTAATACATGGTGTTGTTACAAGGTTCATCAATGTCCCCCATGTACCCTGCGCCAAAAAATCCAGTTTTTGATATTACGGAGTGTAGGAGGAAAAAGGCTCGGTTTCTTTAAAAGGTTTGGTATCGCCCAAGAGTCGTGCTGATAATTGTTTTGAGAGAGGTCAACGCGGATGACCTGTGGGGTATGTGGGCGGTTGTAGTAAAATCTCGGTGTTTCGGGATAGGTATATGCTTCAGGAAGGTCGAAGGATGGGGGGAGGTGGGTGATTTGAGGAGACCATTCGAGTGGGTCATCAACTTCTTCATCAAGCTGCAAAAGACCGGTGGAATTGTTAATGCCAAGCCCATGATGCAAAGGACACATGACGGAGCCCCGACGCGAAGCTCTCGGTCGTGGGCGTTCAAGTACGGAGGAAGAAACTCACATTAAGGAACGAAATTCCCATTTGGGGGGTATTATCGCGGTCATTGTTTTCGAATGCGGTTCCACCGCTCGGGTTCCCAAACGCAGCATCCAAAAGATCCTTGTACAGGTCTTCAGATGGCGTATCAAGGTTCTCAACTTCATTGAGCCAGCCCAGGTTCGCACTGGAGAGGCAGTGGACCAAGCCATACCGCTCCACGAAGCGTCGAACGACCTCTTCCGCTCTGAACGAATCGACCGAACTGACGGAAGACGCTAGGACACTCGACCACAGATCATCAAGATCGGAGTGGATTGGTGAGTCCGGCTCGGATGATTCCAATCCGGCAGCCGCGTCACAGACGTTTAATAACCCGGCGGCCAAGCAGTCCTGGAGATAGATAGCGCCCCGCCTTCCGTCGACGGTGCCGTGTCCGGAATGAGTGGAAGGGGGAAGGAGGGACATAGCGTGCGTAGCGTCGCCGATATTGTCTAAACTCTTGGGCACTTGCGTCGGTTTATATGTTCTCTTCTAGTGGGCCATGATAGTCCGCTGCACAAAGGTTGCCCGTTAACGACCGTGGTATCATCAAGAAGAGTGGCCGGATCTTTTGACGGGGCCGCTTCGGAGGGGGGGGGGGCATGGCACACGACGCCTCGCGCAGATGCAAACGATGGGCCATGGAACCGACGCTTTGATATTCGGAGAGGCGGGGCGTCGACGGCGATCCTCACTCACCCCACACTCGGCCTATCCGGCACCAAAACATGGTGCTCTCCGATCATTAGGCGAGGGTGGCAACAAATTCAAACCGTGCAGGAGTGAAATTAGAAGCCACGAGCAGGTGTTGTCGCGGTCCTTGCAATTGGCCCTGGTGTTGGTGGTCAAGAGGAGATGCGATTACATAAGGATTGAACTTCCTTATTGGGAAAACCTGGTGGCGTGCTGCCAAAACACCTTCGTCCCCTTGAACGCCGTTCACCGCAAAAAAATGGCCAAAACCGTGGACCTCACCCATACCCTCGAGTCAAACATCCACACGTACCCAGAGGACCCAACGTTCTCCGCCAAACCCGCAATCAAATT
>Ga0307515_10011211_pt1 | contig 17028 bp, 21 predicted proteins | sample 17_EM_MG_FD_194513 | JGI IMG/M metagenome (GOLD analysis project Ga0307515, IMG submission 194513) | Populus trichocarpa ectomycorrhiza microbial communities from riparian zone in the Pacific Northwest, United States - 17_EM | ecosystem: Host-associated > Plants > Roots > Unclassified | place... | reverse complement strand
GTTTGCCCCGCACTGAATAACTCCGCAGGGTCAAAAGTTGAATCGACGTCCGCCCCAGAGTTGAAGTGCGAATAGTCTGAACCTCCGGTCCACTGCTGGGAGTGTGGGTGACTAGGGACACGGCTCTTTAACTGATCCAGGAGAAGGTGGTACTTGCATATCCTTTGAACGGGCTTGATCATCTGGTCCAGGAATCCCAATCTAGGAGTTTGACTGTGGCCGTGACGCTTGTGACGGGAGGCGAGATGTGGCGGGGCAGTGTTCGCTCTCGAAGGCTTCGACGACATGAAGGACCGGTTGTTCTTTGCCGTCAGGCTCGTTCCTGATGCTTCTCCGGAATTGGGACTCGAATCGCCATCCAATTCAAACTGGACGGCGGTGCCGGTGCTGGAGACTGGCATGGAATCACAACGGTGGTTGTCAAGCACACATCTCCTGCACCGTTTCTCCCAAGCTTCCCAATCGGCCGAGGATACTCTTTTTGCACGCTGTACCAGCTCAACGGCCTCAGAATGTGTCGAGCAGAAGTATTTGTAGAGCTTGAAAGACTGAGCCTAATATCAGGTTAGCCGAGGGAATGACAACAATGATGGGATAGTGGGAACAACTGGGAATCAGCAACTCACTCGGTCGACGAACATCGAAACAATGATCTGGATTGCAAGTTCGAGGGTATCGTGTCTCGGCATATCCACATACGCATACTCGTCTTCAGTATCGAATTGAAATTTGGATCCCAATGGGGCCAATGCCTCCTTCAGATCATTGACGAAACGCTCGTGGAAATTGAGGATCTCGCTGGAATTTCGCCGAAGTAGTTGTATGTCATCCTCCGTGAATATGGGACGGGAGAACGTTAAGTCTTTCTCGATCTCAGCACGGTCGCTGATTCCAACGCTTCTTCGGTGTGCGGTGGAGGGCGAGTGGACAGGCGAGGGAGGGGTAGTCATAGATTGTCCTTGCATCTGAGTGGAGGGAGAGGGGGATGGTATCTGTTTGGAAGCTGAAGTAGAGGTTCCAAAGTACGAGGCAACAGAGCGAGAGGTGACTGCATGGTGCAGCTGTTGTAAATATACCTGCGCGGAGGAGTTAGTATAGAGCCCCAGCTATCAAAAAGTAGCGCGTACATCAACTAGGATTCGTAAATCCTCCAGATACTTCGCCTCCGTTTTCAGCAATTCCATGAGGGCGTGGTACCTCCTCAAATCGTCGTACTTCTCCAACTTTTTCGCCTCGGCGACTGCTTCACGTTTTTGCTGCTGCTCAAAAATGTCATCTTCGTCATCAGATCCTAACATGAATGATTTCCGAGCCGATTCCATCCGGAGTCTGGGCAATCTCGGAGCGACCGAGACTTGGGGGGAAAGGGTCGGAAAGTCTACCCCTGCAGATGTGGTATCCTCTGCAAGCGGAGGGGTGTTGACAATCGGGATGCCATTCAAGATAACGTCTTTTGGGAAAGACGAAGGCGGGGAAGTTGCAAGCCTCCCAGGACCGAGGGTGGATACTGGGGTGGTAGGAACCGTGGCAGGCCTAGCGCGCTCTTGTGCGTCAAAGTAATCCTCCGGCAGTGTTACATGGAGCCGGCTCAGGGTAGACCGTGATCGTTTGTGTTGAATTCCTCCACTGGTGTTCTGAATCAGATCAGATTGGAGGGAAGCTGAATTTAGGTTCGTAGAGGTTGAGGCTGCTGCGGTGTTGACGTTGATCGCCGGAGTAAGGGCGGGGGAGGCAAGAATCGGAGTTAACGGGGTGAAGGTCAATGTAGAGAAGCTCCCACGGGCATTCCGAGTGACCCCATCATTATTCTGCGTGTGTGCGTCGATGATGGGAGGAGCAGGGTGGTCGGAGAGTAATTGCAATCGTGAACCCGAGCGTCTTTCGAGGAGCGTGGGCGGCGTTGGGATTGAGTGAACTTCAGTTGCCATACCACGGACCCAATAGCTACAAACCGAAGAGAGGTTAGTATTAAGCTCGCTGGGGCGTGGCGCCCGGAGGTCAGGTGGGGTACGGACTTTGTGAAACCGAGCACGGTCCTCAATACAGGAGATGCGTTAAGCCGAAACTGGTAACCTTGAGGCAATCAAGGTGCGGCGCCAAAGATAGCGACGCTATGAGGGCAGGAGGAGAGATTCCGTGAGGCCGAGATGAGGCTGAGAGAGCAGATATCCAAGAGAGGATTCTAGGAGAATATACACGGGCGTTCAATCCAACAAGATTGAACTCTTGTTGAATATATCGGGCCAGCGGAACAGGAGACGGAGTGAGGAGAGTCTCCAGCCTCGGAGATCGCAGCAAAAAAGCCTGGGATGCGACCAGGGCGTGTCGTGGTGGAAAAGGAGGGGAGAAATGAGCGTGCGAGCGTCGAGCTCGTTGGCGAAGCGAGCCAGAGGGGAGTGAACGTTTGACACTATTGCCTTCAACCGGTCCGGCACGTGCCTTGACAGGGAACCCCGGGTCCCCAACGCCACTGCCTGTGTGCAATCCAACGGCGAAAAGGCGATCAAAAAATTCCTCACTCTACACATTACACTGACAAGAATAGTAACATGCATATATCTACGAGCGTAACTTAACAACGGAGACGCAAAGGAAAGGAAATGAAGAGAGAAAATGCACCCCCGAAATCCGCCTTGAGGAAACCCACACCCCACGCGCGCACTCCCAGCGTCAAGATAAACGGCCGCCCTCTGCGGACTGATAGTTGAATAAAGAAATCAATCACACAGGTGTCAGCAGCTCAGCTGCAGTCCGACATCCAGACAACCCCCTGACCTCCAGACCCATCAGTATAGATCCTTTGCATCGTCTGCGCGTGGCACGAAGACGATATTTCTGGCCTCGGCTTCCCGTTCCCGCTCTATTTCTTTGTCCAGGAATGCGCCAAGCAAACCAATTCTCTCGTTGGTGAAAACCCTAAACAGTTCCTGGTTGCCGGATGGACTGTTCTATGCCGGGCTCGGGCGTCAGTCGTTTTGCGATATCACCCGAGAGTGGAGTAAATCCCGCCGCTCACCTGTGGTGCCCGCTCGGAGAATCGTTCTACCCCCGGTCGTGCTAGTGCGTGAATACCTGTCGCAGAAAGGTGTACGAGCTCCGGAAGTTTTCTGATGGCGTGGTGTATTGAATCCAACGAGAGGCCGTCGCAGTGCGAAAGGTGTAGCCGCTCCAACGTCGGCGTGTGTTCGGCAAGGAAGAAGACTGCATTGTCCGTCAACTTGGAAAGTTGGACGAGACTGAGCCTCCGCAGTGATGGCAGTGTCGCCAATTCTAACACAGCCAAATCACCGAGATTGCTACAGACTGTTGTGTAGAGTCCGTTGTGAGCGTGTGCGCTAATCTCCAGAACGGGATAGAAGACTCACAATTCACATCGACGGACCGGAGCCGCGTACATGCACGTACAAGTCGTACCACCCCAGTGTCGGTTATTTTTGATACGTGGGCCATGGCAAGTACCTCCAAGTTCTCCCTCAACGTACAGATGGAATCTATCGTTTTGTCCGTCAGATGCGCACACCCGGAGATGGTGAGTGTCTGGATTTTGGTCGCGTTGGAGATGATGCCAGCCATCGCGTCGTCCGTGATTTTGGTGCAGTAACCTAAATCCAGAACGCGAAGGTTGTCCGGTGAATAGGCAGGAGGTAGAATCAATGGGGGGAACAGCGTCGTGGACCCTGCAAGAGAATCCTTTTCATCCCCGGGGGTAGATTGCCAATAGGGTACCGAAGTGTTTTCGTCCACGAGGGCAGGGAAAGCGTGCGCCGTGAGTTGTTTGCATCTCGTCAACTTCAGCCTCCGAAGTCTCCTTGTAAAAGTCCAAATATCCCTGATCGACATAGCGGTTAGAGCTTGGCATGAATCCAGTTCGAGCTCGGACAGCCTAGGACACGACTTGACGAGTGCAGAAATCGCGGAATCCGTGACGCCGGGGACACCGCTCAGTCTGATCCACTCCAACGTCGTGCATTTGGCCGCGAGCTCCAACACGCCTTCGTCCGTAATGCGACTACAGCCTCCGAGGTCGAGACCGCGTAGTCTCGTAGCGGTTGCAGCGAGGATTGCGATCGTCCGATCCGAGGTGTCCCCTATTCCAGAAAGCTGCACGACTTCGAGGTTGACGCAGCTCGGGATGACGGAAGCGATTTCTTCGTCGGTGATGTCGGTGTAGTCGCTAGCTGGGAAAAGGATGTGTCGAACCCTCTCGAGTTCGTCGGGACCGGGGACTCTGGATACGACCTTCATTTCCTCGGGGATGGGGTTCTTTGCATGGTGCGGACGTAATAGTTTCATGCCTCGGCGGAGGCTGAGACGCTTAGCGAGCGGGAGGGGAGAAATTGCGGAGAATTTCATCGTGGTAGCTGGACCGATGTACAGGTGGGGGCTGGTGTAGTCAAGATTGGTAAAGTGAAGGAAGGGCACCGAATGCACGCCGGAAGACATGCGAGGATTGGAATAAGATTATCGCCTGCATCGTGTGTGGTGGGAGGCCCCTTGGTCCGTAGGAGCCGTCCGCCCCGACTTCTGATCCCAAATAGCGACTAGGCCGACAACCGCCATCATGCCCTCCCGTTCCAACGTATCCCTCTCCTCCACGAAGACGGTCACTCCGTCCACCTTCGGGGCAGACAGACAAAGTCAGCCATCACCCGGCCCGTCGTCCAGCAGGATCCCGGTAACTCCCGCCGTCCTCCGAGGTATCTTCGCGTCGTCGAGAACCGTCTTCGAGGAACGGTCCATCTCGCGAGCGGCCTTCTTCAGGCAAGTCTCTACACCTTCTCTAGTGAAAACCATCCCGTCAGGTCTACTCAGCGACTGTCGTTGCTACGTGTTTCTTGTTCTTGAATAGATTTTCGGCTTTCCTCGTCAGCTGTCTTGCCATAAGCCTATTCGCCGCCAGAGGGAGAGTGTTGAAGAACAGCGCAGCCCTTCTCGGTGCAGCCAACAAACAGTGAAACCGCCCATTTCCCAGTCCCTCCCACTTTATTTATTATCTACCCAATTCGTCATCCGAACATCGCTATTATTCAATCTAATCACATCGAGCACACCTATACAAACCCCTGCTCATGCGAAAGCACGGTCACTATCTTCGGGGGAAGCTCAAGTGTGCTCCCACCGTTGAACGCTACGAGGTCGTCCAAGCCACTATCGGCGACGTCGCCCAGGCCAGGGGCTGACCGGTGCATACGCCTGTTCACGGCCAATCTCCCCATCTGATTCCAACGTGTTCGTGTTCCTCACTTGCGGGGGGTATAGCCCTCTTCCAAGCCCAGCTGTCACGTCATGCCATAGAGGGTTCGTCACATCAGTTTCCTTCGGAGTTGTGGTCCACCGGTCCTCTTCAGTAATTATAGTCGGAAACGGGCCAGAAGGGAAGTTCATCGTGAACTCACTCTGCATCTGCCCCGCACGAATGGAAGCGGACGTGGGAGCTTCAAGACACTGGTTTCATGCCCGCCTATGAAATTGACTCGGGTATATGAGAGCTCCATTCCTCCGCGGATGAATGTAAAACTGCCAAATCCTCTCACAATGAAATGAGCTTCTACACTACCAATGGAACTCATTCCCCACTTCCACTTCCAGTTGGACAGGAGTTGCCATTATATCCACATTTATCGCTCCGACGATGAATGGAATCCCCCCCCCCCCTCCCCCCGAGCGAGATCCTCGCGTAAGTTGGGGTGCGAGGTCTCTCAAATGAATCATACCTTTGGGGCCTTCACAAACTACCTGCTCCTCTGCGAGATGTTTTTAAAAGCACAGTAATCCGAGTGCTGATACTGGCTGGTAGGATTTTAGCTCCACCACTGCGTGAAGCACGGTGATCTTTACGATCCAATAGTGGCTGCACCAAGCCTCAACGTCGCCGAGAGACCACCGATAGATTGCACCGGAAACTTTTGGGGTTAGAATACCCCTGATCCCAAAGATCAATCCACCCAACGCCTGACGAGATTGAGATCGTTCCCTGCAGTCCAAGTGAATCGAAGCTGGGACCACCGTATGCATATCTTCGATAGCGGCCCAAGGATCAGGCCAAACACCGCAAAACCTGGGGAATCAATCTGCCGTGGAGATTGATTCCCGTACCGTGTTCCTTGAACAGGCAAAGAGATCCTTCGCTGTCACGACGGTGACTCAAATCTACGATAAACACTGAATGCACGGGCTCGGTGAGGGTCCTGATGTTGTGATCGTGAAAGATGCCCATATCGTATGTACGAGGCGAAAAGCGGCCCTAGTACAGAGTTCCTTGCAGGCCAGTCCGGGGTAGTGACCCCCCTCATATCAACCTTCGCACAGAATCTAGCGACCAGGGTCTTCTCCACATGCCCGTCTAGAATTGCACTCTTCACACGGGTGATCAGGTTATATGAATTTTACAGCCTGCCTCATGTGACGCCAGCGTGGTGTCCCGGGCTCGGGCTTCGAACTGCCGTAGGAGTGACGTAGCTCCAGAGCTATTGATCAAGGAGGGATTACACACCCTGGTACTTCGGGTTTTAGTAATGAATGCCTTGCTTCCTGGGGGAATTTAAGCACTGCCACGACGGTGAACCTTCATACAACTTCGCCGGTATTATTGTGACCGCCTGGGAGGATCCAGGCCATCGTGAAACTTCCAGCAAGGACGAAGCCGAAGGATCCATGGTGATATTGAAACCGTGCCGTGGATGCTTCTCAAATTGGCGACGGCAGGAGTGTACCCTATGGTCAGGTCGATAGCACCTGCAAAACGTGTCGTGGATAATCCAAGACACAACGAAAGGAAAGGACACGGACCCCAGGAGACAGGTGCCGCCTTATGAGCGTTCATCAGATAAGATTAAGTGATGTCGCAAGTAATGTACCCGACAGCCCCAATGAGACCATTGCCGAGTGGGATGCCCCCTGATACTATGACCGTGCCGTTTTCCTTACCCGTCCGCATGGCCGCGTTTCGTATTGACGTAGGCATGGTGCCAGGCTGGGGTCTTCCCCAAATAAAAATCAGCAGGGGGTCCTGCTGGTATTTTCGAAGCTGCGCATGCCTGAAGGGCTTCTTGATGTGCCAGAAGTGACTTCGTGATCAGATAGAAAATTCTCCAGGTGGACCACAGTGGCCTGCTCAGGCCTAGTGATGCAGGCGAGCAACGCATTGAAGAGAGCCACTCCTGCTCTTCCTAAGTATAGCGGTTGGGCGGGAACAGAGGCGGCGCGATCGACTGCGATTCTTGGCCACAACCACTTCCGACCGACTATCCGAGACCAGCCCTAAACTGTCTTCCGAATCCGTCGATGGCCACTCCCTCCTCCTTTACCTCCGACATTCAACACCCAATACAACAAGCCGTTAATAATGCACACGTCGCCCTGAACAATCCAGGCGGAGCCGTTAAGGCCAAGCAGAAGAAACGCAAACGGAGTGGCGGGGACTCCCTGGACCAACCCACGCCTGCGGACGGCGAAGTGGCGGGACGAAAAAAATCCAGACGAAAGAAACCCTCTCCCCAGGGTGGCTCTGGTTCCCAGGGAACGCCGAATGGAGAGTCTTCCGCCACGTCCGAGCCGCCACAACCTGCAGATAAAACAGCGAAGAAGAAAAAGAAGGGCAAGGGACGCGATACAGAAATTCCTATAGATCCGGCCTTGACTGCGAACAGCGAAGCACCTGCTGATCTTCAAACAGTCGCTTTCCTTCACGCTTTTGTCGCTAATGCTGACTCCAATTCCCAGCTGACGTCCACGCCAGTTTCAGTGGATCAGCAGCTCATCCATCCTCCGTTCGATCCCAACACTCAGATGATGTTCCCAGGGCATTTCATGCCAATGGCACCTGGTTTCCCATATCCTATGCAGCCCGGCTTTGTTGATCCCGTAGGTCTGATCAGCGGTGCATCGGGTCGGCTTTCGCTCCCGGAATTGGCCTCTCACGCGAATGAAGAGATCATGCGGACGCTGCAGGGTGTGGACCTAGCGAAGCTACAAGGAGTTCTACAAGTACTGGGGGATGCTGCTGCTGCCGCTGAGCAACCCTCGGAAATGCTCCACGTCCCCCCTGGATTTCAGGGGATGCCGCCACCTCCAACCCTCCCCCCAACGAAACAGAACCCTGTGCAATCCCACACAATCCTCGGCCAACCGTCCAAGGACAGCAAACCACCGCCACCTCCTGACTGGCAACAGTTCGCGAATCCTGTGCACGCGGAACTTCTTGCTACGAAGTGGATGAATACCACTAAACTAAAAGAGATGGCTCAGACTGAAGGTCAGCGTCCGTTTTGGATCTGTATATGCACCTGTGCTGATGGGTTTCCAAGGGCTCGTCTACCGGCAGGGGAAGTTTTCTGAGATAGAAGAGTCCCAGCTCCGCAGCGCTATCGAGGATTATAGAATAGTAAGCGATCTTATCTCCGGCATCCTAGTTGCTGAGGCCGGCCACTAGAGAAATGGATTGACGCCAGAACAACTAAACGAGGTCATCTTCGCCAAAGAAAGAACGAAGGATAAGGAGTTCTGGCAAGAAATCAGTGCGTCGTCCCAAGCTCGCAGGTTTCTTTCTCTTATATGGAGGTACAGCTATTGCGGTACCCCTCCGACCGATTATCGCCGTCTATCATCACGTCAAGCGGGTGTACCACCCTCTTCGCGGACAAGGGAAATGGTCTAGCGAACAGGATACCCTGCTAGAACGGTAAACCCTCATCCTCAGCCCTTCGTTGCTCATTGACGATAACCTCCTTCACATCAGGTCCGTTAACGAGCTAGGGCAACAGTGGGAAAAAGTTAGCGTCCATGTCGGACGAACGGCTGCTGATTGCCGTGACCGATATCGCAACCACATTCAAGGCAGAGAGCAGCGCAACACAGGTATAATTACTGCTTCAGATCCTCAAAATCTCCTCAGTGCTCACAATCATTAGGTGCATGGTCAAAAGAGGAAGAGGCTCAATTAACGGCAATCGTCAAGGGAATGACGGCGGAACAAGGTAAAGACGTGGACAGCGACATTTTCTGGGGAGTCGTTAGCCAGAAGATGGGTGGGAAACGTGGAAGGCAGCAATGCCGAAATAAATGGTTGTCCTGTTTGCCTCCCTCCTCGACTATGTCGAGACTGACACGGTGCCTAGGACGGACTCTTTGAGTAACACTCTCAAGAACGAAGGCGAGAAGCCAAGGTGGACTGCTCAAGACGCATACATCCTGATCCACAAGTCCGTGTCCCCCCGAACTGGCAGTTTTCGCTCACGCTCATGTGTCGTTTCGTAGGGTTGATTCCTTAGACGTTCGTCACGACTCAGAAATCGACTGGAAAACCTTCCCGGATCCAGACTGGAACCTCTGGAGTCCTCACCTCCTCCAACGTCGTTGGATGACTATGAAAAGGAGCATCAAGGGCCATGAGAACATGACCCATGCCGGTGCGTTCTTTCTACTTTCGTTCGAATTTTGTGAACTAACTTGGGTATGGACAACTGCTAGACATTCTGGATGTTTTGAGGGAGAAGAAGGCGAGCCAGCTCCCTGCGTATTCGCTCCATTCTCCCAAGAAAAAGTACAAGAGCGATGATATCATCGAAGATGAGGAAGAAGATGAACTAACTCAAGCAGGCCCCAGCTCGTCCAAGAAAAAATAGACCGACGCTTCGTGCAGACAGGGACCCGGACGGTACGGAGGCAGGTTTAAAATCCGCCATCGGACGACCCGGAAGTGCACTGCGCATTTTAGTTTGATGACTTTGTAATGAGTATATTACAGTGCTTAGGCAGCTAACTTAGAGCATACGGTTATCCTCCCTGTGGCCCAGGAGTGCGGAAATGTATTAAAACAGATCAACCAGCCCTCTCTGCGGTGAAACGACGGCGGCAACCTTGCTCGAGAGATCGAACAGGCTTCCACCCTCAAATGCAACGAGGTCTGAATCTTCACTGTCATGCTTAATGCCAAGAAGTTCGTCGATGTTGGTAGACGCGAGAGCGTAGGCCTGACGTTTGTTCATACGACCACTCGACTCCAAACCGGCCTACACACACAGCCGTGAGTTATCGATGAGTCGCAGTGTAAGGAGCGGACGCACCCAAGTGAGGTCGAAGCGAGCATTTTTGGCGAAATCAGGGGTAGTAACACCGATTCCAACGAGTACGCCGGAGCCTTGCAACTTCGTGATGGTAGTCTCGGACGAGATTGGAGGTCCAGGCAAGCTGTTGACGTCAGTGGCGGAAAATGCATGAAAGGGGAAGGACACAAACATTCTGCGGCTGTCCCAGGTACCGGGATATGGCCTGGGAGAGGTAAGGATAACCCCGACGTTCGCCTTGGCTAGAGTGGCCCATCAGTCATAGCAAGAACACACTCTGGAGATGTATTACCGATATCCTCAGCAAGGATGTGAGCCTCGGACGCTCCACTGAATACTAGTTTGATCGTGGAGTTCTTGGCGTTTTCGGCCTCCGTTTTGAGTTTCAAGAGGGTTGCCATGATATCCGCGCTATCCACTCTCACAACAAGAGGTATCTCGCCCTAGAGAGAGAGGGGGAACCGTCCGTTACCACCGATTACCCAGGTACTTCAGAAGTTGAACTCACGCTGGTGACCTTCCCGAACCAGTACCCGGTGGGACTACTCCTGGTCACTCCTTTGTGCGAGCCAAGCAACAGGTTTCGCAAAACATTAATCTGGGTGCTTGTGCTGACGTATCCAGATCCCCATGGGTCGCGTTCGAGAGTAACATGCAACGCTGTGACATCCTGAACGATAGCACCCTTTTCCAGAGCATGATGGGCTCCAGTGCGAATCGTAGCCGACAGACCACCAATCAAGCCAGAATACGAGGCCAGAGAAGCAACGGCATAGGTGACTCCGGCTTCATACGCGGACCTGATCGCAAAAGGTTCAGATACGATGAACACGTCCCATATCTTCACACTTACAAAGCTCCCCTAGTCTGGAACAACAGAGCGTCCGAAGCCCTCTCCACTCCACCGATATCCCCAACAATCCTGGGCACATCCTTGATCAATGCATCGTATGGTTTACCAGGTCCAGTCGACGCCTCCTGTTCAATTTCCTGTAACCCCAGGGCAGAACCAAACGAGGTGAGACCGGGCGAGATAACGCCTCCACGCAGGTTCGTGTGCTTGAAATCCGAGCTCATGAACCCGGAACAAGAGTCTGAAGGTCCCACACAAGTAACTTTACCCGAATCTACAACGACGACCTGGTCCTTCGGGTCGAACTCCTTGAATCCTGCGTCGAGCTGCTGAACGATTCCATGCTCCGGATGCCTGACCCAAAATTCCGACACGTTCGTGAACACGACCGACTCGTGGACCTGGGTACCTCCGAGCGGAGGAAGTCCATCCCACTCGATAGCCCTCCGACGTTCCTCGTCCCAGTCCGGGACTTCAGGTACCTCTTGCCAACCAGAATCTTCCTTCCCTTTTCCAACCGGGACCTTGTGCTCGGAACCACCCTTTTCGACCGCAATAGGGACTTCAAGAACGCCATCGATCCAAACGTTGACGGGAGTAGCACCCAACTGTAGCGGGTGAGTATCCCAAAGAACGACATCCGCATCACTACCCGTTCGGAGATAGCCAATACGATGAGAGAGACCAGCTGCGATCGCAGGAGTCGTAGTGACGGAAGCAAGGGCCAAGTTCGCAGGGAGTCCGTAGTAATGAGCTTGTTGAGCCTCGAACAGCAAGTAACGGGAGTTGGTAACAGGGTGGTCGGACTAGGAGATGGACATCAGACACAAGCTAATGGTCAAGTTCCACAAAAAAATCATCACCTTCATGACCACAGGGATACCATTGTCCGCCAACACCCTTGCAGCAAATGGCGAACCGCGATATGACTCCCGTTTATATCTACCCTGATATAAGAAACCTTCAGAACTGGCAGAGATTTACCGTGACGAACCCTCCATGTACGGCAAAGATAGCGACTGTTGGGGTTCCACCATACCTACACATATCAAGAGTTCCTTAGCGACGAACATTATACCACCTAGACTGTACACCAACGTTTTCTTCAATACCTCGGGGACGAGATAAGCCTCGTGAGCATGGTGGAAAGATGCAATGTTGAACTTGAACTCATTGGTGATCTTCATAAAAGCGTCAGCACACCCGCTGTGGTCATCGCCAAATCGCCCACTTACACGAACGAGGTCGTCGAGATCGACTGGCGACATTCGAGCGGATCAATATCACTGCGTCATGCACGTCGAGAAACACCTTACCAGCCTCGTAACAGTGATTTGAGATCTGGTCGAGGTCAGGGGCGCTCAATTGCCATCAGGATGCTCGACGAACCTTGACGCGCCCGCGCAATACATCCACCAGAACCTCCCACTGGAAGTTCTCTGGGTAGTCCTGTCCTCTCAAAGAATCCCATTCGCCGGCCTCAGCCTTTCGACAATAACCATCTTGTGCGTTCTTGATCTTTCTTGCCTCGTCATACGCCGAACGGAACGACCAAATGGAGTCCATCCTGTTCCCGTACCTCTGCAAGTTCTCACCACAAGCCTGCCTAGGGTGCAAGTTCTCAATACGGCATTGGATGTAGATACAAGCCACTCACTTCATATGTCTCCACCTTGGAGGGAGAGAAGGATCAAGCGCAGATCCGTTCAAACTGTGGGGAGGTTCGACGACCATAGACGAAGGTGATCGTTCCGGGGTCTTCCTGAGTTTGACGACGAATGCTTGGCCGCCTTGAGCATTCGCGCTTCCAGGAAGCACTTGAGCGGAAGTGACACCTCCGGAGATCGTGAGTTCGAAGGAATCGTCGTGGGTGTTGAATCCGTCAATGCTTCTCAACCATGGGATAATTGGGCCATTGCGGCTGTTGGTACTTTGAGCACCTGCGTGAGGACCGTGAGCCGAGAAAAAACAGCTCCCACAAGACCCACGAACCGACAAGTACCGGGGCACTCATGACCCCAAGATGCGAGTGCAAGTCAACTTGTCACAAGGGAGAATGTCAGCGCCTCTCCAACACACGTAAGAGTAGATAGATAACTCACCCAAACCAGGCGTGACCCACTTCCCACCAGCATCCACAAACCTGACCAACGAGTTGTGTTTCTTCCCGCTCCTCAGCTCCTTCAAAACACCTTCCTGTTCCTCAAACCCTCCAACAGCGACAACAATCCCCTTCCTCAACCAAACAAACCCGTCGACAACTTCCGTACCGTTCTCCCCTCCGGTCCAAATCCTCGCGTTGTAAATGATGGTCGAAGGGGTACCAGGCGTGAACCTATCCGAAGCCGTCCTCGAACCGAAGTCTTTCGGAGGTCCAGCGGGTACTTTCAAAGCGGCGCATTTATCCAAGATTTCCTTCGCGCCGAATGGGACGCGACTGAACCCCGCACTTCGTGATGAACCGAGAAGAGAACCCGTTCCGAATATTCCAAAGTTGACAGATAATGAGATGGTGGTGAATACGGCGAGAGCGACGACGGAAGCCAGCAACCCAGTCGATCCCCGATTACGTCGAGGACGGTCAGCTTGGGTGGAAGGTCCAGGGAGGGCACCCCATCCGGCCTCCTTGGTCATAGTTTGAGAGTAGTAATGTTGAGCCCAATCGACTCCCGAGTTCTCTTCCAATGGCCGAGTAGTCGCTCAAGTGACGATATGAGCGCTTAACGCGATCGCGTCCATCCCCGGAGCTTCAAGCTTCATGGTCCCCGCGCCTTGCTTCAGATCTGGGAATTCCGGACGGGAGGACGAAGAGACAGCAATCCACAGTCATCCTTTGAGTCGAAAATAAAGTACATGATAACGTGTACACACGTTGGAGAGAGAGAGATAGATAAGGACACGTGAAGTAGAAGCAGAAGTGATGTGAGGATTACAACCGGGTCTTGAAGGTGTTGGCCTCCTCCAGGATCTTCCGCCGGGCCTCTTTGGCCCTGTCCCTCAACAACCTCCTCAACAATTTTCCACTCGGATTCTTCGGAATAACGTCGATGAATGCAATCCCACCGACCAGGTGCTTATACGACGCCTTCGCATCTGCAACGTGCTAAAGATAAAAATTTTCATCAGAACAACTTCTCGCCTGGAACTGCGCAGGTCCGCACCTTAGTGATCTGGGCCTTCACGAGCTTTTCCTCCCCCCGCTTGATCCTTTCGCTCGCCTCGGCACTCGGGACGACAAACGCAAACGGAACCTCTCCGTTGTACTCATCCGGTGTTCCGACGACGCAAACATCAGATACGAACGAATTGTTAAGGAGATGTCCCTCGAGCTCTGCTGGAGCGACCTGGAAACCGCGGACTTTCATGATCTCCTTGAGGCGGTCGACGATGAAAACGTCGTTATTGGAGTCGATGATGGCCTCGTCGCCTGTGCGGACCCATCTAGGAACGCGTGCTCTCAGTCAATCTCCAAAGAAGTACGGCGTAACGACATACCCATCTATGAAAGTCTCCCTCGTACTGGAAAATTTGCCTTTGAACGATGTGGGGAAGCCGAGAACAAATTACTCACGCTTGCTCGTTGTTGGTATACTTTATCGCGTTCGATGGGCTATAAACCACCAACTCTCCCTGTTCCCCTGGCCCGCCATACGTCCCATCGGACTTGAGTAACTTCGCCCGAACACCAGGTAGGAGCTGTCCAGCAGACCCCAAAGTTCCAACCTTGCTGAGCAAAGGGCCCATGCACACGGTCGTGGCAGTCTCGGTGAGGCCATATCCTTGGAAGACTAACCACTCGACAAGTCAGGAATGGACAGAATGGGGATATCCGTATGGAACACCCCGTACAATTGATGTTTGGCAACAAAGCCATTAGCTGTCCTGTCAATTCCGCTGACGTAGGAGCTGCGCCAACCATGATTGCCCTCACGCTGGAGAGATCATAATTCCTTGTAGCAGGGTGCTGAGGAAAAGGTTGACCATGAACAATTAGTTCAATACGAAACCAGGGCTGCATACCTTGCACAACAGGACGATCATAGGAGGGACCACGCTGCCCAAGTGAATTAGCCCATTTCAAACTCCCACAATGATGGAATACCACTCACAACAGCGATGAGGCGCGGTATTTCTGGATACTACCCAGAAACGAAGTGAAGTTGAACTTGGGTATCACGAGCACCGAACACTATAGCAACAGTAATTCATGTGAGGTTAGGCTGGCACCCTCGTGAGATGCGGGGAATTCACGGACACCGCAGAAAATTTGGAAAAATACCTGAAACAGGGAGACGATCAGTGAATTGGACCCATGCAATCAGCGAAATGCCACACGCACGACAACAATGCAGCCATAAATATCTTTCCAGAGGGTCAGTGAACCAAAAACGGAGGTAGAAAAGCATTCCCATACGAAATTGTGGTAGAACTATTGCGCGATTGGTCAGTGCATCAGGAGATCAGACTGAAGAATTCATCCTACCATTGACCGAAACGCTCCCCGGGGTGAATCTCCTCCTCTCCGGCGGCACGGTAGAGTCGTACACCCTATTCATAGCCGCCTTTTGTAGAATATTCGCGATCACCGAATAGTGAGTAATCGCAACAGACTATGAATCCATAAGCTCTGACGAAAATTAAGTCGTGCATGCCGGGATACCTTGGGTTTCCCCGTCGTCCCAGACGATGAGTTGTAGAACTACCGACCACTTATCAATCATCTTAACAGAAGGATGCACAAGCAAAAGGCGTGGCACTCACAGCAATCTTCGTCTTGCCCTCTCCGGGCTTGAGCTGTCTTTCCACGAACCGCTCGGGATATTGTAGGCCCTCCTGAATCACCTCATCCAGAGTCATGAAAGGCTGTTTCGCATTTGACGCCGGCTCGATCAACACGACCCTGTCGTTTGACAGACCAACCGCATTGGCAGCAGCCAAACCCGTCTGCAAAGCACTGGGGTGGACAAAAAGAAGCCTGGGTTTCGTAGTTTCTAGCTGGTATCGCAGCTCTTCTACAGAAAATGCGGGATTCGCAGCACTGGAACACAGCGCGCCGAAGTAACGTCATGGTCCGGTCAGGTATGTTAGGGTGGTATTGGTTCGGAAATGAAAGAGAACACCTACGTGATTGCGGCGCCAACCCTGTGAACACCAAAGCATATAATGGGGTAATAGATATTGTTTGGAGAGAATATCGCGGCTGGGTGCCAGTCGGAATGAATACCCGTCCTCAACGCATGCGGAACGACACTCACCGACTTCATCCTCCTCTACAACCGCGACAGTTCGTCAAGCCACCCACTCCGAGTCCAAAAGGTTCTACACTCACCTAAATGCCACCGGGTCCTAAGAGCCTTTGCGAGACCGTAACTCCGCAATCGGATCTAAGGGGGAAGTCAATGGGAGGGAGTCGAGCCAGTACAGCAATTGGCTCACTTGCTCATAATCCAATCTGTTCCCACTCTCGTCGTCGATGACCCAAGGCGATCCAACCGGTCTCCTCGGTCTCAACGGATGCCACGAATCCAAAAAGAACTGGGGAATGCTCAAGTCGTCTGGAATCTCCGGGCATTTACCATGCACGGAGCGGAATTCATGAATTGCGGAGACCGGAGTCGCTACGCCCGTCATTTCGCCGCGCGTTTGTTGGTTCTGGGGGTATGATGCTGATAGATGGTGCGCACGGAGAGACCCTGGATGGAGAGGGGGCCTATTAAGTTCCGTTAAACTGCTCCCGCATTGACTCCTCACTTATAACAGCATCGTTTTTTGCTAGGTTACAGACTTGTAAATTGCAAGCGACCCATCACCAAGGGTTATCGATCAGCCGCCTCAACCCCGTCCGTCGTTCCTTGCTTGCGATTCACCGGAGGCCAGTCTCAGTCAGGGCCGCGAGCGACCCTCTCTTCCAACCGCCGGCATGATTGTCGCGCGGCCTGTCGACTCTCGGTCTCGGGATGAACCACTTTCACTCCTACCTACGTTTCAGTTCTACCACGATATGTAAACCGAAAAAGCTTTTTACGTCTCTCCTTCCCCCCTGTTTCGTCGGCCGACTCGGGTATGGCGGAAACTTCGGATCCAGAATTCGGTTAAGCGCCGGTTTCCTCC
>Ga0307515_10011210_pt1 | contig 17031 bp, 13 predicted proteins | sample 17_EM_MG_FD_194513 | JGI IMG/M metagenome (GOLD analysis project Ga0307515, IMG submission 194513) | Populus trichocarpa ectomycorrhiza microbial communities from riparian zone in the Pacific Northwest, United States - 17_EM | ecosystem: Host-associated > Plants > Roots > Unclassified | place... | reverse complement strand
CCCCTGCAGTTTTTGTTCACAACAAAAATGCCCCACACGCAACCCCCCATCGTTTGATTAAAACAAGGATGAGGGGGGGATTTTGTTTTATGTTTTGTGTTTGTATACAAACACAAAAACAAAAACAATCGAGTGGTGCAACCCCCACACGATTTTGTTTTTTAAATCGAGTGAGGGGGGAGGGGGGGAAGGGGAAGGCTCTCTGATTCATTTACTTAACTCTTCGAGTAGTCTTAGATGCTCACTAGCGTATAAAGGTTTAGATACTGCACACAGCTGTATCTAAGGACCCTTTAGCTGCTCCAATAAAACGAAAAATAAATATAATATTTTGCGTACTTCTAACCAACAGGAATTAAAAATCAAAACATGCAAAGCTCAAGAAATAAAGTTTCAACAATAAGGGCATAAGCTATAAACCCAGTGCCGACCCTCAAGGTTTTAGGGTATCCTCCTGGCGGAATCCTTAGAGGAATCAGAGAAGTCATCCTACGAGTATTGAAAGGACCCCTCCCTCCTAGGAAATTTAAACATATTACTTACTTGCTTTGTATACCTAATTTATAATCCATAGAAAGGTGAAAATAAGGACTAACTATAGAACGTAAGAGAGGCATAGATTGAGCACGAATATAAATCCTATAGGATTTAGATTCCTTATGTAAAGTACAATCAATATTGTACCGTATTTTAAGCACATTCATCAGACGAACGACATCCTGGACTTTAAACGAATCAGTACAAAGAGTTAACCCACTTCCATTATTACTTTTCCCGTCACCTAAAATTCAATGAGCAAGAGCACCCGGTGTTAATAATTCATAAATGTTATAAGGAACTATTTTAACTCCGTTCGGATAAAATAGAGAACGGAGTTCTGTAAAACAAGGAAGGGATCGAGTGAAAAAACATATAGAAAAAAACCGATTTCCTCTTAAGGTTCTTTTATATATACTAGGATAACTAGAACAATACGGAGCTAGAATAAAAAAGACAAATCAGAAATAAGGAGAATGAGCTAAAGACTGATCGAATACTAATCTTGCGGACTTAGCCCTTTTATTAGAATAAGCAACATACCCGTCAGATAGTATTAAACCAACTATAACAGATAATTGAAATGGTGAGAATTTCATCATCTCTCTCTCTTGTTTTGTTAAGCTACCCGACCTGACAGTAGATGCCGGATTTGTTCCCCAGATTACTAAGGATCTACATTCAGTAGATTTCACCAAAGTCCCCGAAGGCCCCCAGGGGTTTTAGAAACTATTGCCTTAGTCTTTTTATCACCCTTGATACTTGCAGGTAAAATGGCAAAGAAAACCACTTGGTCTAAGCTCGAAGGCACAGAAATATAGAGCAGAAGCATACAAATAAGCACAGATAACCCAGCAGCTCTGTAAGCATGCCATAAAATTAAGGACATGCATGCTACACCTGCTTTCATTCAAGACCTGTATAGGTCTTGAATAAAAGGTAAAAGATCTGCCCCTACTGTACCATATAGATTTAAGTTAGTCATTGAAAAAGTTGTTATTATTTTTGAAGGACTACTTCTTAATTTGATTACATTACAAAGATAGAATTTTCTATCGTTACTTCTATAAAAAGTAGTAGTAACAAAATCAATATCTAATGTCTTAGCTCTTTTTCTTTATTTCGACTTAAAAGTCCCGCCTCTACATTCTTGGGACCCCTGATGGGTATGAAGGGCTAAAGATGTTATCCTAGGATACAGTAAATATTTTAAATAAAATCAGATAATCTTTCGACTATGAATTTCACTATGTTTGGTTTATTTTATGACAGCATCCACAGTTCAAATACTTCAGGATAATCAAGGTTACCTGCTGATTGCTCGTTTTCCATCTTAAAAATGTTTTATTTAAGAATAGGCTCTAAGAGCTTGGATTTTTCCGAACAGTCGGCGCGCGCGGTATTTTTTTTGCAAAGGGGGCCGCGCTGACACCCCCCCTTCCCCTCCTCTAGGCTTGCTTCGGAACGAAGCACGAAATGAGAAGTTGGTGATGGGGGAGTCTTAAACTGAGTGGACCAAAAAATATTCGAGGTTTCCAGCATACAGCCCAATAATTAGAAATAATGTTACCATTATAACCGACACAAGAGTTAAATGACTACTTGCTAGGTTATTTTAGGTCAAGCTTATTTTTTTTTTTATTGCCTTTAGGCAATAAACCCCCCCCACACTTCACGTGTGGGGGGTAAAAAATTTCTCTTAATTCCCCCCCATCTATGATGGAGCCGAGGGGGGGGAATTCTGAAAGCGTCGGTGCGCTCCGCGCGCGCCTAATTTTTTAATATATTCAAAAATGTGGAGCCGACTAAATTATTTAATTAATTCACTAATAGATTTTCCAAGTAATTTAATTTTTGACAATCCTTTTTCTGTTAAATGTTCTTTTCTTTGAACAATTCTATAGGCTTTTCTCCATTTAAAGAAAGCTAAATGTTTAATTGAATTTAAGTTAAATTTATCAAAATACTCTATTATTTTTAGATTTTGCGACAAAGAAGACAATTCTAATAAATAATTATCTGTAGATTTATAATGGTAAAGATAACCTCCAAATTCAGATTTTATTTTTTGTAAGATAGTTGGATCCTTTTGACCTAGAACAAATCTTAATCTAACTCTAATTCCAAGTTTACTAGATTTGTCTTTAGGAGTAGAAATACCAAAATAACCATCCGAATCTGTAAATCCGGCGAAATAATGATTTGTCATAAGACTAAAATTAGCTGGAGGTAAAATTTCCCCGCCTATGATTCTAAATTTAGTTCCGTAATCATGTTTTAATAATTGATTAATTTTGCAATTTGTTATAAATTTTCCATTTACCAAATCTAATACGTATTTTAATCCAGCTGTATGTCTTAAAACATATTTAACAGCTCTCTTATCTTTGATAAAAGAAACAGAACCATAACCAATCCTTTTCTTGATATAATAGGCTAAAGTAATATCTTTTTCAAAAAAGAGGATTTCTAATCATTGATCCGCGAAATAACCACCTCCTTCGATTAATCCGGCTAAATAATAACCAAACTCGGTTTCAGCCAAAGGTTTTTCATGTTTTTTCATGTGATCTGAGATTTTCTCAATTTCCGAAAAATCTTCAAGTAAACCTTCTGACGAAGTATAGTGATTTAGCAAGCCTGAAAAATAGCTAGTCTCTTCGACGTCGGTGCGAAATGACGGCGACGTATCAGGATCTTTGACTTCTAGATCCAGCAGAAAATTATGCGACGATGAATTTTTATAATTTTTGAGACCTAAAACACCTGCAGCAAGATTATTCATAATAAAATGAGTATCAACATCTAAACCGACAGTGTACATGTGATGCAAAGGGAAAATCCTCTGGACTATATCTTCGTATTTGAACTAAGCTTATCGCCAGTTTTATTCGTAACGCTAGTAATTAAATTAATTTCTTTGCTAATCTTTCTAATTTCATTAAGTCCTTCTTCCGTTAAGTGAGCTTTATTTTTCACTAAACCATAGACTGTAACTCATTTGTTAAAAGATTCTTCTTTTTTAGTTTTTAACCTAAATTTATTTAAATATTCCACTACGGGTGGAATTTTAATAAATGAATTAATTTCAACTCTATGCATAGAGCTAGTATCTCTATTTTTAAGTTTTCTATTTGTTAAAAGCATATTTCATAGGTTTTTTATAATTAATAAGGTATCTAAGCTATCTTTTTGGTCAATCATAAATCTTAATTTAACTTGATAGCCTAAAGCCATAGCTTCTCTCTTAAACAGTGTAACGTTAAAACAACCTTCTGCATCAATAATCCCACTTAATCAAGCATTGGCTAATGAAGGTAGAAGATTATTAGTTGTTATCTCTACTATATTTTGAGCATCCAATCATCTCTTAAGTTGGATTTTCCTTTTATTTAAAACCAAATTTCCATTAAATAAATGAGTTAAAATAAGAATACCTTTTTTATCATCAACTAGATATCGACTAAAAGGACCATATGTTCTAACTCTACCTATACCTAAAGTTTCATGGATGTGATTTAATATGGCTGTTTCCTTCTGAGTTAATACAAATCTAAGTCGTCCGTCTTTTCCAGCCAAGATAGCACCATCACCTTCAGAAAAACCAATAAACCATGCTAATCAATCATTAGAAATTTTTTCAGGGTCAATCCCTGATATTTTACGAAAAGCTTCAGAATTAAAAGACGTTTCGCATATAGTCTCTGAGGAGCTCTTTTTATCTTTTTCATCAAGATTAGTCGATGAATCCGAATAAACTATATATTCTTTTATTGTAAGATATGACTTAAACAATAGAATAAGGCAACATAGTAAACTAAGATTACCTGCTGATTGAGCATAGCTTATAAAATTTTCACGTTCAAAAGTACCTATAAGCACTAAGCTGTCCCAGCATATAGCGAAATTTATATCCCAACTGTCACCAGCAAGGAAAGCCAATCATTGACTTCAAACAACAAAACCTAAAACACCAATAGACATCATTGCGTAGCAACATTTTGTGTGGAACGCAGCGTTGTGTTTATATTTACACAAATTCCTCAGGATGAAGCGGGATTTTAAAAGAGCTTTTGAAATCGTTAATTTATTGCTAGATATATATATGTGACTAAAATAAGTACTAAGTCTTCTCCCGAGATTAACGCTACTACCTACATATTTTTTCCCGTTAACTTTATTTGTTCAAATATAAACACCGCTTTTACCTTTATTATCCTTAAGGATAGATTTCATCTCTGCACTTACATCATTATAAGTAACCACTGTAACAATTTTATCCAAATTTGTACTTTTCATATTTTTTTGTTTTTCTATTTCCTGGCTTATTCCACCTTATTCAAGGGCAGACGGAAGCCTGGACAAATTAGACTGGTTATCGTAGACTTAGGGCCACGCAGGTGAATGATCTGCGTAGAATATGGATACGATGTAATACCTATCCCCTCTCCGCCGGTCGAGTAGCGATAAACTTCAAAGGAGTTAGTTGGTAAAAAGCCAGTCTCCCTCTTACCTATAACAAAGCTTATTGAACTTTTCTGAAACAAAAGAATTTAATGTTAAAAAGACATGCTCTAATGTTCACGCTAGTAATTAAAAAAGTGTTATAGGCGCATGGGTATAATCCCAATTCTTAAACGTTTAAATTGTGGGTACCCGAACTAGCTTTAATTAAAGATATTTATATCTATTAATCTTCTCTAGCTAACAGACTCTATTAGAGCCTAATGGATCAATTAACTTATACCCGATTTTGTCTAGGATTTAAAATAATTGGTAAATGAATAAAATATATGTTTACTTATAGTAAAAGTTTATTGTGTTGAGCAATATGAAATCTAAAATAAACCTTTTCAGTCAAAGCGTAATCCTTAGCAGGTTTAACATAAATAGCAAAACCCCCATCTCCCGCAACAAACCCGGATACCCAGTCAGGATTTAAACTATCAGGTAGACTTACCTCTAATTTACCAAATGGTATTATATTTGCATAATACTTTAATACATTTTTAGATATACCTCTATTTATAGACGCATAATAGGTAAGAATAGTTAAAAAGCCGGTTAGACTTAAATGATCTTTATTTAACATCATTTGTATAACCTTAGATCATAGTATAAAATCTGAATTTTTTTTACTAATAAGTGGGTATTTTGTGAAATGAGGGATTATTACGGCGATTAAGTCTTTAACATTTGTTACTCTGTATACTGATGTTTTTCTACTCATTCTTGTATAAACAGATCCTACACCAAAAAAACACTGTATTTTATGTAAAATATCTGTATCCATTGTGTGTAGATTTATTTCAAATGAAGATCTTACTTTTCATTTCAAAGGATCTGTAATCTCGATTATAATGGTAAAACAACCCTCAGCATTAGTAAATCCTGTAACTCTCATAGGATTAAGTTTATTGCCGTCTTTAGGAAGATTAGTAGATAAATCTCTTTTTATTATTTTATTTAATTTTATATTTATAGGTCTATTTTTAAATAGCTTTAAGCTACTTAAGTGTAAATTATATACTTAAATAATCACACAAAAGTTGGACTACATATTAGCCAACAATATTTGTTGGCTCTCCACGTATAGTCTCTGGGGATACCCGACGGTACATTATGAAAAAGAATACTACCGTTAAATTATAACATAAGTTATAATTAGAAGGTTTCCTGCTGATTGCTCATTGTTACAGCCTTAGCTTTTTCACTGTAAAACAAATAAGTATTACTAGTATCTAAGTCATTAGAGATTCCAGCTTACAGCGGAGTTTCGCATAGACTTATCGATGCGGGCCTACTCTCGACCATACCTAAATAACCGAAGATACTTTTATTTGAATTAGCAGCAACTACAGTACTAATGATTCCAAAACCTGGTATAATTAATATATAAACCTCAGGATGACCGAAGAATCCATTTCTCCAAATCTAACTTATAGTTACAAAACTCTCTCGTATTAGACCCAGGTACTACTTATAAAACACTAATATTCACGCGGCTGGCTAGGGGGGGTACAACCCAATAATCAGGCACCCCCGGCCGTTAAACTTTCATATTATACTAATATATAGTAATATTCTATAGTAGGCTTGTGACCATGATGGTGGAGAAACCGACTGTACATTAAGCAGCATTTCAGCCACCCACCGATGAACCAGTCTGTAGCGATTGCTTAAACAACCGACGGTCTTTAATTGAGAAAATCATTAACCGTTTTCATCAGTGTAGCTAAGTAATTAATTTTAATTACCCATTACTTAGTTAAGTAATGATTATCCTAACTTACTTTTCCTTTCAATTACAACTTTAATTGTAAAAGGGTTAATCAGACGTAAAATTTTGTCCTAAACCTAAGAGTTGCAAGTATAAACGGATAACAACTAGGGATTGTGGTATACTTTATACAAGTATTCATTATTACAGGTCTTAAAACAATTAACACTTGCCTTAATAACTACATAACTTATTTTATTTATACGTTAAACCACACCCTCTATTCCAAAAAAATGATTCAATTCGGCGGCGTCGCTTCGCTCCTCGAAGGGACTTGATTATTTTTATTTATTAGTTTTATTTATCACCTGTCGTCGAGGTGTCTACAAAAGCAGCTAGTTTCGAAGCAAGAAGCATCGTTGTCTACATAAACCTATTTCAATCTCCCTCTATTCATTCCTTCTTTTATTTTACAAATCTCCTCTAACCCTGACTGAGTTAAATGACCCTTGTTTTCCATTAGCTCAGCAGTTCGCCTGAAATCTGCATAATCCAATGCCTTTACACCCGCAAAAACGGGTGTATCGAAGAATGGTATAATCTTGTCGAGAATATCTGGTAATCTTACAACATAAAAATTTCCAAGCTCTCTCTCCGCAAAATTATAATAGTTACCACAATCTAAATATTTCATTAAACTTTTCATTAACTCCTGATCACGGCTATGCTGAGTTAATTTAAATTTTAATTGGATTTGAACTCCAGACTTGTGATTAGATTTTAGAACATTAATAGAAAAACTCCCTTCACCGGCAGTGAATCCACTTAGCCAATTAGGATCTTGGATTTCCGGATCAATGGCTAAAGGCCGAATAACTGGGGTCGTATCTGGAAAAGCTACCTTTAAGGAGTCAGACAAACCATTGTTAATTGAACCCCTTATATTTACAATTTGTTGTAGACCATCGGGTGTAAGATGTTCTTTGCGCATCATAATCTCAACAACCCTATAAAAAAAAGTTGAAAGTCGCCTAGTTTTTGACTTAGTAAGGGATATTTATCAAAATATTATTACCTTTAAATCCACGAGAGATCCTACTCGCAATTGAATAGAATCATTGCCGTGGTTATAAATTGCACCAACTCCGAAGAATGATTGTATTTGCTCTAATAAGGCTAAGTCCTTTTTATTTTATGAAGAAGTTATGTAAAGCCATTTGAAAACAAGGTTGAACACGTCACCCACTTTTACTACTTTTAAGAACGCCAATGGAAAAACAACCCCTCCGCATCAACAAAGCCAGTAATAAACCAAGGGTTGACTTGCGAAGGTAAAGTAGAAGAGTGAACCGAAGATGCGACAAGCGTGCAAGAATTACGCAAAGTTAATTTTGATATTTGTTTTAAATTTTTCATGTTTTATTTATAATATAGTTCGCGTTACTTAAATCTCAGTCATATTTGGGAGGTTACGCTCTCCGATTGTCCTTCTCACGAAGGGGCTTTACTGCCCTCTTGTAGTAGCTTTATAGGTCTCTTGGCTTTAATCTGTTTCCAAGATATAAGTACGATTTAGAAAGCATTATTTTTAAGTAAAAAACATCCTTGATAAGGTACATAGAACCCTCCCGGCTTGAATCGGATTGAACAAGGTTAGGATGATTGTTGAAATCAGCCACTTAGAATATTTGCAACCTCTGACCGTTGCCCACCTGGTTTAAATTCTAATAGTCTTAAAGCTCTATTTTGTACTTTACGAAATTCTGCTATCTGAATGCCTTTTTACCTACGAAAATGATCTCTACCCTGAGTTGCGGCTATCTCATCCCTACCAGAGTTGGATTCTAAATGGATACTTACCTTTCAGTTTTAACCGATCGTATCTGGCTCCGTAATTCAGCTTCCTCCTTTCGGGCCGCTGTCTTTCTCTTCCGGTTGGCCCTCAAGTAATTATCTTGTCCGAAGAAAATTAGTATGGACTGGTTAATCAATAATCAAATATTGCAGCTAAAAATTAACGAACACCAGTACTCTGTCACGAGGTTTTGATGGTTAATCAAGCCTACTTCCTGGTTACATATTTTTTTATTGACAGTGCCGCCCACCTATCAACCTCACCTTATTGTTTACAGGGATTTATCCTGTTCGTCTGAGGTTCGTTCGGGGACATCCTTTTAGGTCGAGCCGCTGTAGCGTCTAAGTAAAGATATATCTACTTTTTAATATCGAGAACCACTATTAATCCAGCATCTCACCATCTGGTTGCCTGGTCACTCTTATTTTTTTTTTGTTTTTATATGATTACTTATAGAAACAAAATCCTAAAAATGAAGTAGAATAGAATAAGTGCGTTTCTCAAGTCTAATACGGATTATGTGGATTGTAACGTTATCTCGGGTTAGATTCATGTACTACCTCCGCTAAAAATACCCCTTAATTGGTCAAATTAAGTTTAATTATAGCTTCGCTGGTAGCCTTGTGACGATTAAAGATTAATCGCGGAGAAACCGACTGTACATTAAGCAGCATTTCAGCCACCCACCAGTGACGCAGTCTGTAGCGGTTTATTAGGAAACCGACGGTCTTTAGTGGAGATACTATTAACCGTAACACTAGTGTAGCCAACAATAACATAATTACTGCAAGTTATTGTTCCTATCCATGTCTGGAAGGGCTAACCTCAAGATTTTAATTTTTCCTAATAATTGCTTAAAATCTAATACTTATAGTCCCCCTGTTTGTTATTAAAAACTTGGGGTCCCACCCCCTTGAATGAATTGGGGGCCCCTTTAACTAAGCACTATTAAGTTAGGACTAGAATAAGATAGATATATAAAAATATACCTTAGTTATTAGAGTCTTTTTTAGGAATACCCAAATACCGAGTGAGAAACACTTCTCATCGTCAACACTGCTCTAATAATTTATAAACCTTTCGATTAACCTTACCCTTTGTTTCTACTAAATATTCGAATTAATCCCAAGTATTATTTATTTTACTTGCTAATGTTTTTAAAGTAAATATCATAGTATGATCTAAATGTTCTTTATTTATAAATCTTTTATGAAGATCTTTCCATAAAATATAACTTTTAAACTTTTTAGTTCTAAGTTTATAGTTATCAAGATAATTAAATAAGATAGCTGTGTCCTTTAAACCGTTAACTCTATAGAAATAACATCCAGGTTTGCTATGTGCATAAATATTTCCTACGCCAAACAATTCTTTTAAAAAATTTAGTGGTGAATTGTCCAATTCACCTTTCTGAGCTAGATCAAAAAGAATATGGTAAGACCTATTAATAATACTAATAGATACAGAAAAACAACCCTCCGCATCTACAAACCCTGATATTCAACCATCGTTAAAGCTGGCTTGAGCAAGTAAAGGTTTAAAGTTTATTGTTTCAAATCTTAATCTACCTTTACTACTATAGCTATTAAAGGCTAATAAGAAAGCTTTAAAGCTTTCTAGTTTGGATCTCGTAACTATGTTCCCGTTAAATAAAGCACACAATAGGTACAAACCTGCCTTATCTTGAACTACAAACCGAGATGTAGTTTTACCTTGTTTTATTACTTTTCCAAAACCCAATACTTTTTGAATCCTATAAAGAACTTGAACATCTCTTGTGTCTTGTACAATAACGAAACTAAGATCACCTCTTTTAGTTACAATAAATGAACCATCCCCCTCAGAAAATCCAATAAATCAACTAAGAAATTCACTTGGGGGAGCAATTTTTGTGCGAAGCGCACCAAAAATAGTTTTATATCTTAAATAAAAGTCATCAAAATTGAAATTAGGTTTAACCTCATCTTCTAAGATCGAGTTTTGAGACTTGTAACTTAATTTTCTTGAGAGAACAGTAGGTTTTATGATATTTGATTTACATGTTAAAGCAAGTTTGCTTATCCAGGCGGAAGCCGCTGAAGAAATATATAAAAATACCGGGTACAATACTGAACAATGGACGAGCAAAAACAGATGTTGGTATAATATTGGATCACCCAATTTTTTGGGCAGATTAACGTAATTATAATTTAAACTAACACATAGCTAAAAGAATTAACTGTGGCTAAAGATGTATTTTATAAAGTAATGTAGGATGCATATATGGAACAACTAAATTTTGTAAAATACTCATGTTAATATAAGGTATATGAATTGAAGGGTAGCTGTGGTCATAGATCATTCGACAGCTAAGTCCAAATTTTTGATTTAATGCATTAATTAACAATTCATTATCTGAAATTGAAAAAGAATTTGTGGCTATTGTCACACCTTTATTATGTTTTCAACCTAGCACATAATTATCCAATTTTTATCAAATATCTTTTTTTTATCAGCTTATTCACACCTTTTTCCCGTAATGTTTTATCCGCTAAAAGTATAGTACTGTGAACACAACCAATAGCTTTCGCAGCTTGGCGTGCCGAAGTATAAACTGAAGTTTTATTAGTCTTCACATCAAATACCTCGACAGGATTACCTTTTAGTTCATTAATCTTCAACATACGTTTTCTTGATCTTTCACTGTGTTCTTTACTTGCACTAATAGACGCTAGATGTTCTTTCAATTTGGCTTTATGCTCCGGAGTTTGTACCCGAGCTCTAAATTTAGCCAGAGTTTCTTCAGTGTGTTTATACCCTAAACTTGAACCTGCAGTGGGCAATATATTATATTCGGGCTTAAAAAGATCAAGGTAATGTTGTTCTCTTTTAACTGCTTCAGAAGGAGTACAATATTCAAATATTTCCAAAGTAAAGTTTGAATGTCCGTGTTTTAAAATAGCTTTATATATAAGCATATTATGACGTGAACTACTTATATATGTATAATTATAATACTGAGTCAATCTCTTTCCAATATTAGTACTGGACCCTATATAACTTTTACCATTTATTTTGTTTGTTCATCTATATACACCACTAAGTTTTCTATTCTCTTTTATTATAGAATCCTTTTGTGTGTCTGCATTAGAGTAAACTTTCTTGGGGATAAATTTCATTGTATTTTCTGCTTCTTTATTAAAGCCTTTAATAGGTAAAACACTGACTGAAAGGTTACCATCATTCATAAAACCAAAGAACAGGTCAAGAAAACCCAACCTTAAATTTATTGGGCAGTAAAAAAATAGCGAATATTAGAAGTGTAATTAAGCGAGGCGTAATTAAGTCAACGATATTAACTGGAACTACTTTTATTTTGTTTTTATAAAACAAATCATGGTATTCTGTAAATAAAGGGACGGACAGAGTAGTAAAATGTCAAGTATTATAGACTTTATTCGTTCTTTTATCCAATCTTTCCCTTAATTTAGGAGAATTTTTACAATAAGGAGCAAAAAATTCAAAGAGATAAAAAAAAAATTCTTTTCGAGTATCACTTTGTTCAAATCTGAATCTTGCATTAATCTTTTGTTTTTCTAATCCAATTCGTTCCATTACTAACTAATTAAATCTACTTTTGTTCATTCCTGCTTTTAACTGTAAGATTTTAAATAGACCTCCCTTAGTTAAATGACTTTTGACTTTTATCATTTCAGCCGCTTGTTTAAAGTCAACAAAATCTTGTTTCTTCTCACCCTCAATAGGATATTTTTCGAAGAATGGAATGATATTTTCAGTAATATCAGAGAATCTTTTTACTACATAGTTACCCCAATCTCGGTCTAAACTAGGTTTAAAAACCCCACAATTAAAATACTTGACTATATTTTGCATGAGTTCAGTATCACGTAAGTGCTGAGTAATATAAAAATGTAAATTAACAGCAAACCCAACTTTAGTTTTAGACTTATAAGAATCTATCCGGAAACAACCCTCACCGCTTACAAATCCAGAGATCCAGTATGGGTCTTTAATTTCTTGATCTATGACTACAGGTCTTATAACTGGAATCACATTAGGGAAAGCTACTTTTAATTCTTCTGTTAAACCTTTATTTATAGTAGCCCGGATACTCACAATTTTATGTAAACCTTCAATTGTTAAGTGATCTTTTCGTTTAACAATCTCTACCGCTCACTTGAAAAGTTGATAGTCAGCTCATTTTTTCGAAATTAAAGGAAACTTATCGAAATGCTCTACAATGGCTACTAATTCTTTAATAGAACTCACCCGATATTGAACTGCATCCTTTCCACGATCTGTAACTTTACCTACTCCAAAGAACGATTTTATTTGTTCTAATAAAGCTCGATCCTTTATATGTAAATTAATTCCAAATATAATTACAACTAATCAACCTGTATTCATTTTACTACTCCGACGAATACTAACTGTAAAGTAGGATTCCGCGTCAAAAAATCCAGTGATAAAATAAGGGCTAATTTTTATGGGGCGAGATCGAGTTGCTTTGCCCTCTAGGTTTGCACAATTTGATAAAGGTAAAATTGATAGTAAAAGATAAGAATATATAAAATCTGAAAATAAATAAACAAAAAAGACTAAAACAGCTCCAACTACAACTTCTCCTATTAAAGGATTTACATTCAATATTAGTACACCTGAGTTTAAATTATTAAAATTACTTAAAAGGTTGCCCAATGAATTTGGTTGGACTATATATTCATATATATTACGTACTGCATCCAATGCAAATCAATACGTTAAAAGTTTTTTATAATATAATATGTCCCACGTGTAGTCTCTGAGAAACCCTTATAAATAGTTACAGATATGAGGTTCCCTGCTGGTTGTCCTATCTTTTAGATTGTCACTATACCTAATTAAATAAGGCGAAGTACTAAAAGCTTTATAAGAGTTCCAGCATATAGTGGGATTAGGAAGCGGCGACCACCTCCAGCTGCTTCGAAGAATGAAGTATTGAAGTTACGATCAGTTAAAACCATAGTAATTGCCTAATTTACTTGATCTACGAGACATAATCTCATGATAGTGTTACTATCTTAAAAATTTACTATTTTTGCGCCGGCGTCCCTTAGGACCCACCGAGGAGACTATGCACCCCGGAATAAACTTAGAGTAGATACTCATATACTCACGTATATGGTGGGACTATATCTTATTTATTTAAGTTATAAAAATTTTGTAAATGATCCCATATAAATACTCCCATTTTTCCTAGTATATAACCAGACTAACCCCGATTATATTCAAATATAGCATATTTTTCTCCTAAAGTATTAAAACAGAATTTGACCGATATAATATAATGAACTATTATTGCATCTACGTGTATATTACACTCAATATAGAAATTTAAGTCCCTTCTGTCTCCGAAGGGACGGCCGGCGTAGATAATAAAAGCTGAAAACCTAAGAATAGCTAACACTATTAACAAAATTATTAACAAAACTTGACACATAAAATATATGTCGGTGGAGCCGCTTGTTGCTTTTAATTAAATTACATTACAAAGTCGAAGTATAACTACTCTTGTATAAAGGTTTATTAAATCGAAACCTTCTTTAGTTAGACCAAATGAACAGAACAGAACACCAGAAAATTAAGCAACGTATAAAAGCAACAAGGCCATCAGGCTAAACGGGGATAAAGAATTTAATCTCTTTTAATTTCTATCATATATCTATTTCTATAGGGTGTGTTTATACCTTTTTCCAATTGAGACTTTTCACGCCTTAAAATAGTGTTTTTATGCGAATTAATAGAGTCTGCAGCCTTACGAACGGAATCAAACTCAGTTACCTGATTTGTATCAAGGTCAAGTATCTTGACTGAAATACCTCTTGCTGATGATGCTGACATTTTTGCTCGGGTTTCCTCTGAGAGCTTACGACCCAGCTTAGCTTCAGCCATTTTATCCCTAGTTTCCTCTGATATTTTACGGCCAAAATTGGGGTTATTTTTACCTAATAGAGCTTGACTTATTTTTGCTTTAGTTTCTAAACAGTGCTTATGGCCTAAACTTGAACCTGCCGTTTTTAAAACATTGTAGGAGGGTTCTAGTAGATCAAGGTAGTGTTGTTCTCTTTGTATTGAGGCAGTTGGTTCACAATATTCAAAAATTTCCAACTTAAAATTCGAATAGCCGTATTTAAGTAAAGCCCGACAGATAAGGCTTGATTTTTGTTTAAGCAAGTGGCTTATATTATAATAAAGATAAAATCTTCTGGATAAATTCACACTAGATCCCACATAGCTTTTCCCATTGGTTAGATTTGTGAACCGATAAACTCCTGCTTTCCCCTTGTTATCAGCCAATATCTGCAACTTCTGCGAGTCAAGATTATGATATACTTTAACCGAATTAATTTCTCCCGCTTTTCCTTTTAATCCATTTCTTAGGTTTTGCATAGCTTATGTTTATATATATAAAAATTTCCATCTTAACCGGCTAATTGTAGCCTCTAGTTATTTGTCACTCCAAACCTATCGGTAATGGAAAATAAAGGCGTATGTAAAAAAAAAAATAATGCCTGCTCGCTTACGCGGCAGGCTTCACCGACCGGCGAGGGGTAATGGTGATGCCTTGTTATTTTTGGCCCCTTGGTCCGCCCCTCTAGGTGGCCTACAAGGACAAAAAAAAAAGAACACGTATCAATTAAGACTTTAAATATCCGAACGTGTAGAGTATTTTCTAGTAAATTTAATATTGTTATAAGAATTGTCTACTACGTTGGTGAAAGATCCGAATCTATTATTAGAAGAAAAATTTAAACCTCTAGTTTGTTCAGTTTTACAAGTAGTAAAAAAATTACCTAAATGATCTCAATTAAGACTTGTTCTACTATCATTCATCTGAGATTTAATAAGTTTAGCTTCAGCCATGTTAAATTTATGATTTATTCTACCTGCTTGAAATAAGTTCACGACTTTCACTCAATCTTGAAAATCTAAGAATTTAGTTCCAAACAAGGGAAATCTTGTAAGATAATCAATAACTGCTAAATTAGCTTTCATGTTAGTAGTTCTAACTCTATATTGAGGATTAGGTCCTTCGACTCTAATAGGTTTAACAGTAGATTGAAAAAGTTTAGCTATTTCTTCTAAGAAAAATAGATTATCATTATTATTATGATCAATTTGTCTTTGACTTAATTCAAATTTACATTCAATTTTAGGGTATTTACCTGATTCAGTAGTTCTAACTGAAAAATGACCATCTGCTTCTATGAATCCAGACAATCAAGCGTCAGATATAAGAGAATTAGTATTTAACCCTTTTTTTTCAATATTAAGATCTTTATCCTTAATATTAAATCAGTCTATTAATTTATGTAATGTAAAAATTTTATTGGTTCTCATATTCCCGTTAATTAATTGTATTAACAATAATAAACCTTTTAAATTATTTACAGTGTAAATATAAGCATTTACACCCTTTTTTCTGCATATGGATCCGTGACCTATTTCTTTTTGAATTAATAATGCCAAAGGTAAATCTTTTAAATGAAAAACTATTTGAATAGAAGGATAGTTAAGATTACCCTTCTTAGATCTTTCTGTTTTAGGAACATGTATAGTTCCATCTCCTTCTATCAATCCTGCTACATAAGAGGATAAATATGTATTTGAACCATTATTAGAAGTAGTATAATTTCTATACAACTCATATCTAATAGATAATTTTACTACTTGTTTTATAGGGTAAATAGGGAAACAATGAAAAAACAAAACAATACAACAAATAAATTCTGGCGTGTTGTCTCTAAGGATCTCTAAAAAGTTCGAACTTAATAGGTTCCCTACTGATTGTGCGAAATCGATATTTCACAGTTCCCAGCATATAGCCAGATTTAGAGCCGGCACAACTTCTGAAAAACCGGCTAAGACCGGGAGTGATAATAATAATAAAACTGCTGTTATAAGTACAGCCCAACCAAATAAGGCTAATTTATGTAATCTTATACCAGGACTTCTCATGTTTAAGATTGTAGTAATGACCTTAAAAATAGTTATATAAATATAATATCTATTTAAAATGGACTATTTCTTCAGCGCATCGAGATTATTAATCGATACGGCGCCTAACATTTAGTCTCTAAGGAACCTACTAAGATAACTTAATATCCTTTGGTTTCCTGCTAATTAAGCATATCCTATAGAATCGTCACGATACCTTTTAATTATTGGTAGTATCTATAAGAGTAAAAGCCATTTTAGCATATAGTTAGAAATTTAATATAAACCCCATTTGTAGTTTTTTTTATTTGATGGGGGGGAGGAGTGGACCCCCCCCCTATATCTTAACAAAAAAATAAAAAGCACCCGTATCTGAAAAATTAACATATGTTTTATACATATGTGCATCTATAGCCATAATAAACTTTTTTGATCCTAACAA